>Ga0247608_10001834_pt1 | contig 28183 bp, 47 predicted proteins | sample 176DNAGHGlowgp2_FD_193490 | JGI IMG/M metagenome (GOLD analysis project Ga0247608, IMG submission 193490) | Sheep rumen microbial communities from Palmerston North, Manawatu-Wanganui, New Zealand - 1766 DNA GHGlow gp2 | ecosystem: Host-associated > Mammals > Digestive system > Stomach > Rumen ... | reverse complement strand
TCAACATCTTTCCAATTAATAACCTTTCCCCTTACATCACTTTCGATGACATCAACAATCTGGCTCAATGTAATGCCACCTTTCGTGGTTATCCTGCGGTTGCTGAAAAAACCTGATATGCTTCCTTCGCTTCTTCCTATCGCCTGTGATACAGTTGCCACGTTATATCTCTTTTCGCTATCCTTCTCTGCTTTCTTTATAATTATCATCTTTCATACTCCCTTCCATTTCGTTTAATATTTTCTCCGCTTCGGCAAGTTCTTCTCTTCTTTCTTCTATCAATTCTGTTAATGCCCAAAGTATCCATTCTTTATAGTCATTGTCCAGATCGTTTCTCAACAAATATGATATCCATTCACTTGTATAATTAAGTTTGTTTGCTATCTGTCTTGATGTTATGCATCCAAGCTTCATAACCTTTCTAATTTCTGGATTTGATTTATTTTTTATGATGTGTCTTTTTCTCATATTTTTCCTCATATTTTTCCTCCGATTTGTAATATTAAAAACTTCCGAGATCGTCGATTTTTTTATTTCCAAATATTTTGCATCTTCCTTTCTTGTTTTGTTTGCACCCGTCACACCAGTTCTTCTTTATTTTTTCTGCTCCATTTTCGTCGTTTCGTATATAATTCCGGATTTCTCTCAACGAACGGTTTTTACACTTTCTATCTCTTGGATTTTTTATTTTCTTTCCGTATTTTCCTGCGCTCCCAAACCTTGCACACTTTTTTCTTGTAGGCTCTACCTCTAAGTAATAATCGCAATAACCTATTCCTTTGTTTTTTCTGTAGTGAATACATTTAGTGCAAGTTGACTTTATTCTGTCTGTTTTAATTCCTGATATGATGACGTTCATATCATTCCCGATTCTTCCCTTATTGTTCACTTTTCGTCACTCCTTTTGTCCGGTGTCTTCCATTCCCCTTTCTATGCTCCTATTTTTCCTTATCACACTGTCGAACGGAGGGCGTCACACTTGCAGTGGTTGATAATACTAAAGAGTTCAATTTGTTTTCCGATCAACGTGCGTGACATTTTTATCAAGATAGTGTTCTGTGTAACGGGATTTGTTTTACAGTGGTCGATAAAGATGAGTAAAACCCATAAAAGAGTGTATTAATAATTGTCAGATCGACTTATAAAACAACGCCGGAAGTGCGACGGTAAAGCGAAATATCTAAAGTTCTGCAAAGAGCAATGCAAAGTATTTTTACTTCCAGCTACCCAACGCCATCTAATTTTTTGTCATGTAACGCCCTCTGCTCGACAGTGCGATATGGTTTTTCTCCTTTATGCTCTCATCCTGTAGTTTCTGCCTTCATCCCAATTGATCATGATTTTCTTCGTATTCTCTGTGATCCGTCCAGCAACACCTTCATCAATTGCTTTTAATTCATCAGGATTGTATTCCGTGCTGATAATTGTCAGCTTATCCTCTCTCCGTCTTGCGTCCAGCAGTTCGAACATCGTGGACACATCTGACTTTGATGCCGAACCTTTAAAAAGATCATCAATGTAAAGCACTTCTGCATTCCTGTATAGGTTCATTTTCCTTTCCCGTTCTCCCGGATCATTCCCACTCATGTTTTTGAGCTTGTTAATTTCCTCACGATAAAGCATGTACCAAACAGGGATTTCTTTTGCTATCAAGGTTGACACTATCGCTGTACAAAGATGGGTTTTTCCGCTTCCGGACTGACCACACACCAACAACCATCTGTTAGGGTTTTCTGCATATCTCATACAGGATAACTTTGCTATCTTCTGCCAGTCTTCTTCTGCAATGTAGCTGTCGAATGTCTTTATTTTCAGCATTCTTTCAAGACCGGATTCTTTTATTGCTCTTTCAACCCTTGCTTTCCGCTTCTGTTTAAGTTCAGCTTTCAGATCCTCCTCGAATCGTCTCTGCATCCGTTCTTCTATCTCAGATATATTCGTCTGCGAACAACTTGTGATGTGCTTGCTCAGAATGTCCTTTAGACAGTTCATTGCTTCCACCCCCTTTATTTTTATAAACGCCTTCCATAATTTTCAGAAAGTGTGATTGCGTCATAATCCAATCAAAATTGCATCCGCTCCACTTTCCATTCCTTCCTGACAGAAAATCTGACTTTTCTACAAGCTCAAAGGCTTGATATATATCATCGAGTTTGTACTCCGTACACCTTCCTCTTATCGCCTTTCTTCTCGCTTCCGTGAGCTTCATGACCTTCGGAAGAGACGGGCACAACTCATGAAACTTGTCGATGATTTCCTGATATGGTATTTTTTCCGTTTCTGCCGATTTCAACTCCTTTTTTTCTTCCTTTGCGGTTTCTTTTTCCAGCTTTTTATCCGTATCGTCACTCGTTACTTTCTTCGGCCTTCCGCCCAGACTGCCGTTCCTTCTGTTCCTTTCAGCCTTTTCCTGACGCTTTTTGTAATTTTCGTCAATGTATTGCTTGATAGATGTGAAGGTGATTTCTGTAGCAAGATCCATTTCTTCCACTTCACAGCCCGTCGTATATGCGAGTATCGCCTTGAATAAAGCCCCCGCTTGTTCGTCAGACAACTTGTCTACAAGCTCTTTTGAGTTCGTGTAAAGAACAAATGATGATACTTCCATGATTTACACCTATTAATCTTCAAGGTAATTTCGTCCGAAGACTTTCATAAATTCGCTTCGTCCATACTTCTTTTCAAACTCACGTTGTGCCATCCTTTTCAGCGACCAATCGAGTTTTATGTCTTGATGCACACCTGTATTTCCTGTATGATGTTCTTTGCACAACCACACTTTCAAGCCGTACTTTTCCGAGTTTTTACGGTTCGGGTTCCCCATGAAAATGTGATGCAATTCCAGCATCGTCTGCCGTCCACAGACGATGCATTTTTTATCTTTCTGTAATACGCTGTCCGTTTTGCACCTCCCATTGTTCCAATGCTGTTTTGATGTCTTGTGGCATTGGAAGATCAAGCCCTAATTCCTTCATTTCCTGCAAAGTTCCGTCAATCAATCTGCTCATTTCCTTTGTGTCGTATGACGAACTGCCAAAGTAGCAAATCATCTGTACTGCAGGTTTTCCGTTTATATCAATGCTGTTCCAAACTTCAGCTTCACGCCATTGGTTTTTAACAGCTTCAACCATGTGCGGCTGAACACAGACATAAGTGAATTTTCCGTAGTTTCTAAGCAGATTCAAATACACAGTCCACTTGTCGGAATATGTAGCTTCTGCAATCCTTCCACAACAAGCCCAGAATAGTGCGTTTGCCGACAACGAACGCTTTTTTCGGTATTGAACTACCTTCAGTCGCAATTCCTTATCTTGCAGTTTTTCAACCTCTTCTGCGGCCGTTTTCGAATCTGTGGAGAATGTCATTGTCACTTTGTTTGTAATTAAGTTCTGGCTGACATTCTCCAACTTTGCTTTTACTTCCATCAGTTCAACTCAATCTGAGACTCCACTTCATACGTGTAATGATTCGATTTCAGGAACTTGCTCAACGTCTTCTGCTGAGCTTCTGTTCCAGTAATGGCAAATATCACCTTGTATAATTTGCCTGATGTGCCGTTATTTGACACCTGACGGGCGTTCTGAGAGGGTTTTATCGGTTCTCTGACCAATTCCTCCAACTCGTATGTTTTCGGCTCTGAAATCGGCTCTGATTCGCTTTTGCGGATTTCTTCAGCACGTTCCATTATCCGTGTGATGATTTCCGCCGATTCCATCCTGCCTATCAATGACAGGTATGATTCAGGATTCAGCTTTGCTGTAATGGATTCGTTTACTTTATCCACAGCACTTCTGATAGATTCCTTTACAGATTCCTCATCGTCCTGCTGTTTCTTCAGTACCATTGCCTGATTTTCAATATCCTCACGTACTACACTCTCCCTTGCCGTCAGATTCGTGTACATCTTTTTCATCTCAATCTTTGCTGAGAACTTCGGGAGAAGCTCATACTCTTCGGATACTTCCTTGATGATTCTTTCTGCCGTTTCCCTTTTCTCCGCTCTGCGTTTATCATCAAAACCCTTAATGTCCGATGCTATCGGCTCTTCAGCTTCCTTCACCATCGACACAAGACTTTTCATCTGAGTTTCAAAAAGTTCCAACGGCTCTGTGTATAACCTTTTCACCTTCTTTCTGAACTCTTCAAGCTGAGTTCTCATCCCGGCCATTTCCTTCTGCTTTTTCTTTGCCATCGGCAGGGTATCCTCAGTTACTTCAATCCCCTCATAGTCTTTCAGCGTTACTGCAAGCCGATTTTTCAACGACTCAAAGTCGATTATGACAGGTTCGGCTATAACCTCTGGTAATTCCATTAATTCATTCAGTTCGTCCATGTCTCACCCTCTTATAAATCAAGATTCGACTGCTTCACATCTGGCAATGACTGGAATCCATTTGCCAGTATGGTATACATTTCCATCGTCATGTCTTCCAGATTCCTGACTTTCGCCCTTCTTGCAATCTGGCTGACTCCAAACCCTTTTGATTTTGCCAATTCAAGTAAAGCGTCCAGCTGTACTTTGTTCGGCTTCAGAATTTGCGGTTGCGGAGTCTGTTCCCTCTGCTGAGGCCGTATTTTCTGGTATGTCTGATTATGATACTCATCGGTGTCAGCATCTTTCGTATCATCCAAGCAGAAAAGCCCATTCATTGCATATTTTCTAGCATATGAACTCGATGCTCCTGTAATCTGACCTTCATCAAACCCTTTCTTTTGCATCGGCTCCCTTGCAAAAGCCTGAACTGTAATCTGCTGTTCCGATTCCGTGTCACGCAGTGTAGCAACCGCCTTGACATAAATCCTGTCTCCAACTGCGAATATCTCATCACTTAACGTGAGGTATAATCCATACTTCAGAAGAACAGGCTTTGCAGATTCGAGAATATCTTCCGCAGAGCGGAATCTATATTTCCCGAAACTGTTATATTGTCCTTTCGGAGCTTTGATTTCGTTCTGTGCCTGAATTACTCTTGTTCCGAAACTGTCTTTAGATTCCAAAATAGTTTCCTTTCCACCGAAGCTGACCTTCAACTCCGATTTTGTAAACACCATCCGAATCTTTCTCGTAGTAGAAAACAGTGGCCTCTATTGCGATCTGATCCATTCCATCTGCTTCTTCACATTCTTCATGGATCTCAATTTCATCTCGACGGAACGCTCCGCCGACATAAATCTTTTTCCCATTGGTGAGTGTATACGGTTCTTCTGCTTCTGTGCAGATGTATTCATTCCCATAAACAGTAAATGAACCGTATTTTTCGCTGAACTTGTCCAGAAGTCTGTCAATCTTTACAAGCTCACGCTGAATTTCTGTTATCATCTCCCTGTTCACGTATCCACCTCCAAAGAATCTGAAGGATAAAACCGTTCAGCGGCAACCCTTCTTTGATTGCACTCTCGTATAACTTCCTTTTCAGCTCCAGAGGAATGTTTACAATAGTCCTCGGATTCTCTAAATTTGTCGGCCTCATTGATCACCTCCGTTTGTTCTTAATCCTTAACTCTATAAGAATTATATAACATCGCCTAACGATTGTCAACAATGTTCTATAAAGTTTTTAAAAAATATTTTTCTTTCATTTGTGCATCTTTTTGAAATATTTTGCACTACAATGTTTTAAAAATTTTCACAATGTTTTACAATAGGCTATAGGAGGTGATACGATGGCTAAATCAAACAGAGGTATCCGGATGGATGATTCCACATATGACAAACTAAAGGTGATCGCCACAAAAGACAGGCGAACAACGTCAAATTTAATAGTCAGCATACTTGAAGATTATCTTCATGATTACGAATCCAAACACGGAACAATAAACACTCAGAAAGAATAGCCGCCGCCGTGCGGTTATTTTTTTATGTGGAGCAATACAGAACTCTGTCCTTCCTCAATCAGCTCGACGCCCTTTCTGCACTTCAGTTCTTCAACCAGTTCCTCGGTCGATATACTTTCCGCCCAACTAACGAACCTGACTTTAACACCAGAATCCTTCCCAACAACCTTGTCAGTTATCTCACAGATAAATTCTCCATCAGTACGTTCAACAACGATTTTCTCAATATCACGTTTTCCGATTTTCATAATTTCCCCGGCTTTCGACAATATATAAATCTCGATAGAGATTTATATATAATAATTACAAATACAAATACAGATACAAATACAAATACAAATACAAATAGGGTTTTTCTGGGTTTTAAAAAAACCATCTGGGTTTTTTTGGGTTTTTAAAAAACCATGTGGGTTTTCTGGGTTTTTAACCTTACAATCGTTGAAATTTCAACACTTCAACTCTGCCATTGATTGAATAATTTTCATTTAAACAATTCACTTATTCAAAATATGTCCGCTGTATTTCTCTTCAGGTTCCTGATTTTGTCAGTATTTCTGTGATGATAAAAACAATGGATTTTGACAGATTTCCTGTTTTGCTTTAAAAAATCCGCTTTCGGTTTTTTATTGCGTATCTGGGTTTTTAAAAAAACCGAAAAAACCATCTGGGTTTTCTGGGTTTTTAAATTAACCATGTGGGTTTTACCATTTTGTTGACTTCGCAGAAATGGTCACCCATGCAGTATCCGTCTATCAATAATCGCCTTGCTGACATCGCCAATGTAATAACGTTTCTGCTTCCTCTCTTTCCCGACTGTAATTGCATCCAGATCCCTGCAGATATCCTTTACGGTATCCTTTCCGAATCCGAGCTTGACAATTTCCGGTTCAGAGATAAACAGCTTTCCAACAGATTTTTCTATGTGACGTGTGAGTTCTGTTGCTGTCACGATGGATCACCACCTTCCATCGGTTAAGACTCCCTGTGTTTCTTCATCTTTAGGTGATTAATGTAAGCAACAGCCGAACCGTATCCTTCTGGTTGCCATTCCCCTATATATTTCATGAGATCTTCATAGTGTCTATTTTTCGTGTAAACCCCTGCTTTTCCTACTGCATAAGAGTGTTTCTTGCAGTCCCACCAGAATTTACTCATAAACTTTCCGTAATACTCTCCGAATTCGGATTTTGAAAGATTCATGTCGGATAATAAATCAACAACCCTGTTCCCAATAGCGATCTTTAATTTATCAACCTTCTCCGGTTCGATGTACTCGTTTTCCTTCACATATTCCTTGAAATTGCCGAGATCACTTGCGACAAGCGATGTTTTGTTTTCAAGGCTTGCAAGTCTTCCTTCGTGCGCTTTTAGTTTTGCATTTACAAGTCCCATCTGCTCAGAAACAGCATTGAGATTAAAGGCTGTCTGCCTTACAATGGTTTTGAGGTCATCTGCCTTTTCTTCGTTTCCTTCAGCTTCGTTCATGATTTCTAAATCTTTACTCAATCCCGTATCCCCCTAAGTTTTCAATCATCTGTTTGATAAATGCATCTGCGGAATAAATAGCGTCAATGAAATCTTTTCGCTCCTTGTCGGATAGTTCATCTATCTTCTGGAATATCCATACACAACCGCCGTTTTCCTGAATGTATTTGTATGTCCTGATAGCAAAATATCCGGCTTCTTCCTTGACCTTTTTTCGCAGTGCGTCAATGTCTTTTCTGCTTTCAAGATCGCGGATTCTTTCCGTAAGTTCTGCGTTCTTTTCAGACATTTTCTTTTTTTCTTTCTGAATCCGAATAGCTTCTTTCTGGTAATTATCAACGCTCCTTTTCATGTCTTCGTAGTCTGGAGGAGTAACTTCTTTTATTTTTACTATCGGTTCACGGTTTTCCAGTTCAGAAATTTTCTTGTCTTTCTCTGCAAGATCTCTTTCTGCGGTCTGCAGCTTGTTTATAAGTTCTTGCACTTGACTGTTCGTTACTTTTTCTTCTGTTCCGGCAACGGCCAGCGCAAGTTTTTTTTGCTCATCTTCTGGCAACTGGCGTAGGATCGACAGTGCTGTTGTTGGTGATACTTTTCCGGTTTCAACCAAATCCTGTATTTCAGGAATTGCTTTTGACAAACGAACATAATTGTCCATTGTCTGTTTTGTAACGCCTGATTCTTTAGCAATTTCTTCTGATGTTTTGGATGGAAAATTATTTTCCGTCCTATTCTTGTTGTTGCCTTGTTTTACACCATAGTAGTTTTTCAGGAACTCAAAACGCCTGCCTTGTTTGATCTCAGAGTCATCAATCACACCACGCTGACGAATGTTTATCTCTATCAAGTCTCGAATCACGTCGTCTTCTGATTGATAATGTTGTACTTCTGCATTAATCACAGATATTCCTAATTGCTTGCATGCTCTTACTCTCTGATTGCCGGAAACAACTGTCATATCGTCAGTAACAATAATCGGCGTTCTGACGCCATTTGTTCTTATGGACTCCAGAAGCCTATCCCATTTCTCTCCTTGAATATCATCAAAATAATATTCATTCTTCGGATGTATCTTCAGATCCGAAATTTTTAATGAAGTCATATACTTCTCCAGATTTTGTCAAATATACTTCAAGATTTTTGTTTATTTTTCTGATTTCAGACAATGTATATTCACGGTAAAAAACTTCTTCTTCCATGATCGAATCATCGTCAGGGTCGTCTAATTTTTTGTAAATGTGATGTAGCACCTTATGACAATTAGGACAAACGCACACAAGATTATCCCTGTCGTTATTTCCATACTTATTTATTGGAAGAATATGGTGTAATTGTAGTATGGGCTTAAATGAATAACCGCATATTTCACAAGAACCCTTCTCTTCTATCAGTTGCTTTTTAATTTTCGCAGATTTATTCTTTAATCTTTGTGAACGTATCCCCTTCTCGTTTTTTATAAAAAGTTTCATATTATAACTTTTATCCAAAAAAACTGAGAGTATAAAATCAGCTTTGTTTCTTCATCTGGTATAAACGCCAATCATTTCCCTCCCGTTAACCTTCCGCCTGCGGCTCTTCTTCCACGATGCTCTGAATAGCTTCAAGCCTTCCCTTTAGCTCCTCGTTCTGCTTCTTGATCTTGTACAGTTCATCGTCCTGCGGTTCGATAATCACAGACACTGGAACGTCAAGAGCTTCTGCAACTTTCTTCAGGTTTGACATACTCGGGTCAGATTTTTTCCACTTCCCGACAATGCCATTTCCGATTCCAGCTTTCATTTCAAGTGCTCGAATCGAAATGCCCTTATCATCACATATCCTTTTTATCGTGTCGTAATACATTCTCTATATCACATCCTTTCTTGATTATCTTTAGAAAATATTCTAAAATGAGAATGAGGACAGAATCCTCGTGTGTGTAGTAAATAAGTGTGTGTGTTATATTAAGTATATAGCTAATTACGCTACAGGTCAACCGAGTTTTGTAGAAAATTACGCTATTTTGGGAGAAAAATAAAATGACTGGCGTTGAATATGTGAGGGAAATATGCAGACAAAAAGGGATTACGATTAGAAAATTAGAACTTGATTTAGGGTTTTCCAACGGATACCTGAATCCAAAGAAAACAAAGAAAATTCCATATGATAAGGCGAAACAAATATCAGATTACTTGCATGTAGATATTAATCCTGTTTTGGGCTTGCCAGAAAACACGTACTATCTCGATCCTGATGTGGCGCAGATGGCTCAGGAGATCCACGACAACGAAGATCTGAAGATCCTATTTGACGCTACAAGGGACGCAACGAAGGAGGACTTACAAATTGTCATCGACATTGCCAAAAGGCTTTTCCGAACTGAATGATTACGTCAGGGTGTATCAGCTTGATATGCCATGTTCCATCCGTGGGTATACAAAGCCCTTTCCAGATGGATACTATGCAATCATCTTAAATTCACGGCTGTCATGGGAACAGAACGTCAAAACGCTGAAGCACGAATACAAACATATACTCAATGGAGACTTTGACGGAGAATGCTCCGTCAATCAGATTGAAGCTCAAAGACACTCGACATGAAGAAATATAAACATACTAAGACTTTTACCTATGAAGGGAAAAGATACTATATCCGTGGTGACTCCCTTCAGGAATGCTACGAAAAGTGGGCGAAACGACTTGCAGAGTTTGAATCAGGAAAAAAGGCCATCACCAAAAACATGCGTTTTGATGATTGGGTAACAGAATGGTTGAAGACATATAAAGAGCCTACAGTTTCCCGTGAGACGCTCGATTCTTACCGCTCGAATATAAAGTGCCACATCCTGCCATTGCTCGGCTCTATGCCACTGAAATCAATCAAATCAATCCATTGTCAGCGTGTTATCAATGATATGTCCGGTATGTCTGCTAAGATGCTATCGAGGGTATCACAGCTAATGTACTCAATATTTGATGACGCTGTTGACAACGAACTGATAAATGACAACCCGGCCAAAAAATTAAAGATCCCGAAGGGCAGTAAACGCTCCAGACGAGCTATTACTGATACAGAGAGGCAATACATCCTTAGAGTAGCGGAGTATCACCCTGCTGGCCTTTGGGTGCTTCTCATGCTTTACTGCGGTCTTCGTCCTGCAGAAGCGGCAGGATTGAGATGGATTGACGTTGACTTGCAAAACAAAGTACTAACTGTCAATCAAGCGATAAAGCGATCCGGAACTGTAGGCGCACCAAAAACAGAATCAGGATACCGAAAGATCCCGATTCCAAACCAACTTTTAACCAAACTGAAACCAAACACGAACCAAACCGAAACCAAGAACGAACCATATGATTATGTATGTACGAACACCAAAGGCGGACGGCTCACATCCTCGCCAATGCAAAAAATGTGGAAATCCTTCAAGAACGCTATGAATATCGAAATGGGATGTCAATCTGAAAAAGGGATAGCTCTACCACCTTACAGAGTGGCAGATGATTTAGTTCCATACTGTCTAAGGCATACTTACTGTACTGACTTGAGAGATGCAGGTGTCGATATAACCGTTGCACGTGTATTGATGGGACACTCTTCAATATCAATCACCGACCAGATATACACTCACCAATCCGACAGGGCTTTTCAAGATGCCGCAGAAAAGATCAATTCTGGTGCAACATCGGGTGCAACACCTTAACGGATAAAATTCGCATTTTTCCGCAATCGATTCGGGGCATAAAAATACCGCACTCCCGGCTAAAATACTGGGATTGCGGCACTTTTTATTGTCTGGTCGAGGTGACTGGATTCGAACCAGCGGCTTTCGCATTTTCTGTTGAAATTTCAACTTTCTTCTAGAAAGGTGCAACGCAGGGTGTCAACTTGTGGTATACTATTCGTATCGGTTTTTACTTTTTTAACATACGCCAGACGCCAGACGCAGATTCGGACGGGGGCTTTCTCTTCTGCCAACCGCCGAGTTTCCTAAAAAGGTCAAACTGATCGTCACTCTTATCCCGTCTCATGGCGGGATTTTTTATGCGAAAAAAAGAGGATAAATTTCATCCTCTCGGCTTACCATAATAATATTGTTTCTCCACGAACTGCCCGACATTCGGAACACCAAAATACTTTTTAAGAGACGACTCATAAAGGCGATCGTTGTATTTATTCACCAGCCTGTTGTGACAAGCCGTGGCTTCTTCGTATGTCTGGTTAATGTAGGATTCAAGCTCTTCGCCGTCTTCATACATTACCATTGTTTCATATTCTCCATAAATCTGGACGGTGCTAACCATCGCCCTTGTATTATGAATTCTAAATGTATGTTTTGCTATTCTTTTCATTTTGTTACCTCCTAAGTTTTTATTACTATCTCTATCTGTTATTATAATACATCATATTTATAATATTGTCAATATAAAATGGTAAAATGTCCATAAAAAAATCAGCAGGGTATCTGCTGATTAAATAGTTTCCATTACTCCGGGCTGTTTTACGTATTCGGATATTACCCGCCGTTTCTTCGTAACAGTTTCGTTCTTGTACTTGTGTATCCATGCCTCAAGCTCACTTCCTGACAGCTCGTATGCTTGTTTAACTTGTTCATAGTTCATAACGAGATAAACCGCCGCCGTCATGGCGTCTATCTGCTTCTGGAATTCAGATCTCGTTCCAACATGAGTAACAGTAAAGAGTTCTTTTGTTTTGCGATTTTTCATAAATGCGACATATTTTTGCCTTCGTTCTCTGACTGTCCTTTTCTGCAGGTTATTTTTATTGTATCCGCTTTTTCTCCGGTCGATGTACGGTTCAAATTCATCTATCAACCACGTGGAACCTACTTTTTTTGCATTCAGGTTCCCACGCCTGATTTTCTGTAATACGGACGGATAACTGACTCCGTGTCGTTTTGCGTATTCTCTAAGTGGTATTTGTGCCATATTTCACCTCACTTTCACTATTTATTATACTATGTTTTAATAACAAAATCAATGCAGGAATGAGAGCCATTCCTGCATTGACGGGTCAGTTATTTGAGTTCATTCAGGACTCGTTCAGCGGCTCTCCTGCCGTTGTCGTTAAGCATCCTTTGCCACGCTTTATTCTTTGGTGACCACCGAAATCCGTTAGACTTCAAAACAGCTCTGGTTTCTTCGTCCGGTTTGTCGTCAAACAGAAATTGTATCCTGACCGCTTCAGCGTTCTCTCTGAGCGTAAACCCTTGGAAATGCTTATCTTCGGCCTGACCGTGACTCTGTTCTGCTTTCAGATCTTCAATCCTCTTTCTGATTCTTCGGATGTTTGCGTTATTATTCTGCAGGTGAAATGACGGGTATCCGATTCTTCCAGCAAAATCCGGTTTCCTTAACTCTGCTATCTGTTCCGGGCTGTATCCGAGTTCTGCCAGCTTCTCATCGCCTTTTCCGGTGTCTTTCAGTCTAATAGCCTTGTTTACAGCCTTCATGTGTTCCTGTCTATCTTCCAGTGACTTCAGCTTCTTTTCCAGTTTCTCAACCGCATTGGATTCGTCTGATCTGATGCCGCCCGTTCCAATTGTCCGGATTTTTCGGATAATTCCCTGTATCCGATCATACTCTGCATAGTTCCGTTCACGGGCGGCGTTCTGCTTTTCCTTTCGTCTGACAGGGAAATTTCCACCGCCTGTAATCAGGATTGACGGCACACTGGCATCAATCTCGTTCCGTTTGTTGAGATTTTCCGCCAGTTTTCTGGCGTACAGATCGACCAGATAATCAATTTTTTCGTGATGCTCCGGATCGACTCTCTTTTTCTGTCTCTCGGCAATCTCGATGACTTCATCTACAGCCGATTTATAATAATCTGTGGCAGATCCTTCTTTGTAATTGCTGTAGCTATTTGCTTCTTTCGCTCTTCTGGCGGCGTCTTCATTTATTGGATAGTACATTATCTTTCCTCCTCAACTCCGATGTAATCAAGCTCATAATCGTTTATTTCCGCCTCTGTGAGCGGTCTTTTATAAAAAAGGATATTCCAGTATCTTCCGGAACTATCCTCGCTTACTTCGGCCACTCCTGACGGCTGACAGCCTATTGAGAAAGGTCTTAATCTCATGCCATATACGTATTTCATTCATTTTCCTCCTGTGCTATACTATCCGGGAGGGCTTTTCGTTAGCTCCGATTTCAGCCCTCCCGGGATTGATTATTTTTCAATCTCCTTTACCTGAGACTGCTTGAAGAACGATGCCGTTTTCATGAACATCCGGCTTTCGTCTTCGTCAGTCTCTTTATTTTTCTTGCTTGTGTGTTTCCACACTTTGAATTTCGCTATTGCTGTTTCTCCTTTCTGGACTTGAAATCCTAACTCACGCCAGCGTGAATACGTATGGATTGGCTCAACTTCTTTAAAGGTCATAACACTTTCATCTGGAAGCATTACCTCTATTTCTCTACCTGTGTATTCCAGTATTCCGGCCTCTGCAAGTGCCTCCTGCTGGAACATAATTATCATCTGATTTGTCATTTTGTCATCCTCCTGCTGAACCATGTAATAACTAACATGCTGATTAAAATCATCTTTCCCCTCCTACAGTGCGATGTTCCATAAAACTAAAATTGTCAACGATAAGATAACCAACATTTTTCTTTCCTCCTGTGTGATTTGCTATATCCTTATCTCTGTTATTATAATACATCATATTTATAACATTGTCAATATAAAATATGAAATTTACATATAGAATTTTTTAGTAATATTTATGGATTCTTCCTGCATTGGTATTTTCTGGTATCCTCAATACAAGGAGGTGATACCATTGAGTTATCCATTAGTACAAGCAAAAAAAGTAAGTTATGGCGGTACAAGAAACTTGAGTTCCATTAAATATATCGTGCTCCATTATACAGGCAACAATGGGGATACGGCCATGAACAATGCAAAGTTCTTCTCAAGCGGAAACACTCGCTCTGCGGGTGCTCATTTCTTCTGTGATCAGGAAGGCAAGGTCGTCCAGTCGATCCCACTCAAATATATAGCGTGGTCTGTAGGAGACTACAGGAACGGTAAAGGGGCATACTATGGTAAATGCACAAATTCAAATTCCGTTAGCATTGAGATGTGCGATCAGCTTTATAAAGACGCGTCCGCCTCCCAGATTAACGCAGTCAGGACTTTAATCAAATACATCAAGTCTTTATGTCCGAATGTAATTGATGTAATACGCCACTATGATGTCACAACAAAGCACTGCTTGCCTGTGGAAGAAACAGAGCTTCTAACTGAAGATGGCTGGAAATCACTGAAAGATATTAGAAAAGGGGAAAATGTGTGTTCGTATGATCCAAATTCAGATACCCTCAGATTTTCACCTGTGCTTGATGTGGTAGAACCACATGTCGACGAAGTGTTTGACAACCATTATTTTTCAGCCACAAAAGATCACAGAATGTGGTTGAAGCCTAACAGTGCAAACTCAAAAAAATACCGTGAAGTCCTTTGGGGCGATGCATTAACAGGAAAATCTTTATATGCAGTAAAAAGCGGTGCTGAGTTAGAAACTGCCGGATTGCCATTAACAAACGATGAAATCAGGCTTCTCGTTTGGATTCAGGGCGATGGACATTACATTAAAGACAATGGCAAAATACGTGGTTTAGAATTTCATCTTTCTAAACAAAGAAAAATTGTCCGTGTTTGTGATGTTCTGGAAGAAAACGACATCGAATATAAGGTGTCGTACTGTGAAAACGGCAGTCAGCACATTAGGGTTTATGACAAAGAAGTTGTAGATTGGGCTGAAAGTTGGCTTGATAACAAACAGTTTACGTTTGAATTAGTCAACATGTCTCAGGGACAATTCGAAGCGTTTAAGTCTGAATTACTGGTTGTGGATGGTTGCAAAGGAGAAAAAAGCGAAGTTTACACATCAGTAATTCCGCAGAATCTTGATGTTGTGCAGGCTGTATGTGCCACCCATGGAGTAAGGACATATCAAACTACGTTGGGTAAAAATTATAAGTGTGCTGTTGGTTTTTGCACGACAAATCATACTTTCTCAGGAAGGGGAAAAACAGAAACACGCAATGCGGTAGTTTCTTGTGTTACCGTTCCTACTGGTTACATTCTTGTTCGACAAAACCACAGGACGTTTATAGTCGGCAACTGCCCGGCTCGTTACCTGACTAACGACAAGTGGCGCAGGCTGAAATCTGCAGTCACGAACGGTGCTTACACAGAACCAGTTAAGATTACCGATTCTGCAGAACCGCTTGCAGTTGACGGCTACATCGGACAGAAAACCGTTAGACGCTGGCAAGAAATTATGCATACTCCGCAGGACGGAAAAATCTCAGGACAGCTTAAAACCCTGAAGAAATACCACCTGCGGTTTACATCTTCCGCCATCGAATACGGTTCAGGTGGTTCAACTCTGATCAAAGCTGTTCAAAAGGCAGTCGGAACAGAGCAGGACGGACAGATGGGTTCCGTCACAATAAAAGCCATCCAGACACGAATTGGCGTGTATCCGGACGGCTATTTCGGTGAGCAGACAGCTAAAGCACTTCAAGCAAGGCTGAACACCGGAGCATTTTAACAATCAACTTACTACTCAATTTACAAAGTGTGTTTGGAAATTGATTCGTGTTTGATTGCGTTCTATATCTTTTCATTTTTTTATGTCTTTTCAAATAAAAGCCCCCGCCATTACAGCAGGGGCTTTTATGCGCTTCGGACTTATGTTCTACAGATAACCTCTATCTTCCTTTGAAACTCAACTTCGGCTGATCTTCGTATGCTTCTTTGATTTCTTCCAGCGTCCAGAAAAATCCCGTGTTTTTATTCTTATAAATGTCCATCTTTTTCCTCCCTAATCCCAAAGGTGCTTTTCCCTGAAGTTCTTCAGTTCCTGTTCCATATCCCTCATGGCTTTTTCATAGTCCCCGAAAACAACTTCACTAAGTGCTTTCTCTCCAATGATGGAGAGTTCGATGTTCTGTTTCTGTTCATATTCTTCAGCCTTCAGATAGGCGGCTGCTCTTGGATACTTCTGAAGCATTCCTTTAATATCGTATTTCGGGTATTCTCCGACGCCCATTCCTCCAACAGCCCCCTCGCCTTCAAAAGACTGATTGAATCTGATCTGCCACTCTGCTTTCTCCTGAATGGCTTTTTTGATTTCTGCAAGGCCTTCAATTGCTTCTATCTTTTCCTGCCTCTCTTTTTTCGCTTTGGCCTTTTCTTCTTTCTCCTGCTCAAAGTAAGCCATGATTTCAGCTTTCCTTCTTGTAATTTCAGGAACAGCATTGTCTTTCTTCGCCATCCTTACGTTCCTGACTCTGAGCCTTCCATCTGGCTCTGGGATGATATTGTATCTATTGATTAATTCCTTAACTGTCATTTTCTTTCTCCTTTACCTATAAGCTATATTTCTTCCTGTTATTATATTACATCATATTCATAATAATGTCAATATAAAAAATGAAAATATTTGATAATTTTCGTAAAAAAATAGGAAGGCTTTCACCTTCCTATCTTCCTAATGATATTTGCATACAATCTCGGGTTGAGCACTTGCAACGCTTCCATGGCTTCATCCATAACAGCCCATATTTCGTCCGATTTTCTGCCACTTATGAGCTTTCCAAATTCAGAATCAGATTCATATTGGATGTACCGCTCATCGGCTGAAAACGAATATCCTTCATCCTCCGGAGCATTGCCGTACATGTGTTCCTTAATTGTATAAAAGGCGGCCAGTTTGATGCAAGTCTGTGCCGAGGGATTTTTCACCCCTTGACACTCGCTAATTGCCTCCTGCAGATCCTTTTCTGTAATCATCCAGCCGCCTCCATGTTACATGCGTTCCATCTTGTCAATAAATGACTGGAATTCCTGTCTTGTACGGTCATCCGGAGCGTCGTTCATGAGGTCACGCAGTTCCTCAATCATCTCTTTATTGTCCATAGAATATCCGCCACGTCTGCTGTATCTGCCCATGCTGTCACGCCTTCTTGCGGAAGAATACCTTCCAGATCTTCTGTTTCTTGCGTAACTCATGCCATCAGTATATGGCATACCATTTTCATAGCTGTATTCGGATTCTTCGTGACGTTTGAGAATCTTTTCCAGTTTATCGACCGTTACAGAAAGTTTCTGAACAACATCCAACGTACCAACGTCAAGATCTTCTTTCTTTCCGTATTCTTTCAGCTCGTCGCAGAGCCGTTCTTTAAGTTCATAAATTTCATTCATGATTTGCTCAACGTCCTTTTTACTGGTTCGGTTAACGCTTTTTCTATTGGCCATTTTGAAACCGTTATCCTATAATACAAAGTCTTATATGGTATTTTCATTTTTCTACCCCATTCCGGGATAGTATGGGTTTCCCCCATATATTCATACCGTTTGTTATTCCTTTTGTTGTTGGCCTGCATTACATCGTCTGCCCATCGACAGTTTTCAGGAGAATAGTTGCCATCATTATTAATTCTGTCTATTGATAAATCATCGCTGTATCCGTTGTTATATGCCCATTCATAAAATGTCTCAAATGAATTTTTCCACTCGTCACACATAGTGATTCCTCTGCCACCATATCTCGGATAAGCAGGATCATCTTTAACAAAACATCTTCTTTTTATTTTGGCATATATCCTGTAAACCCTCGTGTTGCTTTTATTGTGTTTTGGATTCCCATGATGTGAAAGACATCCACAACTTTTTGTTCCACCGCTTTGTAAGTGTCGACCATCCACAACGGTTATATTACCGCAATCACACAAACATTCCCACTTTATCGGATTGTGCTGAACAATCCTTAATGCTGTGAGCATGTTGTACTTTTCACCTGTGCGATCTTTGATTTTGTGTTGATTCCTCATTTTTTGCCTCATATTTTTACTGTACAAATAGATTTATCCATATCTAATTATACTAAAAATAGGTTGATTTTTCAACACTTTTAGCCAATAGCTTGTTAATTGCTTGCCTTTATGAAATTCTATAAATTTCCATGCTTGCGTTCTTCAGGTTTAAAATCGGCGCAGGTGTTACAGTAGGATCATCGGAACCAGCAACTGCTCTCCATGCTACGTGGGCGCAACATCCACGGAAAACAGTTATAATCGCACTTGATACGACATTTCCAAACTCTTCTACTGCCGCAGGCGTGTAAATCGCTCTGCTTGTCGGGCGGACTTCACCTTCCGAACTGAGTGCCATCGCTATCGGCGTTACGGTAGCACCTTCAGGCAGAGCGATATTTCCTCTTGCTATCACCTGATACCGAGTAAAACCACATGACGGATTGTTAACGATGCCACGAAGAGTAAAAATCCCTGACTGTGACTCATGCAATACTAAGCCTCTATTACACGGGATAGAATTTTCAAAGATAGCGGCCTGATTCAGAGACAGGCTCTGCTCCTGATTAAATAAATACTCAGCCATCGTGACACCTCTTTAGAATCCGCCGCAACCGCAACCAGCAGGAGAGTTACCGCCACAAGTAAAGATCGGCTGTTCGCCATATACCGGGACGGTTCCAACAGGGCAAGTATTGAGACGGTTATAAATGCCGTCTACAATTGCGCTGTTCTGTGCCACCTGTGAAGCCTGTCCACGTGCATAAAGGACTTCCTGTCTGAGCTGTGCAATTTCATCGTTTTTAGCGTCAATCTTATCCTGACAAATCTGATCCTTAATGGACTGGATGCCACCATTGATAGTGTTCATCAGTGCATTAGTGTTTGCCACTCCCTGAGCGGTGACATTCTGCAGGGCTTCAGAAACTGCCTGTCTATCAGCACATGCTTCTCTTGCAATATCCGCTCCGAGATTTGCGATACCTAAGCGATTGTCGCAGCAGCACTGAGCGAGCTGTGACTGTAAACCATTCATGCCCTGCATCTGTGCGGTCTGAGATGCAAAGGATCTTTCCAGATCAGCAATCTGATTGCCATACATCTGCTGTGCAAGTGCGTTCTGTGCGCCTGTGATCGCCGCTACGGTGTTCGCACCAGTCTGGCAGATATTCTGGTTGATTCCGGCAATTCCGAGGGCTGTATCGCCAAATCCGGACGTTACGGCACTCTGTACTCCGTTAATTGACCCCTGAAGTGCAGCCTGATTGAATCCGCTCTGTACATCAGTATCTACGCCCTGAGACATGAGCCAAGGCCACATCATCATACTGTCCATAGCACCAACAGCACCCATAGCACCAATGCCGCCACCGAAGCCACCAAAACCGCCCCAGTTTCCGGTCATGGCAAGGATAATGAACAGGATCAGCCAATCATTTTCGTTACAGCCGCCGAAATTGCCACCGCCGTACATCGGTACAGGATAGCCACCGTAACCGCCATAGTTACCCATCGGCTGAACTGGCATTGAAACATTGAAAGTACCATTTTCGCCATCTGTAATAGCCATAAAAAAAATCCTCCCTGAATCTGTTAAGGGTAAACAGCTACCTCTTACGTGTAGCCGTAAGATAACCGCCACGGGATTGTGACGGCTGAATATTTAAAACGCCCGATTTCAGACGATTTAAATTCCATATTTGCAGTTTTTCCGCAAAATCAACCATTAAAATAGAAATTTTGCTTATCTTCTGCCCATCAACTGCTGAAACATCGGATTGTTCTGAGCTTGCTGTGCTGTCATCCGTGCCATGTTGTACTGCTGTTGGTTCAGCATCCCGTTATTCATCATATACTGCATGATTGCGGCGGGATTTCCCATCATACTCTGAGGAACATTAATTCGTCTCTGCAAAAGTGCCTGCATTGGATTCTGCATAAATCCACCAAACTGATTTGCCATATTTTGTAAGCTACCGAACGGATCTCTCATCTTCATCCACCTCTTGCACTATCGGCTGATTGAGTTCACCTTTTAGATCTTCCAGTTCTTTCTGCAGTCTGTCGTATGCGCTTATCAGAACTTCCAGATCACTTTTTAAAGCGTAGTCCTGACTCTTGACCGCATTACCTTCTTTGCTCTGCTCTGTCGCCATCTGAGGAGCTTCTGGAGGCTCTTCCTTTATCAGTCTGTACGTTTCAAACTGTGGTCTGTCAAGCTGAGAAAAACCCATTGTCTTTGTATAGACATAAGGAGCAGTTTCATCCTTAAAGGTGATGCTACTACCGGGAGCGATGGGCCACATCAGGGCCTCTTGCTTACTCCTGACAGAGACAAATCCACCATTCTGTATCTGCTGTGTGTTCTGCATGTTCGGCTGTGCGGTCTGCATATACTGGGGAGCCTGTTGTCCGGTATACGGGTATCCGTAATTGTAAAATCCTGCCATTATTTCACCTTCCTACTCCAGTAGTAAACAGGGATTTCATTTCCAGAATCCCATGAATCATACCAATCCCCATCTTTCACAGTGACAACATGGGTTCCGGTTCCGACAACATACGTCCCAACAGGATGATCTTCCGCAAACTCACGGACGGTATAGCAATCAGGACACATATTTGATATTGCATATCTGTAAAAGCCATTCTTCCGCAGGATTGCTCCAATCACAGAATTGTCGTGCATCATTGTGGCCATATCTCGACTTGCTTCAGACAGTTCATAATGGGCCTCATCCCATGACAAATTGAGAGCTTTTGACAATGCCCGAACTGTACAATCTTCCACACTCCTGCCAGCCGGGTTATTTCGATAAATTCTCCACATAGTTTCTTTCTCCTATCGGAATTATCTCACCGAAAAAAGTCAGTTTAAATGCAACCATCAGGCTTTTATCGTGCAATTTTTGGCATAACAAAAGCGCACAGGTTTTACACTGTGCGCTTTTGTCGCTGTATACTGGAGGTATTAACAATGGCCAAAGATTTTATCTTCGCCTTTGTAAACGATATTTTTCACCTGTCTGACGGATAGATCAAATTCTTCAGCCAGTGGTTCATAGCAAATATGGTCGATTAATCGCCGTTTCAGGATCTTTCTATTGCGTTCGTTTAAGATCCACTCATCAATCAGGCTTTCGATTTCAGTTCTTGACAAGTCCGGTGCATTCCGCTTCATCGTCTCTTCCTCGTTGCGACGCCTTTAGCCTTCTTTCGATTCTTCAGTCGGCGTCTCCGGATCACTAGCTTCTGGCTCATTGTAATCCACTCCGTTTCCGTCTCCTAAGACGTTGACACCTTCGCCGTCTTGACTGTACTCGTAGCTCTGAAAGTCATACTGCTGTATGTAATGCAACCAGATTGCGTTACTGGCAAATATGAGGATGATTGATATTACCAAGGCAATAATCAACCTTTTTATGGTTCGTTCGTGTCTTGCCACAGTCCCTTCATACACGATGTATGGGACGGTTTCAGTTGGCTTTCTCTCTTCGTTTTGGTTCGACATAAAACCTCGCTTGCAGGGAGTCTTCCAGCCCCTCTGTTGTCGGATCGTTCACAATCCCCATGACAGCCAGCAGAACAAACACGGCGTTGACGGTATCCAGAATTTTATCCTGCAGGTCAGTGAGATCGATACTTATACCAAATATTGATAAAGCGGCCTGAATTACAAGGAAAAGAGCAGGGATAAAGGACATCCAGAACAGCCGATTTTTTATCCTGACTTCCCAATTAATCTTCATCTCTTCACCTTCCCAATTAGATACGAATTCAGATGTGTCTTTGCTGTTTTCAGCCCGTCAACGTCATTTCCGTCTATGGCATGTGACAGCAAAGCAAAAAGGCTTTCAAGCGTGTATTCGAGTCCAACTTCAAGCTCATCCAATCGACTCTTGTCGTTTCCGAGTTTCTCCTCAATCGCCTTTACCTGTTCATTCAACTTCTGTATCTGTTCATTTTGTCTGTGTTCGGGCTTTCTCACTGCTTTTACCGCTCCAATGATTGCTTTGATTGCCTCGGATATGGTTACAACCGCCGCACAAATAGCGATGAGCGCACCCCAGCTAACTGTTACCATCTTTCTCACCTACTTTTTACAAGCACGTTTCCGGATTGATACATCCCGGTAGTGCGCTCCTTATATTGCTATTATATCACAAAACAAGAAATAATTGTATGAATTTACATTTTTTATATTTGAATGGACTCTTAATTCTGCAGGCTGTGCAATTGTCAACCAGCAGACATCATGACATACAAAAAAGGATGAGCTATAACAGCCCATCCTTTTTCTCGTTTTTCGATCAATTTTTACGACGATTTTACTGATTTAAAGTGTCCTTTAATTCACAGGCGTTCCATTAAGGTAGTGTGTAGAATTAAAAACGGTACATCTATTGACACGTGAAATCGGGAATGTAAATACGTTTTTAACAACAAAAAACTGATAACCATTCACCGACAACAATGTAGGGTTAATACGTATTGCATTGTAGTCTTCAATTAGCGTTGCCGATAACGCACCAAGTTCGGTAATCGTGACCGCACCGTCTGCTGAGTTCTTACCATGAAGCGAAAGCATAATGTTTGACGGTGTATCTATAACAATATACTCATACTCGCTGTCATAAACTGTAAGATTTATTGACGAATAGTGTCGGCTGTAAATGCTAGTGGCGATAGCGGTTTTTAAGTGATTGTGAATACATATACTTCCATTCGCCGGAGAAGCGGATTGATCTTTAGTCCAAAATACAATATTATCAGAATTTGAAACATCACCGATGAGAGTAACATCCGCAGAAAAAGTACACCCACCTACATCGTCATTCACATCAAAATATGCCGCTCCAGAGTTATACTCGGTTGACCCGGTGTCAATGATTGTATATTTACAATTTTTCACGGAATAGGTCTCTTGCTGATAAGTAGTAGAACACAAAAGAACGTGTCCACTATTTCCTGTGGAATAAAAATTTTTACACTTAATAGTGAACTCTGATCCTTCCGCACCACCCCAACACGCACGATGGCACCCATTAACGGTAATATCTATTTTGCTGTTTTTCGCACAAAAAGCTGCAAATCCGTACCCAACAGTTTCCCCTATAATCTGTACCGTAGATTCAGAGAAAACGTATCCATAAACTCCGCTCATATGGGTACACTTAACTTTTACATTTGCACGTTTTACGTCGTTGGAAAGTGTTACTGCATAACCTCCAACATCACTGAGATTATTGGCATCGGAATCATCTGGCAAGAGGTTGTTGTCGTTTGATATCTCTATATCAATCGTAACATCATCCGCATTTACTAGAAATGCACCGTAATTCTTATTGTTAGAGGTTGTGAGATAGGTTCTGCCATCTATGAAGGTTCCGATCACCATAGATCCAGATTTGGAGATTGTTACCGGATAGTAGTATTCACGATTCGGTTCTCCAATTCTATATACGCCCTTTCCAAAAACAGGGAGTCCGGTATCAACCGCGAGTTGCACGGCTTGAGTATCATCCGTAATTCCGTCACCCTTTGCCCCAAACATTTCAGGTGTGACAAAGTTAAGCGTACCCGTGACAAGTTTTTCATAGGTCAAACTACCATCCTGCACCGTGGTAGTTGCTTCTGGATGATCGTCAAGCCAATCAGACACGGCCTGTCCTGTCTGTTCGTCAGTAGGGAGTCCAACTGGTGACCACATAGAGCCATGACCTTCGTTCGAAGCCGTTAAAATATACCCTTGAGTAGCTGTCTTTCCGTAATTTAAATCACTCTTTAAGTCAGTAACTTCATCCGCAATTTTGACTGGAGTCCAGTGTCCGGCAGTCCAATTTTCTTCTGTAGTAATCGCAGTTGTACATCTGTAAGTTGTCCCGAGATGGTTTACAATATCACCTACAGCATATGTTAACGAGGCTTTATATTCATCTGCCACCTGAACAACTTTATATTTATCAGGCAAGCCCGGAAATGTAATTGAATTAAAATTTTTATCAGCCATGATTCTTTACCTCAGTTCGACTTCGTAATCACGATATTTCCATCAGAGTTGGGGTCTGTATATGTAAGTGTAAATCCATGCTCTTCAGCTATCTCAGCCGCAGCCTCGGCTCTCTCGGCATATAACAAAGCACTTCCTGCGGCAGATGCTGGGATGGCCTTTATAAGAGCTATAATCTGAGCAATAGTCATATAATCACCTCTTTAGACGATTGATACCCACTCATCAGTAACGGATTTCTGCCAGATATGTTCATATCCTGCGGTATATGCGATAGTTCCCGGCGTGTAATTCGCCAGATAGGATAAGTCGGACTCACTTGCAACCATGACACTTTTTGCTGGATAATCCTTGTATATTCTACCATTTTTTACAAAATCTGTCGAACCTTCGTCCTGAACGACATCAACATAAATTCGATCATTCTGTCCGTTTGTGATCCTGTTTCTAATCATAGTTCGCTCCCCCTTTTACACAAAAGATATTACGATATTCCCATCTGACTGAGGATCAGTTACTAAAATGTTTTCTATATTGGTGAGTGCTTCGTAAACGCCTCCGCTCGTGACTGCTTTTGTACTTCCTTCCGTTGGAGTTTCATCAAACTGTAAATTCTCATACGCTTCGATGATTTCATCAGCCTTTGTCCCGAGATCCTGAATCTCTTTTATTTTGGATTCAGAAGGAATAGTCTCGGCATCAAGAGCGGCTCTTTCTACCTTCAGGACAAAATTCACACTGCTCAATTCCTTTGTGCCTTTATAAAGCACAATCTCGTATATGCAGTCTCCTGCGGCGGCTGTCATCTGCTGATCACCCGCCACGGTAATCTTCCTGTTTGCAATATCTACATTAGTGCAGTCTGCAGAGTAACCAGTTCCGTCCGTCTTTGTCCCTCTGATCTTTGCAGTCGTTCCAGACTCCATCGTCCATGTTGCATTTCCAACAGAATAGAGACTAAAGACGATGCTAAAATCCGAATCGTACTGCCCGACATGAATGACAGGCATTCTGCCAGTAGGAGACATGCATAATTTTTGATTAATCGTTGCTGGCATTGTGTGCCTCCTTTAGTCGGGTGTAATCCCCGTATTGCTAAAACTTTCCATCAAATCATCGATTGTTCCGGTTTTTGTTTGCGGCTTTTCATCTTTATCAAAGTTTATCCTACTGTAAAGGGAATCCGAAATGTATACATCCATAAATTTCATACAAACGGCTTTCATTATGAGCATTGCGTGTACAGGATGAACATTGTTTGTTGCAAACTGTGTTTCCGCAAATCTTCTAATCAATGTTTCTAACGCTACTAATTTTTCTTTTTCGTTATTCACGAGTCAGCACCTCCGGTATTCTTTTTTTCCGGGAACACAGGTCTTTCTATTAAGAATCCATCTTCCGGTGTGGCGATTAACTTTTCTACCCCGTTATCATCACGCTGGTATATATTACAATTTCTCTCAAGATACATCTCCATCTGCACATCAACAGATAAAAATATGGCCGATTTCCCATCTTTGCTCTTTGCTAAATATTCCATTACCAACTCTCACTCAATTCTGTACACATAAGACCATTTATAAAACGTACACTTGATTCAGTCCACTGTACTCCACCATCACCATACGGCTGTATAGAGCTAATGTACCTGAATCTTCCGTTTCCACCATTATAGGTTGTAGCAGTTACATCGGTTGACTGTACCGCCGCAATCCTATATGTGTTAATTCTGAGTATATCCCCCTGTATTTGGATTCCTTTTCGATATATGTTGTCTGCGAGGTCTTCAACATTTGCCGAAAAATCTATATATCCGGCTTGATACTGTTGATACTCACTTGTCAAAAAGTTGTATTCGTGACCGCCTCCAACTATTTTTCCATCAGGATCCAATCTTGTCCAATATCCAGTACTACTACCAAAGTTGAACGTACCATCGTCTAAATTTAGTTTTGTGTTTCCGTTTCGACTTTCGATTGTTCCGGTTCTGACCAAATCTGCGCTCAGCGTCCCGGTTTGTATATAGCTTGCATTGATAAACAACATACCAAGACTAAGAGTTATCCCCTGTGCTTGTCCGTTATTTGTCAATTTGTTAAAAACATCCTGCTGTGTATATTGGCTCCAAACATAACTATCTACTGACTGATTATTAATTTTTGTCGTATTCGGTGATAATCTAAATTCGCCCGTGTCAAGGTTCCAATAATTATGGCTGTCCCGAACTACAAGTTCGTAGTATGTTGACATATCTGCAGCTACAGGAGATGCAACCTCTGTGTACACGTAATTCGGGGAAACGCCAGACCTTGTATAGTACGTTTTATCTTGATCAGGTGTTGTATCCTGAGTCAACGTCCACGACGTGCCGTTGTAATCAGAAAGTATTCCAGCCCTTATCAGGTTGCCATTGATCGTCCCTGCTGTGATAAAATCTGCTACAAAATGACCATCAAGCGTCCATGCATTTCGATACGCCCCATTTACGCCATTAGAAAACCCTATCCCGTTGACGTTTGTCCTGAGTATTTTCTGTGCCGTTGATGGATCTGTCGTATCCATAACCCATATTTCAGACGGATTTGGAACTGCTCCTGTCCCATAAACAGTATGTCCCTGACTATCCGTTCCAACGAATACAACGTGTCCTTCTCCCGGATTCGTCAACAAACTTGTAACGTAATCAATTTCACTATTCAGGAGAGATTCAAACCCAGAAACTTCATTTATTACTTGATCGCTGAGTCTATCTGCAAGATTCTGTACAAAGGTTGTTTTTTCACTTCCGAGTTCCATTGACAGATATTTCTCGGCAAGTGGATCATACACAACCTTAATCACTTCTATTTCGTCCACGGTAATGTTTAGATCAGGATGATACACGCTGACCGTATCCCCCAATTTCACTCTCTCAAGTGATGCCACATTTTCATATTCGTCCGTCTGCCATAACTCAACAAAGTCTATGGTGATGTTTTTCGTTGGATTCCAAGGCTCGTTTGCCGTCAGGAAATCCCGTGCCGCTTGAATCAAATCGGATTCTTCAGGAGGATTTTTAAAATCACTCGAAAAGTTTTTCGCTATTGGTACAGCAGTACCACTACCCGGAAGTTTTACAATTCGGTCATTTCCTTCCGGCATGATAATTACATCCACGCCATTGATTTTTCCAGACCAATATGGGACAACCGCATTATACAGTTCTTCACCCTCTATTGACTGGTTTATATCAATAAGGTTCTTTCCATAACGAATAGTAACTCCCGTGGTTTCTCCACGCCTGTCATTAAATTTAACCGTCCATTTATCGAACTCAAGTTCTCCAGCGTATGTAGTCGCTATTGACTCTTTATCTCCGTGAAGTGCCGCCCTAACAGACGTTGGTTCTACCAACTCATAATTTGACGTTCTTGACAAATTCGATGTAAAAATAAACGGATTCGGGTTAATTGCTTTTGACGTTAATTTCTGCATAGCTTCTAATGCAGATGTGGCGGTGAAAGGTTCCAGTATGATATTTGACAATGCATAACTAATGTGGTGGGCGTAAAATGTAACAATCCCATCAATTGGTGTATCACTTGCGTATATCTTAAATGGCTGTTCGTCCTTGTTGTCATCATGAATGCATACAACATAACGCCCGTTTTGAATTTCGTTAAAAACCCTTCCTGAAACCGGGTATTTGAACTCAAGTTCATACACCCCGTTTAGAACTTCGGTCACTTCAAAATCTAACCCCTCAGCAAGATAGCAGATCGGGCCACCAGTAAATTGAGTCTCAGATGCACTATATAGTTTTGGGATCATATCTGCCACCACCTCGGAACGATTCTTACTTCAGTAATGTTTCCGCTGTAATTGATTCCGTTTGTACCTTTTCTCAAGACGGGAAATCTGTTGTTTGAAAATGTAACATACTGATTCAGGTTATAGTCCTCATAAAAGCAATCCATCATTTCGCTATCAATCGTGATTTCGGAGCGGCTGTAATTTTCAATTGTTATAGAGTTGCCATTG
>Ga0247608_10001833_pt1 | contig 28186 bp, 17 predicted proteins | sample 176DNAGHGlowgp2_FD_193490 | JGI IMG/M metagenome (GOLD analysis project Ga0247608, IMG submission 193490) | Sheep rumen microbial communities from Palmerston North, Manawatu-Wanganui, New Zealand - 1766 DNA GHGlow gp2 | ecosystem: Host-associated > Mammals > Digestive system > Stomach > Rumen ... | reverse complement strand
AGGATAGCGGCGAATAGGTGAGGTAAAGTGGGTGTAGTAATCGAAGGCCAGTCCGAAGTGGCCTATGTTATGGGTAGAGTACTTGGCCTTCATCATGGCACGCAGGGCGACAGTTTCGATGAGCTTCTGCTCCTTCTTGCCCTGACAGCCATCCATCAGTGCATTCATGCTCCGCGAGATGGCTCCCTTCGTGCCCGAGGTCTTCATCTTATAGCCGAACTTCAGCACAAATTCGCGCAGGGTCTCCAGCTTGGTGGGGTCGGGTTGATCGTGTATGCGGTATGGCAGGGTCTTGGCCTTGGTGCCTTTTTTCACCTTGCCGATGCTTTCGGCCACGGTACGGTTGGCCAGCAGCATAAACTCTTCAATGAGCTGGGTGGCGTCGTTCGACTTCTTGAAGTAGGCGCGTGTGGGCTTGCCTTCGGCATCGATGTCGAAATGCAGCTCCTCGCGGTCGAACTTGACGGCGCCGCCCTTGAAACGACGCTCGCGCAACTGTTTGGCCAGACGATCCAGCGTGCGCAGCTCGTCGGCATAGTCGCCGTCATGGCCTGTCAGGATGTCCTGCACCTCCTCATAGGCATAGCGCCGGTTGCTCTTGATGACGGTGTGTGCTATATGGTAATTCTTGACGTTGGCGTCCTGGTCTAACAGGAATATTACGCTGTAGCACAGCTTCTCTTCGTCAGGGCGCAGCGAGCAGATGAAGTTGCACAAGCGCTCGGGCAGCATGGGTATGGTGCGGTCTACCAGATAGACGCTGGTGGCACGCTTCACGGCCTCCTTGTCGATGACGGAGCCTTCCTTCACGTAGTGGCTGACATCGGCAATATGGACACCTACTTCCCACTGAGAGCCCTTCGGCCTTATGGACAGCGCATCGTCGAAGTCTTTGGCGTCCTTGGGGTCGATGGTACAGGTGAACACATCGCGGAAGTCCTCACGACGGGCAATCTCTTGGGGCGTGATGCCAGGGTCTATCTTCTCGGCAGCATCCTCGACGTGCTTGGGATACTTGTAAGGCAGTCCGTACTGTGCCAATATGGCGTGCATCTCCACGTTATTGTCGCCCTCCTTGCCCAGTACGTCGATGACTTCGCCGACGATGTTCTTCGAGTCTTTCGACGGCCACTGGGTAATGCGTACCACGGCTTTCTGGCCATCCTTGCCGCCCTTCAGCTTCTTCTTGGGTATCAGGATGTCGTGGACGAAGATATTACCTTCTGTAACGAGGAAGGCGAAGTCTTTCTCTACTTTTAGCTTACCCACGGCCTGGTCTACCTTATGCGACAGTATCTCGACCACCATGGCCTCCTTGATATGCCGTTCGCGGCGGGCCATCATGGCCACACGCACACGGTCGCCGTTCATGGCAAACAGCGAGTTACGCTCCGAGACGAAGATGGGCTTGCCGCCGTCGTCGGGCTGGAACGAGTTCTTGCCGTTGGCCTTGCGGATGAAGGTGCCCTCCTGCACCTGACCCTTCAAGTTCAGACGGTATGAGTTTTCTGACGTCTTGGTCAGGTAGTCGTCCCAGGCCATCTCGTCCATCGTCTCCACGGCGAGCATCTTGGCGGGATGGGTCGACAGTTTCAGACTCTTGAAGATATCCTTGAACGAGAACGATTCATTCGGCTTCTGCTGGAACAGCGTACGAAGCATGTCAACCAGCATCTTCTTGCTCAGTCGTTTTCCACTCTTGTGCTTACTCATAATCTTATGTTTTTTAGTTTCTTTGCGCAAAGGTACGAAATAAATCTCAATTATCAATTGCCAATTGTTAATTATTTCGTATCTTTGCAGGCATGGAACAACTGTTGCACTATTGCTGGAAGCATAAGATGTGGCCCATCACTGGACTGGAGACTACTGACGGGCGCCAGGTGGAGGTGATAGATCCGGGACTGCACAACCGCAATGCGGGTCCAGACTTCTTCAATGCCAAAGTGAAGATAGGTGGCACGCTGTGGGTGGGCAACGTTGAGATACACGACCGCTCGTCGCACTGGTACCTGCATGGACACGACCACGATGCCAACTACGACAATGTGGTGCTGCACGTTGTAGGCGATGCCGACCGCGAGGTACAGACCTCCAAGGGGCTTTTTGTGCCTCAGGTGGTCATGGCCGTTCCTCCGTCAGTGCAGGACAACTACGAGGAGCTGCTGAAGACCGACTCGTACCCACCCTGTTACCGCATCATACCCACACTGACACGACTGACCATACACTCGTGGATGGCTGCCTTGCAGACTGAGCGGCTGGAACAGAAGACCGTAGCCATTGAGCAACGTGTAAAGCAGGCCAACGGCTCGTGGGAAGAGGCCTATTTCATGACGCTGGCCCGTAACTACGGCTTCGGCATCAACGGCGACGCCTTTGAGGAGTGGGCACGCCACATACCCCTCAATGCCGTGGGCAAACACCGCGACGACCTGTTCCAGATTGAGGCCATCTTCATGGGACAGGCTGGACTGTTGGAACTCGACGCCATACCTGAACGCTATCAGAAGGATGCACTAAACGAGGGCTACTTCGCACGGCTGCGCAACGAGTACCAGTATCTGGCACACAAGTTCTCGCTGCAGCCCATGGACTACAAACGGTGGCGCTTTCTGCGACTGCGGCCGCAGAACTTCCCACATATTCGCATCTCGCAGCTGGCCAGTCTCTACTACCGGCAAAAGGCCGGACTGTCGCAGCTCATTGAGTGTCGCGACATGCTAAGCATCAGCCAGCGGTTCCAGACGCAGGTGACGCCCTACTGGGAGACACACTATACCTTTGGTTCCGAAAGTATTAGAAATGCCAAGCACCTGTCGCCATTCAGCATCAACCTGCTCATCATCAACACCTGTGTTCCCATGCTCTTTGCCTACGGACGCCATACCTCGCGCGAAGAACTGTGCGACCGTGCCTTCGACTTCCTGGAACAGCTGAAGGCGGAGAAGAATCACATCATACGCATGTGGCATGAGTGCGGGCTGGAAGTAAAGACGGCAGGCGACTCGCAGGCCCTCATCCAGCTAAAGAAGGAATACTGCGACAAGAAGGACTGTCTGCGATGCCGTATTGGCTATGAGTACCTGAAACGCCAGCAACCCCCTCTCCCCAATCACCTACTAACACCCGCATTACCCACTAACACCCACTAAAAGAATCCCAATGAGAAAATACGTTTTTGAAGCCCACATGGAGGTGCGCGACTATGAGTGCGACATCGAGGGCATAGTGAACAACGCCAACTATCTGCACTACACCGAGCATACACGCCACTTGTTTTTAAAGAAGTGTGGATTAAGCTTTGCTGAGATGCACGCACGCGGCACCGACGCCGTCGTGGCACGTATGGAGCTGCAATACAAGGCCCCGCTACGCTGCGACGACGAGTTCATATCGCGTCTGTGGCTGGAGAAGGACGGGTTTAAGTATATCTTCCATCAGGACATCTATCGAGCCTGCGACGAAGCCATCTGCTTCAAGGGCAAGATTATGCTTGTATGCCTTATCAACGGCCGGTTGGGCGAGAGCGAGGAATACAACAAGGCTTTTGCACCCTATCTATGAACGACGAGATATACTATAGCATAGCCTTGACGCGCATGACGGGCTTCAATGCCAGTATTGCGCTACGACTCTATCAGGCCATGGGAAGCAGTCAGGCCGTCTACGAGCATCGTAAGGACATTGGCGACGCCCTTGCCGATGCCACGCCACGTCTGCGCGAGGCCATGAAGAACTGGGACGAAGCCCTGCGGCGCGCTGCTGCCGAGATGGAGTTCATCACCAAGTCGGGAATCAAGGCTCTTGCCCTCAATGACAACGACTATCCACAGCGACTGCGACAATGCCCGGATGCACCCATCGTGCTGTTCTACAAGGGTACGGCCGACCTCAATCCGCGCTATGTCCTCAACATCGTGGGTACGCGCCATTGCACGACATACGGACAAGACCTGGTACGACGATTCCTCGGCGACCTGCGCCAGCAGTGCCCACAGGTGCTTGTGGTAAGCGGACTGGCGTATGGCATTGACATCTGTGCCCACCGTAACGCCCTCCAACAGGGCTACGACACGGTAGCTGTACTGGCCCACGGACTGGACCAGATATACCCACCCCGACATCGTGACACGGCCGTGGAGATGGTAAAGCATGGAGGACTGTTGACGGAGTACGTCTCACAGACCGAGGCGCTGCCCAATAACTTCCGCCAACGCAACAGGATAGTAGCCGGCATTTCGGACGCCACTGTTCTCATAGAGAGTGCCATCAAGGGCGGAGGACTCATCACTTGTCGCATAGCCCAAGAGTACGGTCGCGACGTCTTTGCCTTCCCTGGAGCTGTAGGCATGCCTTACTCAGAAGGGTGCAACCACATGATACGTAACAACACGGCTGCACTCGTCACGTCGGCACAAGACTTTATCGAGGCTATGGGGTGGCAGACCATGCAGCAACAACCCGAGGCAATAGAACGACAGCTGTTTCCTGACCTCAGTCCAGAAGAGGAACTCGTCGTCAGCCTGCTACAGCAAACCAACGACCTTCAGCTCAACATCATAAGCGTTAAGACCAACATGCCCATAGGTCAGCTGACAGCCCTGCTCTTCCAGCTGGAAATGAAGGGCGTCATCAGACCCATGGCAGGAGGGACATACCATTTACTCGTATAATGAAGATAGGAACAATAGACTTTGGTGACAGACCCGTCTTTCTGGCACCGATGGAGGACGTGACAGACATTGGCTTCCGCATGCTCTGCAAGCGGTTTGGTGCTGCCATGGTATATACAGAATTTGTGAGTGCAGAGGCCCTGGTGCGAGATGTGAAGTCTACGCTTAGGAAACTCACCATCAGCGACGAAGAGCGACCCGTGGGCATCCAGATTTACGGACGCGACACTGACGCGATGGTAGAAGCAGCCAAGATAGTAGAACAGGCAGGACCCGACCTGATAGACCTGAACTTTGGCTGTCCGGTGAAGAAGGTGGCAGGCAAGGGTGCCGGAGCCGGTATGCTACAGAACATCCCAAAGATGCTGGAGATAACACAAAAGGTGGTTGAGGCGGTACGGCTGCCTGTTACAGCCAAGACCCGTCTGGGGTGGAACCATGAGCAACTCATCATCACCACCCTGGCCGAACAACTACAGGCGTGTGGCATCCAGGCCCTGACCATCCACGGGCGCACGCGCAGCCAGATGTACACCGGCGAGGCCGACTGGACACTCATTGGCGAGGTCAGGCACAATCCCAACATTCACATCCCCATCATCGGCAACGGCGACATCAAGAGCCTTGACGATGCTGACCGAGCCTTCGACACGTACGGTGTGGATGCCGTCATGATAGGGCGTGCCACCTTCGGGTGCCCATGGATATTCAGCAGAAAGGAGCTGACGCTCGACGAGAAGATTGACGTGCTGGAGGAGCAGCTTCGCATCAACATAGAGCGTATAGCAGCAGCAAACGGCAGGAGTGTGCCGGAACGTGAAGACGAACTGCGCGGCATACTGCACACTCGTCGCCATCTGGCTGCCACACCAGTATTCAAAGGTATTCCCAACTTTCGCGAGACTCGCATCCAAATGCTGCGGGCAGAAAAAAAGGATGACCTGTTGGCCATCCTTGAGCGTTGTCGCGAATTGTTGCGATAGTATCCTTACCGTACCAATACCTTCCGTATGGTACCGTTGCTCATACGGACTATGTTCAGACCGCGCTGTAATCTGCCAACACGTTTTCCGTCAGCAGTAAAGACAGCCTCGACGACAGGCGTTCCCTGACCGTCTATGGCCTCTATGCCATCCGTATTTGCTGCTACGGCAGAAGCCTCGCTCAAACCACCCATCTGATTGGCGGCACGCACGGTATACTGAACCGAACCCGCGTCACGACGTGGGGCTGACGTAGAGCTGCTCAGGTCGTACTGGTTGTCAGTAGTGAAGGCAACGACTTCGCCATCTGCACAGACGGCATACGACATGGTATAATCGCTTCCATCCCATGACAGGACAGTGCCTGCCAGCTTCACATTGGTGGGTACGGGAGCCTGCTCGGTAGCCATTGCAGGCTGCCAGTCGCCAAACATAGCACTCATATCGCTATAGGCAGCAGCCTCGTCAGCCGTCAGCACGGGGTTGTTGGCATGAGTATCAGCAAACGTTGTCTTACGACCGCTGAGGTCGATGGCTACGCCGCTGGCGTTCACGCTGTTATACTCTGCAAACCGCGCAGGCCAACCTCCGCTCATTTCATTCCATCCAATGGCTTGTGGCGTCACGTTCATCTTGGTATCAATGAAAACAGCTACGGGAGTGCCCTTTCCCCAGGGACGACCCAAAGTATAGGTACCGTCAACACCGCTACCGCTGGCACTGAACTCGCAGTCCTTGAACACCCAGCCAATGCTCTTCGGCGTTGAAGGCACGGCAGCATAACCACTGGCCACCTGTAACAGCTCCACACCCTTGAAGTAGGCATCGCCCTTACCACACAGGTAGTCTGTACGGCCGCGCACCTGTCCACCCTCGAAATAGTACATACCATTCTGGTTGTTCGATGTCCATGTGTCCTGATAGCCGTAAAGCAGGGTGTTCTTATAGATAGTCTTCGACGACTTGTCGTGAACGGCAAGGTTACGTCCCAGTGCATCGTTGATACCACTCTTGATGGTAAGGTCTTGGAAATAAGTGTCCGTAGCCGAGCTTTCCAGCTGGAACACAGCACTGTTGGCTATCTCCTCGTAGATGTGGGCCTTGCCGAACTGTCCGTCGAACAGCATGTCTGCATCGTTCGTAATGTCCTGTGTGATGATGGTGGCATCGCGGTCCTCACCGACAAACGAGATGTTGGCAGCCGTGATATAGGTGATGGGGTCGGGCATGTCACCCTCCCAGTATGTCTTACTGCCGTCGCTATTGGTATGCTTGTAATGCTTCAATGCACCGGTAGGCAGCTTGTATGTCCCTTTCTTGATGAAGATACGATAGCGCGTGTTCTTGTCGCTGCGGTTGTTGGCAGCCGTAATGGCAGCACTGAGCTCCTCGACAGTAGATACCACGACGTCGTAGTCTCCCTTCTCAACCGTCGGACGGCTCATCGTGGTGAAGACAAGGGTGACAGCCTCCGCCAGCTTGTTGCCCGAATTGTCCTGCACGTAATTAGCAGACATCCGGAAGGTATACTGCGTGTTATAATTCAGACCATTGTAGCTGAAGCTTACCGAACGGCTGCTCCACTCGGGCGTGATAGCCACCGGCAACCCGCCGTCAGCCGTCAGCGTAGCTGCCTCAGCGTCCTCTACGGCCTGAATTCTCTCGTCGAACGAGATGGTGACCCTACCCGTAGCACTGACTCCCGTAGCCTGGCTGACAGGAATGGTTGCCGTCACCCGTGGAGCCGCCTCGTCAGCCACGACGACAGCCTCGCCCAGTACGTAGACATTGCCCACCTGACTCTCTGAGTTGGTGGCATATGCCAAGCCCTCTTCTGAAGTACCTGCGTCAAACTGGTATTTATCAGACAGCAGTTCTGTCCCCGTACCCATGATGCGTACGTATACCGTCTCCTTGCCGATGGCTGCAGCAGGCAGCGTAAACGTCAGTGCCTTCTGCGTATTGGCAGCAACCTCCCATGCCTCACCCAGGTCCTCGTATGTAGTGCCGTCAGTAGACAGCTGAGCCTTCCAGCTCTTGGTGGCTGCATTCTTAGCAGCCATATCGGCCTCGAAAGTGGCAGCAGTGAAACCAACGGTAGAGAACTGGTACTGCCAGGCAATCTCGGCGGTGTTATAGCCATTCTGGAAGACACCACTCAGCGTAGAGAGCACACCACTGTTGGCACGATTGCGCACCACGGGTGTAGCATTAGTACCCTTGACCAACGAGCCGTCGCTCTGCTTTACCACTGACACCTTGGCATTGCGGTTGGCATCCCACGTCACGTCGGCAGCAAACGGATAGCTGCCCTGTGTGGCATAGGCTGCCGTAGTGCTGGCGTCAAAGACGGCAATGAAGTCCTGTACCTCATAGTTGGCCGTGATGGTCATATCCCCATTGACTGTAATCTCGCGGGTAGCCGATGTGCTGTTGTCCTCCCAGTGGGTAAACTTCAGTATCTTCGACTCGTTGGCCGTAGCCGTAATCTTCGTGCCGGCCTCATACTGACCTTCATGGTCGTTGGGCGAGAGAGTGACGCTTCCCAGGTCGCGGTCGGCATCGTTCATGACATGTGTCTTGACGGTATAGAGGGGTACCGCCTCGAAGACAGCCTTCATGGTCTTCTCTGCATCCATGGTGACAGTAGTCCCTCCGTCGGTAGCCACCACGGCACCTGCGGCGTCCTGCCACTCCTTGAAACGATAGCCGAAGTTCTTGGTGGCCTTCAGCACCACCTTCGAACCCTCCTTATAGGTCTCCAGGTCGGGGTCACGAGTGATGCTGCCTGCCTCTGCATCGGGCACGACCTGAGTGACGAGGGCGTACTTGGTGGTCTGGACAGCAGCACCCACCAGGGTACCCTCGATGACGAGGTTGCCGATACCGGCCGAGCGGGTGCCCTGAACATTCAGGAACGAAAACTTCAGCTTCAGCGGGGCATCGGCTGTAGCGGTAATGCCACTGAGCTCCTCGACGAACTGCGAGGGGTCGACCAGGGGATTGGTCTTGCTGCGGTTCAGCTCTACATTGTCCTCTAACGTCAGCTTGGTCTCGCCAGACTCAACGGCGAAGGTGAGGTGAGGATTGCCAGAGTTGAACTTACCAGCCAGAAAGCTTACCTTGGAGGGGATGAAGGAGAAACCATCCTCGGGAGTCAGGGTCAGGGAGACGGTACAGTCGTCGTCGGCAACGGTAGACAGTGTCTCAGACGAACTGCCTGTATATCTGAGCTGCATCATCGGGGTGTTGCCGGCAGCACCCTGAAAGGTAGTGCCCTCGATGACCACCTTCTCGTTAGAGCCCTCGTAGGCCCACTTCTTGGCAGCAAAGCCGGCATTCAGCTCACTGGGAGTGACAACGGCGGCATCGTCGTTGTCGGCGATCCCACCCTTGTCGAGTGTGTAGGTAATGGTCCCGGGAATGTTCACACCGGCGGCGTCCTTCGACTGGCCGCCCACCTCGACATCAGAGATGCACAGCCACTTGCCTATAGCATTGCCAGTGTACCAAGGATAGACGCGAATCTGCAGTTGGTCGCCCTCCTCAAGTTTGATGACGGGGGTAGCGTCCACTTCGTTCATCACACCGCTGGCCATTGAGGTCGGGGCATAAATCGTGGTACGCGTCACGAAACCGTCGGTAGAATAATAGACGTGGCACCTCATACCACTGCCTCCGTGTCCGCCCACCTTCATGGCAATGTGGTTGATGTCGAGCTTCTTGCCCTCAGGAGCCGTCACAGTGAACTGCACATACTGGTTGGGCGAGTCGTCCTCGGCCTTTACCCAGGCCCCACCCTCGCTGGTGCTGACCATGATACCCTTCTGGCTGTTGTTGCTATACTTCACCATGCCTTCCACCTTGACGGCAGCAGCGGTAGCATTGCCATCAACCACAGGGTCGTCATTACTGGTCAATGCCCACTTCACGGTGAAGGGGTCGCCACCACCCAGCTCAATGGCGTTCATGGTCACATTGGCTACGGCAGTCTTGTCGCCCAATGTGGCGGTTACAGTACCATTGACCACACCGACAGCAGTTGCCGAGACCTTGGCATAGATGGTCTTTATCAGTGTACCGCTCTCGTAAGACACAGAGAGGGAACTCTGCCAGTTCTGCTTGTCAACAGACAGCAGGATTCCTTCAGAAGCAGTAACAGCCACCTCTCCTGTTGAGGGTTCCAGACCCAGACCGCTCAGTGTCAGCTCCTTGGTGGCCGACTGACCTACATAGACATCGCCCATGTCAGAAGTGGCAGGATTGAACGAAAGGTCGGTAGGCACCACGATATCATCAGTCAGGATGCCGGCATCCTTCATCAGCTGTGCACACAGGCGGGCAGCCATCAAGGCACCCGTCAGATTGTAGTGGGTATTGTCGGTCTCGCTGCCCTTGTCAAACAGGGCACTGTAGCACTTATCATAGGTGCCGTAGCTCTCATAGAGGTTCTTCGTGGCCGTGGTCATGTCGATGAACTGTACACCCAGCTCGGTAGCCAACTGCTGCATCTGGTAGCTGTAGTCGTAGGTGTGGTCAGACTCAGAGATGCTGAGTCCTGTCTTCAGCACACCATCGACGATGGCATCATACTTGTTGCCCAGGTCGTGACGACCAGGACGCGTAATCTTGTTGTCGCTGCCAAAATAGCAACGGCATACGGCAGAGACGAGGACAGGGATGGCCCCTTTCGCCTTGACGGCATTGACAATCTGCGTCAGACACTCCTTGTAGGTCGTCGACGGCGTAGTGCCGCGTCCGTCGCTCTTCACGGCGGCAGCATTGCTGGCATCGCCATTGGCGGTATAGTAGGCCTGCAGCTCCAAATTGTCAATACCATTGTACTTACCGTCGTTGTGGGCAAACTGTATGAGCACATAGTCGCCGGCCTCTACCGAGTTCTTCGCGTTGTTCCACAGTTCTTCGTAGCCGCCACGGGAGTCGCGGCCACCTTTCGCGTAGTTGACGCTGGTCCACCCATTGGTGAGGAAGTTGCCAAAATACATTCCCCAGCCACGCGTGTTGGTGGCCGACTCGTCGTAAGGTGCCATCGTCGAGTCGCCCAGCGTGTGCACCTTCTTTGCCTGCATGCTGACACTGCCCACCATCAGAATGGCCAGCACAGCAAGCATCAGTCTAAATAGTTTTCCTTTCATAAGAACCTTTGTTAATTATTGAGATTAGTAATTTGTTTTGTAACCGCAAAATTAGTCAAAGGCTCTCCTGGGGTAGGGGGCTTCTTGCACCAAAGAGGTATGAAAAACGCGTCAAGGCGACGCTGACGGCAGCCTTTGACGCGTTAACGCTACGTTATGACGTATTTTTGTAATCAGTAGGAGACAGGCCCGTGCTCTTCTTGAAGCTACGACTAAAATACTTCGGATCAGTGAAACCACAGGCATAGGCCACCTCCGAGATATTCTTATCTGACTGGCGCAACAGCTGGCAGGCCCGTTTGATACGCGCCTCGTGCATCAGGTCCTGTGGCGTGACACCCATGGTCTGGCGCAGCTTGCGCTGCAAACCACTACGACTGGTGGCGGCGGCAGCAGCCATGTCGCCGACATTGGCATCGCTGTTCGATATGTTTTCCTCCACATACCGCATGATACGCTTCAGCATGGCATCCTCCTCCGTCCTCGCCTGTTGTGCCGACGATGGTTCCGGTTGTACCGACTCCTTGGCAACAGCAGGCTTGTTGAGCAATGCCATGTAGAGTTCCAGCGTCTCGTGCTGCTTACGCCTGATACGACGTATATACACTAAAATGTAAATGACCAGGGTCATGACGGCAGCCGCAAGCAACAGCATGAGCAGACGGCCCAGCGCTGACTCCCAGAACGTAGGCTCAACAATGATGGTCAGGCTGCGTACCGGGGCCGTCCACTGGCCATCGGCATTGGTAGCACGAATCTGCAGCTGGTATTCGCCAGGTTTCAGGTCGAGCAAGGTTGCCGTATGGGCATGCCCCTGATAGTTCCACTCTTCGTAGGGCAGCAGCCGGAAGGCATAGCTGATGTGCTGCGAGGCACTATAGTCGAGGGCAGCAAAGTGAACCGTGACATTACGCTCGGCAGGCTTCAGCGTGATAGTGTCGGCATAGGCCATGGCCCATTGGTCAGCAGTGCCCTGGATGCTGATGCCCGTCCATACCAGGGGAGGCACGAAGGCCTGCTGCTCCATCTGTGCCGCAGTGGTAATGAAGGCACCGTCGGTCAGTCCGAACAACCAGCGTCCGTCGCTGAGTCGCAGCGGATGGGCCTCGCTGAAGCGATAGTTGCCTGAGAGGTTACGGTCGTTGAGCACGCGCACCTGCCCGGACGAGTCGAACAGGGTAATAAGATGACTACCTACGGCAATGAGTCCGCCGTCGTCGTTCAGTGCCATCGACTGTACCACGTCATTAGACTGGTCGTGGTACTGGTCTCGCAGATGACGGAACGACAGCACGGAGTCCGTCAGCTGCTGGTTTTCTATCATGTTCACACCCCCGCTCTCGGTGCTGACAAAGAAGCGGTGCTGCCGGTCCTCCACCACATCCATCGTGGCACTGCAGCTCAGGCTCTGCTTCCTCTCGGGTTCGCGCTGGTGGAGCAGGAAGCTCATGTCGTCGACATCAGCCTCCATCTGCGATACCAGCAGGCCGTTGCCGGTGGCCACCAACAGGATGTTGTCGCGTGTCAGGAGCATGTATCGGGCACGCAGGCACGTCTTCTTCGGGTAGTTACGGGGGACTTTGAAGACGGGCTGTGCCTCTTGTGGCCGTTCGGTCATGAAGACGCCACCGCCCAGCGAGGCCACCCACAGTCGCCCCCTGCTGTCGACAGCAAGATGATAGATGTCCTGATGAGGAATATCGTTGAAATGGTCTATTCTGAACCCTTGCCCACCGTCGGGCGTCAGCCGGTAAAGCCCTTTCTGCTTGGCTCCCAGCCATAGTGTGCCGTTCTGCGTCTGGCACATGCTGTAGACCGGGGCTCCAAAGCTGGTGTAGCCCGTATGCAGACGGCCGTCGCTGCCGAGATAGCCCAACAGCTGGTGGTCGGCCGTACGGTACACCCGCACCACCTCGTCGCCTTTCGTGGCCACCCAGTAGCGTCCCTCACGGTCGCCATACAGGCACCTTACCTCGGCTTGCGGACTTATGGCGAGTCGCTGGGTACGACGCACGTCGGTACAGAACTTATACACGCTGCCATAGTCCAGCACCCAGAGGTTCCCATGACTGTCGGCCATGGCAAAGGTCAGCTCGTTGAACGTCACGGCCAGCGGATATGCCACCTCCTGGCCACTACGAGAGTCCCGATACGTCAGCCGCCCGTCGCCATAGAGCGTCCATTGCGTCTGGTAGCTGTCGGTCCATGTATAAGGCTTGCGCTGCAGCGAACGGCTCTGTCTGTGGCGCATCATCTCCTCCACCCGTCCCAGCTCCCCATTCGTCAAGTCGCGGAAGCGATAGCTCGTCAGGTCGAACATATAATACTCCTCGTCCACCTGACAGAGAATCTGTCGCGAGGGCAGCAGCACAATGTTGCGCAAACGGTCTGTCGTCATGTGGCAGCCGTCGCCCACCTGGGGCTTAAACGTACGGAACTCATAGCCATCGTAGCGGCACAGTCCGTTCCACGTGGCAAACCACATCATGCCCGTGTCGTCCTGCAGCAGCTGGGTAAGGTGTGACGAAGGAAGCCCGTCGTCCTCGTCGTATCGCGTCACGCTGCACAACGGCTGTGCCAACAAGAAAAGTCCCGTCAGCCACCAGAAAAACAGGGTCAGAACATGTCGCTTTTGCATCATTCGACTGCAAATATACACATTTTGGCTGAATAATCCACTCTTTTCTGACGAAATTCCTCATCTTTCTAACTTATTCTTCCTACCTTTGCAGCCACAAAACAGCAATTAACTATTTAACAACTTAAAACAATGTATTTATGAAACAAACAATTACAAAGCTCCTGGGGGGGGCAATTCTTGCTGCTCTCTGCCTAGTCTCTAACCCCGCCTCCGCAACAACAATCACTGCCACGTGGGACTGGACCACAAATAGCCCAACGGGTATTCAGTCTGTCAACATTGATAGTAATACCGGCTATGTAGAGAGCAGTGTGTCTGGTGTCTCAATGTTTGTAGATGCTAGTGGGGGAGGAAAACTTAAAGGAAATAGTGATAACGCCCAGTTCAATACAGGAACTAAGCTTCGCGTTCCAGTAGTGTCCACTAACGATGTAGTAACCTTCGTGGCAAATAGCTATAAATATAAAGGCGTCACTATCGGCTCTGACGATTTTGATGCAGGGGACCCTGTGGTGCTTACTAGAACACATACCGCTACAGCAGACGAAGTTGCGAAAGGATACGTTGTCATCACATCAAAAGGCGATTACTTAAATAAAGTGTCTGTCGAGTTAGCATACATGCCAGTATCCTCTTTTGTCTATAGCTGGGATTGGCATAACGGAATACCATCATCCATAACTAGCTCATCAACTGAAGGCACTGACGCCAATGGCTCTATTGAGTCTGATAACGGATTATCTTTAAACTATTTAGCTGCCACATCTGGGGCATACGTAAAATTGCAATACAATCCGAACAGTGGTAATGCTTATGCCCAGTTTAACACAAATACTGCCATACGTATACCCGTTTCTTCTACCTCCGAAATATTAACAGTTGTCTCATTTCCTGGACAATACAACTACACCGTTGGGGGCGATGCAGCAACTTCAAATACAACTGTCCATAATATCACTGCAGCAGAAGTTACTGTAGGGTATACAGAAATCATTGCTACATCTACAGCCTATCTCTATTCCATAACGCTTGAGAAACGTGCCACCGCCACCATCGGAAGCTATGGCTGGGCGACGTTCAGCAACAGTGCTGCTACGGACTTCACGAACCTTGCAGGCGTCGTTGATGCCTATGCCGTGACAGGGGCTTCTGGTGCGGCCATCACGACAAGTGCTGTAACCACGGCAGCTGCCAATACAGGCCTCCTGCTGAAGGCCAACGCAGGTACTTACGCTATCCCTCTTGTATCGTCAGGCACTGACCTTAGCGGCAGCAACCTGCTGAAGGCTGGCCCTGCCACTGTAAACTACAATGACGGAGCAGGATATAACTACGTCTTAGGTGTGAATGCAGGTGTCGCAGCATTCCAAAAGATTGTTTCTGGCACCAACGGCACAGTGACTGTTCCTGCTGGCAAGGCATATCTGGCACTGACCGCCAGCCCAGGCGCTCCTGTGCTTGACATCACCATCGACGGAATATCTACTGGCATCGATACTGCCAGAGAAGTCCAGCAGACGGGTGACGGCATATTCTACAACCTTGCTGGCCAGCGAGTGGCTCAGCCCACCAAGGGACTATACATAGTGAACGGTAAGAAGATTATTATCAAATAACAGAGGAGAGCATCGTTATGAAAAAGCAATATATCATTCCTGAAATGGAAATCGTACAGACAGACGTTCACCAGCAAATCCTGGCTGGCAGTAATGAAGCACCAGGCCTTAATGGTGAATATACAGGCGGACAGGTCCTTGCCCCAAGCATAGAGCCTGACTTCGACTTCCCTGAGTAAAACTGAAAGAGGTAAAATAAACACGCGGTTCTCCTTGTGTGGCAAATGTCTGCACAAGGAGAATATTTTTTGCCCATACACTACTAAGGGGCAATTCAAGTCGTTGTCTTATTGTTGTCCGTTTGTTGTCCGTTTGTTGTCCGATTATGAAATGAACAACAAACGGACAACAATCGGACAAGAATCGGACAAGAATCGGACAAGAATAGGACAAGGAAGGGAGAAGGAAGGGTAGTGAAGAGGAATTAAAAAAGGACGTCCCCACCGTCAGTTGTGCCGGTGGGGACGTTCGTAGGGGTGAAAACCTGAGAATGGTGGTGTCCTACCACCACTTCATGAGTTGGCGGAGATAGGCAGTAAGCTCTCCGGCCATCTTCTGGTGCTGCCAGATGCTGGGGTGCCACGATGCTCCGTACATCAGGTCGCCCGTCTGAGGGGTGAAGTCGAAGCGGTAGACCTCAGCGTCGCCGGCCTGGTTGGCCTCGCTGACGACCTCGTTCAGCGTCTGACGGGCTATGTCAAGCTCCTTGCCGTTCAGCATCGAGCCACACAGATAGACTATCTTAGCTTTAGGATTATGGCTGCGCACCTGAGTGAGGAACTTCTTGTAGGCGGCTTTCAGCAACTTGACATCGTAGTTGTTGGTAGACAGGTCGTTGGTGCCCAGGTTGATGCACACCAGCTGTGGCTGATAGCGCGTGAAGTCCCAGCGCTCGGAGCGGTCGTAGAGGTTGGTATATTCATATTCAGTGGTCATCACATTGTCGGGCGTTCCTGTCTTGGGACCGTCATAGCTGCGATAGACACCAATGCCAGAGCGGGCCACCACATGAGCTACGGCATCAAGAGCGCGGCAAGTGAGCTGGGCATAGGTCAGATAGTGGTTCTCCGTCTCATACTCGAAGGGGTCGCTGGCCACGATGGCCTCGTTGCCATAGCCGCAGGTGATAGAGTTGCCGATGAATTCGATGGTTCTTGCGGGCAAGGCTGGCGGCGGCATCAGCCTGGCTCCCTTGTCGAGGATGAAGCCCCGGAAGTCGGGCTTTAGCTCATAGCCCTCTATGATGTACATCAGTCGCAGCGTGTGACTGCCCTGAGACAGAGCGGCTGCCAACGTTACCACAGAGTCGCGCTCGCCCGTCAGACTGACCTTGAAAGGCTCAGCTCCGTCGACCTGTGCCATGAAATAGCCGCTACGGGGCTTGGCCCACAGCTTAATAGAGGTACCCGTAAAGCAACAGTTAATCTGTGTGCCAGGAAACGTGAAGCGAGGACGCTCAGGGTTGTCAAAACAGATGCGCCCCACATACTGGATGTTCTTATCGGTGGGAGTTACGACTGTTCCCTGCAAGGGAAGTGTGGTGCTGGCCCAGATGCCTGCCGACATAAGGGACGTGATTGTTAATAGTAGTATTTTGCGTTTCATGGCGCAAAGTTACGAAATAAATCTTAATTCTTATTTCTTTTTTTCTTATTTCTTTGTACCTTTGCAGTCCAAAGACATTATAAACAATGATGGACGAAGATTTTGACATCCGACAGGAGCAGGTGTCGTCGAGCGAGAAGGAGTTCGAGAACGCCCTGCGCCCGCTGTCGTTCAACGACTTCAGCGGCCAGCAGAAGGTGGTAGAGAACCTGGAGGTGTTTGTCGAAGCTGCCAAGTATCGTGGTGAGCCGCTTGACCACGTGCTGCTGCACGGCCCCCCAGGATTGGGAAAGACCACACTGTCGAACATCATCGCCAACGAGCTGGGCGTAGGCTTTAAGATTACCTCAGGCCCTGTGCTCGACAAGCCAGGCGATCTGGCAGGCATCCTGACGTCGCTGGAGAAGAACGATGTCTTATTTATCGATGAGATACACCGCCTGTCGCCCGTGGTCGAGGAGTATCTCTACTCGGCCATGGAGGACTATCGTATCGACATCATGATAGACAAAGGTCCCTCGGCGCGCTCGATACAGATAGACCTGAATCCGTTTACGTTGGTGGGTGCCACCACCCGTAGCGGACTGCTGACGGCGCCCCTGCGTGCCCGTTTTGGCATTAACATGCACCTGCAATACTACGAACCCCAGACGCTGCAGCGCATCATTGAGCGCTCAGCCAGCATTCTGCGTGTACCTATCACTTCTGATGCCTCAGGCGAGATAGCCCGTCGCTCGCGCGGTACGCCACGTATAGCCAATGCACTATTGCGCCGTGTGCGCGACTTTGCACAGGTGAAGGGTACGGGAAAGATAGATACCAGCATTACGAAAGTGGCACTGACGGCACTGAACATCGACCAGTACGGACTGGACGAGATAGACAACCGCATACTGCTGACCATCATCGACAAGTTCAGGGGCGGACCAGTAGGCATTACCACCATCGCTACAGCCATCGGTGAGGACAGCGGTACGCTGGAGGAGGTCTACGAGCCTTTCCTCATCATGGAGGGCTTCATTAAGCGTACGCCCCGTGGACGCATGGTCACCGAACTGGCCTACAAGCACTTCGGACGTAACCCCTATTCGGGCAACATCATGGAGCCGACACTGTTTGAGTGAGTTGAGAAAGTTGAGAGTTATATGAGAACTGGAATATTCGTTGGAAGCTTTAATCCCTTTACTGTGGGACACGATTCTATCGTGACCCGTGCCCTGCCATTGTTTGACCGCTTGGTCATCGGTGTGGTGGGCGACCAAGTGCATAAGCCCGACATGCCGTCGGCCGAGGAGCGCATCAAGGCCATTGCCGACCTATACAGTGACGACCCACGCATTGAGGTAAAGCCCTACTACGGTCTTGCTGTCGACTTTGCCAAGGCAGAAAACGCCCATTTCATCGTGAAAGGCGTGCGCTCAGTGAAGGACTTTGAATACGAGCGCGAGCAGGCTGACGTGAATCGTCAGATAGCTGGTATCGAGACCATCCTGTTCTTCGCAGAGCCACAACTGAGCAGCATCAGCAGCAGTATGGTGCGCGAACTGCAGCACTTCGGCGTTGACGTTTCTCCATTTTTACCCCATAAGCTATGATTACCTATAATACTGAAAACGTCCGGTTCCCCGCCATCAAGCGTCGCGAGACCACGGCATGGATACGTCGCGTAGCCGCCACCTACGGCAAGAAGGTGGGCGAGGTGGGCTACTTGTTCTGCGACGACGAGCACATCCTCAGCGTCAACCGCGAATACTTGGGCCACGACTACTATACAGACATCATTACCTTCGACTACGACGAAGGCGACACACTGAATGGCGACCTGGTGATTTCGTTAGATACCGTTCGTTCTAATGCAGAACTCTTCCATAAGGACTACGACGAAGAATTGCACCGCGTCATCATTCACGGCATCCTGCACCTCTGCGGACTGAACGACAAAGGTCCTGGCGAGCGCGAGCAGATGGAAGCCGCCGAGAACAAGGCCCTGGCCCTAAGATAATGGAGCTCGATATTTCGACACTTCAAGACATCGATGCCTCGGAACATCGACACTTCAAGATATCGTAACTACCCTATGACTGCCTTCAGTTCCTCCAGGCTGTTTACTACTGCTATCTGGTCGCGCCAGCGGCCACGGATGACTCCTTTTCCGCTAAGGTCGTCGAGCATGGCGATGAGCGAGTCCCAGAAGCCCTTCATGTTATATAGCACGATGCGCTTCTGATGATAGCCCAGCCCGCCTGACGAGGCCACGGTGAAGACCTCGTCCAAGGTTCCTATACCCCCTGGCAGGGCCACGAATACGTCACCATGGACCATCAGCAGATCCTTACGGTCGCTAAGGTTCTCTGTGGGGATGTGCACATCAAGGTAAGGACTCAGCTTGCCACGCTCCTCTATGATGCGAGGGGCGACACCTATCAACATGCCACCAGCCTGCTTTGCTGCTTTACTGACGGCATGCATTAAACCAGAGTCGTTGGCACCGAACACGATGGTATGACCTTCGCTGGCTGCCCATCGGCCAAGCTCTTCGGCCAGCATGAAGAACTCAGGGTCTATCTGCTCATTGGCAGAACAAAACACACATATTTTCATATTGCCTGCAAAATTACAACTTTTTTTCGTACCTTTGCACGCGAATAACATAATTTTTTGATTTGAAGACATTTGAAGAACTTGGCGTCTGCGAAGAGATTCGCCACGCCATCGAGGAGATGGGGTTCGTACAGCCCATGCCCGTACAGGAGGAAGTAATACCTTATCTATTAGGTAATCGTAACGACGTCATTGCCCTTGCCCAGACGGGCACGGGTAAGACAGCAGCATTTGGCATACCTGTGCTGCAACGCATTGCAGACAAACCACGTCCTATCATGGGCGAGATAGGACGCGGACTGCCACAGGCACTGGTTCTGGCACCTACACGCGAGCTGTGTCTGCAGATAGCTGACGACATGCGTGACTTTGCCAAATACCTGGAAGGCATCCATATTGAGGCCGTCTATGGCGGTGCCTCGATAGAGCAGCAGATACGTGCCCTGCGCAAGGGGGTACAGATTATCGTCGCTACCCCCGGCCGACTGATAGACCTGATGAAGCGTGGTGTGGCACAGCTGGACGATGTATATAACGTAGTGCTCGACGAGGCCGACGAGATGCTGAACATGGGTTTTCAGGAAAGCATCAACGCGATACTGGAACAAATTCCTGAGGACAGGAACACGCTGCTCTTCTCGGCTACCATGAGTCGCGATATAGAGCGCATTGCCAAGGGTTACCTGCACGACTACAAAGAAATAGTGGTGGGCAGCCGCAACGAAGGCGCTGAGCACGTCAATCATATTTACTACATGGTGAATGCCAAGGACAAGTATCTGGCCCTGAAACGACTCGTTGATTACTACCCGCGCATTTTTGCCATCATCTTCTGCCGCACAAAGGTAGAGACGCAGGAGGTGGCCGACAAGCTGATTAAAGACGGATATAACGCCGAGTCGCTGCACGGCGACCTGAGCCAGCAGCAGCGCGACCTGACCATGCAGAAGTTCCGCCAGCATACCGTTCAGCTGTTGGTAGCTACCGATGTGGCAGCCCGCGGTCTGGACGTTGACGACCTGACTCACGTCATCAACTACGGACTGCCCGACGACATAGAGAACTATACCCACCGTTCCGGTCGTACAGGACGAGCCGGCAAGAAAGGCACCAGCCTCAGCATTGTACACAGCCGTGAGAAATTCAAGATACGCAACATTGAGAAGGAGATTGGCAAGCAGTTCGAACAAGGTACCATCCCCTCAGCAGAGGAGATATGCAAGAAACAGCTCTACAAGGTAATGGACCAGATAGTGAAGGCCGATGTCGACGAGGAGCAGATTGCCCCCTTCATGCAGGACATCAGCCGCTACTTCGAATACGTCGACAAAGAAGATCTCATCAAGAAGATTGTCTCGCTGGAGTTCGGCCGCTTCTTGGAATACTATAAGAATGCGCCAAGCCTCACGCCCATCCCTGCAAAGGGCGAGGGACGTAGTAAGTCTAAAGACGGCGTGCGAGAGAAGGGACAGAAGAAGACTGCCACTCCAACCTCGGAAGGTTTCCGGAAGCTCTTCATCAACCTGGGCAAGAAGGATGGTTTCTATCCTGGCGAACTGATGCAGTTCCTCAATAAGAACGTTCATGGACATGTGGAGGTAGGCCATATCGACCTGCTTCAAACCATGTCGTATTTCGAAGTTCCCGAGGAGGATGCCGAGCGTGTGATGCGATATGCCAGCGGCCAGCGTTACAAGGGTCGCGAGGTGCGTTGTAACGATGCCGCCGAAGGAGGCCACGCCAAACCCACCAAGCCCACAAGACCCACCAAGCCCACAAAGCCCACAAAACCCACAAAACCCACGAAGCCCTACCAAAAGGAGGAGTGGCTGCAGTTCCTCAATCCCAAGGCTATGCGTCCGAAGGCTAACAAAGAACTGAAGGGCGAGATACCCGATTTCGAAGAAGAAGGCTGGGCCATCCGTAAGCCAAGGAAAAAGAAATAGGTGCTTATTGAGCACCTATTTCTTTTAGCAGCCTGTCGGCGTGTCCCCAGCGGTCCATCATGTAGAGCATATAGCGCACGTCAACATTGATGGTGCGAGCCAGTTGTCGGTCGAAGAAGATGTCGCTCGACAGCGAGTCCCAGTTACCGTCGAAGGCCAGACCTAAGAGCTCGCCCTTACCATTGAAGATTGGTGAGCCAGAGTTACCACCTGTAATATCGTTATTCGACAGGAAGCAGAGCTGTAGCGTACCCGTCAGGGGGTCTGCATAGCGGCCGAAGTCCTTCTCAGCCATCAGCTGATGCATCACGGGCTCAGCAAAGTATTCAAAGTTCTCGTCGGCCTTTTGCATCTTTTCCCACAGCGAACGAGCCGTGGTATAATAGCCTGAGGGACGTCCACCCAGCGTATATTCACCTATCTGACCATAGGTCATGCGCAGCGTGAAGTTAGCATCCGAATAGTTGGGCTTGTCCTGCTCCATGCGCAACACGGCAGCACACAGCAGGCGTTCCTGTTCGCTTATCTGGAGGGAGAGTTGCTGGCGCTCACTATTAATCTTTGCATACATCTCGTTGAGTGCCAGGCCAAACTGCACGCCCAGGTCCTTCTTATAGCTTTTCTTGTTGAAGTAGATGGGCTTGCCGTTCTTCATCAGCACCGACTTGTTGTAGAGCTTGTTGACATACGCCTGGTAGTCCCCATGGAACTTCTCGTCGATGGTCTCATAGAAGTCAGGCAGATATTCCTTGTCCGTCACCTGCTGGCGATAGTTCTTCAGCACGGCCGTCAGCAGTTCCATGTCAGTAGCCTTGTCCCATTCGTTGGTATTGTCCGAGAACTCATAATACTGCTTCTTAGGTTTCGACCTCGGACCCTTGACGGGCATAGCCCACTGCACGCGCCAGGCTCGGTAGTTCAGCTGGTCTTGCAGGAAGAACGATTCTATGAACAACGTACGAATCTTGGTGAGTTGCATGCGCTTCTTGTACAGGCTGGCCATCTTGTCGAAGTCCAGACCCTTGGCCTCGGGGGCCTCGTGCGTGCTGAGCCACTGGCGTATCTGTGCTTCGTACTGCTGCTTCTGGCCTATCAGCCCTATGGAATCGATACATTTGTTCATGCCGATAGAGTTCTTCCAGTAGTTGCTGGAGCTTGCATACTTTGTATCGTACTTAATTCGTACGGCCTCGTCGGCACGCATGTGGCGCAGCATAATCTCCTGCTTCACCCCACGCACCTGTACACGCGGCGCATTGATAGCGTCGCGGCGCTCCTTGATGCCATAGCTGCTCAGATAGCGGCTGGTAGAGCCAGGATAGCCCATAATCATGCAGAAGTCGCCAGGCTTATAGCCCTCCATCGACACCGGTGCCCACGACTTAGGATGATAAGGCACGTTGTCCTTCGAGTACTTGGCTGGTCCACCCGTCTTAGGGTCACAGTAGATGCGGAACACCGAGTAGTCGCACGTCTGACGCGGCCACATCCAGTTGTCGGTCTCACCACCGAACTTACCCATAGACTTAGGTACGGTGAATACCAGTCGCACATCCTCGAAGTCGCGATAGGTGGTGCAGTAGAACTTGTTACCCTCATAGAAGGGCTTCAGTTCCACGCGTAGCGTAGAGTCCTTCGTGCGTATGTCCTTCTGCCACGCATTCTCTATCGAGTCTACTTTCGTGGCCTGCTGTTCGCTGTCCAAGCCTTTCAACAGGGGCAGAATCTGGTCGCTCACGTCCTTCTGGTCAATCATAAAGCTGACGAAGAGGTCTTCGTTAGGCAGTTCCTCCTCGTAGCTCTTGGCCACGAAGCCGTTCAGCAGGTAATCGTGCTCTACGGTAGAATGCTTGCGGATAGCATCGAAGCCACAGTGATGGTTGGTGAATACCAAGCCATTAGGACTGACAACGACCCCTGAGCAGAAGCCGCCGAAGTTGACGACATTGTTCTTGACGGCATTGTCAGTCTGGTACAACTGCTCCATAGGCAGCTGGAAGCCATACTGCTTCATCTGTTCGTACACTGCCGTAGGCAGGTTGTAGAGTGTCCACATGCCCTCGTCGGCATGGGCTCCCAGGGAGCACAGACACATCAGGGATAAGAGTAGTTTCTTCATATTGCTCTAATGTTTAAAGTATTTCCCTATGACAGGCAGCTTGCCCAGCGGCAGGTCCCTCCAGAGTATATAGCCCACGAAGACACCTATAAGCAATGTATTCATACCCAGCGATGCCACGACGTGCCATGAGCTGCATGCCTTCATTACCTCAAAGATGGAAAAGGCCAGCAACAGGTAAACGGCGATTTCTTTCAGCGGATAGTCCAGCGGATAGTACTTCTGGCCCACCACGTAGGAGGCTATCATCGCCACGCCATAGCCTATCACTCCTCCCCATGCACAGGCCATATAGCCATAAATGGGCACGAAGATGATGTTGACAGCCAGCAGTGCGGCGCAACCGATGCCTGAGAACACGGCCCCCCAGATAGTCTTGTCGATAAGCTTATACCAAAACGACAGGTTGAAGTAGATACCCATCATAATCTCTGCCGCCATGACGATAGGCACCACGCGCAGACCCGACCAGTAGTCAGGGGCAATGATATACTTCAGGATGTCCATATATCCCACCACGATGAGGAATGCCAACAGGGTGAAGATGATAAAGAACTTCATGGCCTGCTCGTACATCTCGTGCTGTCCCTTGTCCTTGACACCGGCAAAGACAATAGGCTCGTAGGCAAAGCGGAAAGCCTGCGTAATCATGGCCATAATCATGGCTATTTTCGAACAGGCACCGTAGATGCCCAGTTGCTCATGCATGTCAGGACGGTCGTAGATGTAGGGGAACAACATCTTGTCGGCCGTCTGGTTCAGGATGCCTGCAATGCCTAATACCAAGATAGGCCACGAGTAGCTGAGCATGGTGCTCAGCAACTTTGTGTCGAGCGTCCAGCGGAAACCAGTATACTCAGTGATAAGGCATACTGCAAGCATGGCCGTGCAGAACAAGTTGATATAGAACACGTAGGCCACGTCCTTGCCGTCCATCCACACGAAGTAGACGATGTTCAGCACAATGCTCATCACGATGTTCAGCAGCTTCAGGGCTGCAAACTTCAAGGCCTTCTTCTGCTGGCGCAGGTGGGCAAAGGGTATGCAGAGGAAGGCGTCAATAGCCACCGTCACAGCCATCACCCCCACATAGTCAGGATGCTCACCATAGCCCATCGCCTGGCTGACAGGCTGCAACAACAGCAGCACTATCGCTGCGAAAGCCAGCGACACGAATCCCACTGCAATCAGCGTGGTAGAGTACACCACGCGCGAGTCGGTGTGTGTCTTGTTGGTAAAGCGGAAGTAGGTAGTCTCCATGCCAAACGTCAGCAGCACCAACACCAGCGCCACGTATGCATAGATATTAGTAATGACGCCATAGCCACCTGATGCTGCCGAGAGCTTTGCTGTATACAGCGGCACCAGCAGATAGTTCAGGAATCTTCCCACAATGCTCGACAGACCGTAGATGGCCGTGTCCTTGAATATAGTTGTTAGCTTACCCATAGTTTACCCGAAGAACATATAACATATCATAATAGCTGCAATGATGCCGGCCAGGTCGGCCAGCAGGCCACAGGTGACGGCATGTCGCGTCTTGCTGACGCCCACACTGCCAAAATACACTGCTAAGATATAGAAGGTAGTATCCGTCGAACCTTGGAAAACACACGACAGACGCCCCACGAACGAGTCAGCGCCATACGTCGTCATGGCATCCACCATCATGCCTCGTGCTCCCGAGCCTGACAGCGGCTTCATCAGTGCCGTAGGCATGGCGTCCACCCACTGGGCGCTGGCTCCAGTCAGCTCCACCGTCCACCGCAAGCCGCCTATCAGCATGTCCATAGCCCCCGAAGCACGGAACACGCCAATGCCCACCAGGATGGCCACCAGATAAGGAATGATGCGCACGGCAGTCTGGAAACCCTCCTTGGCACCTTCGATGAAGGCATCGTAGACGTTCACCTTCTTCCTGACCCCTGCCAAAATAAAGGCCGTAATGATGCCCATCAGCAGGATATTAGCCGTAGTGGTGCTCGCTCGGTTCATTGTGTCAGAATCCATCTGCGAGAAAGTCCAGATGATGCCTGCCACTACCAGGCATGCCCCACCCAGCGTCAGCAGCAGCGTACGGTTCAGCAGGTTGATGCGCTGATACAACGACGTAACGATGACGCCAGCCAGCGTCGAGAAGAACGTAGCCAGCAGTATCGGTATAAAGATATCAGTAGGCTGTGCAGCCCCCATCTGTGCCCTGTACACCATGATAGAGACGGGAATCAGCGTCAGTCCACTGGTGTTCAGCACCAGAAACATAATCATAGGGTTCGACGCCGTGTCCTTCTTCGTGTTCAGCTCCTGCATCTGTTCCATGGCCTTCAGCCCCAAAGGGGTGGCTGCATTGTCCAGTCCCAGCATGTTGGCAGCAATGTTCATAAAAATAGAGCCCGTCACGGGGTGCCCCTTGGGAATGTCAGGAAACAGCTTGGCAAACACCGGCGACAGCAGACGTGCCAGCACGTTGACCACGCCACCCTTCTCGCCTACCTTCATCACACCTAACCACAGCGACAAGACGCCTGTAAGACCCAGAGAAATCTCGAATGCCGTCTTCGACGACGAGAACGTAGAGTCCATCATGGCCGGAAACACCTCATAGTCACCCATGAATACCAGCTTCACAGCCGCTATGACGAAAGCAACCAGGAAAAAAGCCACCCAAATATAGTTCAGTACCATAAATAAAAGCTAATTATCATGCAAAGGTACGAATAAAAAAGCAAATAGGGAATAAAATTCCCGAATTATTACCCACCATACCAAAAAAGGGCAGTTGCATCGCGCAACCGCCCTCTCCTATCATATCTAAATATCAAGTATTTGATGTCTTGATTACCACCACTTCGAAGTGAAGTTGGCGTTGGTAGCCCAGTCTACGAACAACGGATATTCGCCCTTGATGCTCTGGCGCTCACGGAGGACTTTGTAGTTCGAGTCAACTGCCAGCTTACAAGCAGGCTCACCCTTAGGAGACTCCATCTCCTGCCAGGTGCCGTTCTTGTAGACATACAGCCTCAGATTGGTATTAGCAGCTGCAGCGTCATTAATGGCAACATTCATTAAGTTGGTAATGTCGACAGCAGGCTTTGAAGGACCGGCACCAGTGTTTACCATTTCCTGCTTCTCGACAGTAGCATTGTCCTGTGTGGGGAAGTCGCCCTTCCATACGCCAAACAGGTTGTGTACCTCGTGGGCCAGGTCTTTCACACCAATGCAGAGAGGCAGCGTACCACCAGCGTGGGTTAGAAGAATCTGAGCCTTAGAACCAAACTTCACATCCAGAACTACGTCGTTGAAGTCGAAGTCAGAAGCACCCTGAGCACTCAGGTCCTCAGCAATGATGCGGATGTCGCCTGTAGGAGTATTATCTCCCCAGTGATATCCAGGAGTACATCCTGCGGCATCTGCAGGAATGTCGATAGAGAAGTTTGTAGCCTTCTGGGCAGTCTTCGCGCCAGAAGTTTGGTAGCCCGATACATCAGTATTGTCAGTAAAGCTGAACTTCACATTATCACCAAAGGTATACCACGTACCCTGAGCATTATCTTCGCCCTGAGTAAAGTGATTGTTGGTGTCAACAAAGATGTTGCCAAAATAAGCAGCACAGAACTTACCACTGCTACCCTTCTTAACAGAGCCTGCCTGAATGACAGCGTATTCTGTACCATCGCCATAGAAGCCATAGCCAGTATCATCATTGTTGGCAAGAAGCTCTCCAGTAACATTCAGCAATGCTTTTCCACCCATGTGGAAGTAGTTGTCATCTTTCCATTCGAATGAACCACACTCGACAGCAGCACCGCCATCAAGTACAAAGTTACCATGGTTCATGAAGAACTTACCTGTCACAGTCATATGACAATTGTTGAACGCAGCAGGATCCTGACAACCACCAGTAATTTCGAAAGATCCGGTATTGAACTTGCCGCCATTCTGCCAAGCGTTGGTGCCGCTATCATTATTAAGTTTGGTCAATCCAGTAATATCGACCTGACCACCTGCTACATTATAGAACTTAGCACCCGCATCCAATGTCATTGATGCTGCGTCAATCTCATCATAGTTGACAATCTCGCCATTGGTGTTTCTAAGAGCTATTACACCTTCAACATCAATCTTGTTCTTGTTATACAGAATTGCACCATTCTCAACATGGAGTTCGTCAACATCGATAGTACCTCCTTCGTTTAGCACAGTGTAATCATCCTTAAAATATATTGCTCCACCTTCAACTCTACTTCCTTCGCTCATATAGAGAGCAGCAGTTCCCTTGGTGAAGGCAGCACCACTTTTTTCACTAATTTGATATGTTTCCGGGTCTTGATAATTGAATGTGCACTCAGAGAGATCAAGCTTGGCATTGGGTGCCAAATAGACAGTCAGGTTTTCTCTTACATTTTGCAACTTCAGAGTATGATCCTTTGTAACGCAGAGGGTCGTACCTTTCTGGTTCTGGCTAAATGCTTCATTCAAAGTAATATTACCATCCACATAGATAATCAGATTATCAACATTGCCAACTTGGTTCCCCCCCGCAAATTGCGGATAGGCTTCGTCAATGTAAATTACAGCACCTTCAGGAAATTTGTCGTTTGGATGTTCCTCCGCATAGGTTTTAGCATAAATAGCATCTCCAGGTACCGTGTTGCTATACTGCGTCGGCATTGAGGGACAGCTGCTGTCTCTGAACGTGGGGAACGTAATATTCGGTACGGCACGCGTAAAGGCAGCACGAGTGGTGTAAGCATCAGAGCTGAAGCCCCATGTCTGGTTAGGAGCGATAGGAGCACCCAGATACTTCAGGAATGCTTGATTGTACTTCGACTGATCAAGCTCG
>Ga0247608_10001830_pt1 | contig 28201 bp, 17 predicted proteins | sample 176DNAGHGlowgp2_FD_193490 | JGI IMG/M metagenome (GOLD analysis project Ga0247608, IMG submission 193490) | Sheep rumen microbial communities from Palmerston North, Manawatu-Wanganui, New Zealand - 1766 DNA GHGlow gp2 | ecosystem: Host-associated > Mammals > Digestive system > Stomach > Rumen ... | reverse complement strand
AAGGTAAAGCTGCTGAAACAATAGCTAGAAAACTAGCTCCTCAAGTATATGAAGTTCTTGATAAAGAGGCAAAGAATACTTCTGAAAAAGTAACTCCAGAAAACCTTCATGAGCATGTGCAGATAACTAGCACTACGGGTGGGTATAGTCTTGAATTACCTGTTGCAAAATGGAATACTAAAGTAGTAGATTTAAGAGATGCTAAAACTGGTTGGGGAGAGCATGAGGGTCTTACTTACTATGCTGTAAATGACTCTCCTGAAACAGGAAGAAACACTACTATAATTTGGTTTAAAGAAAACCCGCCGAAAGCTATAAGGGAACAAGTTACTATTTTGGAAGAAAGGGCTGAAGAACTAGATACGTTTGATGATATTAAAAAAGCACTAGCTAGAATACTTAATGGAGAAAAGGTATTTGAAGAAGGAAAAGGCCCTGAAGAAACAGGAACTCAAGGAGAACAGCCTGCTGGTGAAAACAATCCTCCTGCTTCAAAAGTAGACCATACTAAAGAAGTAGAAGCTACTCTCAAACAAATGAGAGAGGATAGCAAGAAATACAAGCTTGTAAGATGGGATGAAGAAAAGAAGGAGTATGTTGAAGATAGTAGAAGAGGCGAATACTATGCCGATGAGCAAGGTACTGTTTATGCAAGAGTCAGCAACGTGAATGAGGCGGATATTGATATTGTCAATGCTAATAAAGAGGCTGGATTCACTGGCCACAGTCCTGCTTTTATTCCAAGTACTGGAGCTGGAAATGCTGTAGATACTTTTGTAAGAAGTTTGTTTGAACTCAATGGTAACAATGACCCCTTATATGGTGTTGACTTTAATAATAAAGAGGAGTATGAGGCAGCTGTTGAGGTGGCAAAAGAGATATATAAGAATATAAAAGTTCCTAATATATCAGAGAAAGAAGGAGTAAATCTCATTCTTGACCTTCATAGAATGCTTCATGCAATCAATGCAGCAGAAACTGTAGGAGAGTGGGAAGTTGATTCTTCAGGTATTGTAGCTGAAGGAATGGTAAGCTTTGATAATGAGACAAGTGTTCATGTTGCCGGTACTATAGACTTACTTCTCTATAACAAGAAAAAAGGTGAGTATGTAATAGTGGATATGAAGACTCACAAAGCTAATATTTGGGATGATAGTGGAAATTTGAAAACAGATAAGAGAACTAATGCTACTCTTACTCATTGGATTGCACAACAGACTATGTATAAAAAGTTTTTGGAAAAGAAGTATGGTATTAAAATATCAGGTATAAGGATTATGCCTTTTAGAGTCAACTACAGTACTAATTTTGCAGAAACATTATATGAGGTAGATGGTGACGGAGTACTTAGGGATAATGGACATGTTGTAGATGTGAGTCCTAAATATGACGGGAGACTTATAAAGCTTAATCCAAAAGAAAATCCTACCTACGGCATTGCCAATTTGCCTGAGTCTGTAAAACGCCTTCTTCCCAAATTGAATCCTATTAATAGGGAGCCGGAAAAACTTGGAAAGCCTATTGAAAAGAATCTTATAGAGTTAAGAGACAGTCTTCCAAAAGGAAGGAAGTTGAAAGACTTCTTAACTGAAGAGGCAGCAAAAGACAAGACTATAGTAGAGCTGGCAAATATAGTAGATGATAACAAAGACAGTGATAAACCTGTTCTCATGACAATGGCCAGTCAGACCTTATTATGGAAGTCTATTAATAGGGAAGCTGTTGAGAAGGCAAAACAAGAGGCTCTTGCTGCAGAAAATGGAATAAATATAGTTATTCCTGTTGAAGGAGAAGAAAGTCTTGATGACCAAGTGAAAAAGTTTGGTGAAGGTAGTGAAATCTTAGAGAAGCTCTCTGACGAGTCTAAGAGAAAGGTATTAGCAGGTGGAGAAGCACTAAAGCTATTTAATGAAATGCGAAATGACGGAGAATCAGCTGAAGATATAGATGCTGAAATAAAAGACCTTCCAGATGTTGTAAGAGACAAAAAAGCTACTGGTAAACCCTATGAGGTACTTGATTTACAAAAAGAGTTGCGTTGGCTGAGAAAAGTGCTGCCTCAATTCTCTAAAGAAAGACATCTTCAGATAATTAAAGGACTTATTAAATGTTCTGATGGAAGTGAGGACTTTGGAAGATTAATGGGTAACGTAATTCAAATAGGTACTCAAGCAGCAAGAGGTACTACTTATCATGAAGCTTTCCATGCTGTAGTTCAATTCCTGTTGACTGATGAAGAGATTGAGAAACTGTGGAAGGCTGGAGTTAGGAAATATGGTGAATTGGACCCTGTAGCTATGGAAGAAAGACTTGCTGATGACTTTGAGGCTTATACTCGAGGACTTGAAGAAGAGGGTGTAATCAAGCGTTTCTTCAGAGAGCTTTGGGAAATGATAAAAACGTTGTTGGGAAATACAGGATTTATGACAGCTTTGTATAGAGATATAAACAGAGGGGTCTTTGCAAGCAGGGAATTCCGTAGTGATAGAAATAATGTATTCGCAGATGTTGCATCTGAAAAAAGAGAGTTTACCAAAAACTATGCTTTCCTAACAAGTGAAGAAAGAAGCAGGTTAGATGAGGCAGGAGTCAATCCTGAAATATATGACAGACTAAATAAAGAAGACAAGGAATACATACTACACTGCTTGGTTTAACGTTTAATAATAAAGGAGGGTTTTTAAGCCCTCCTTTATTTTAATAACTCCTAGCATAGTATCTAGTTGTTTCTTCTATGTTGTTTATAAATCTATCCAACTGATTGAATGGAGACAGTATTGGGAAAGGTGCTTTAAGTATATTCTTATGCAATGTGGACATTCCTTCATATTTACCACTCTCAATAGTGTCATTCCAATCCCAAGGATTAACCAAACTCTCACATAAATTGAGGGCAGACTGAGTAGTATTCAAAATACTGGCAGGAGACTTGATTGTTTTTAGAATCTCTTTACCCATAGTAAATGAGGGAGTCAAGTTTCCTAACTCGTGTAACTCACGCTGTGCCATATATTCAGCTAATTTCAAAGCCCATATTCTATCAGGGTCGTCTTTTCCAAAGTTGACAAAGTTGGCTATTAGAGCAACTGCCATGAATTGTATCATCTCAGTTATAGCTCTGTAGATATTCCTCTGCTGCCCCTCATCAAAATCATTCCAAGTTCTTTTAAGCCCTTCAATGCCTCCACGCAATCCTGCAAGCAGAGTAAGAGCTGTTCTATAATAACCCTCTTCATACTCATCAAGGGCCTTTACATACCTTCTGTCTTGAAATCTTCTAGCAAACATAGGAACTATCCACTGTCTGTATTGCAATACAGCTCTACCCATAGCAACTCTTTGGGCTGCTACCATGTCATCAGTATTGTAGACACCAAACAGTCTGTGATTAATTTCATTGATTTTCTCACTATATTTACGGATATACTCATTGTCTATCTCCTCTCCTGTCTCAGCATCTACAGCATCTATAGTGAGCCTCTTTATTCTTTCCTCACCTTCTACGCTCTCTACAGTTAGGGCATCCCATAATGTAGTTACAGTACCATTTCTCAGTCTGACTTTCTTTCTTTTACACATGGCAATAGCTGTTCTATTGTATAGCCAGTGGTCACCACAAGTTTGTCCAAGGAAAGCAATAGACCTACCAAACAACTTTTCAAACAGTGTGTTCATTCTGGTCTTTATATTACCAGCAAACTCTTGTTTGATGTCAAACATTTGATCAAATAAAGCCAGTTTGTTTGTAGGATTCTTGGATTCCAATTCTGCCATAAAAGGTATCAAAGCTGCCACATAAGCACCATCTGCTTTTCTTAATTCATTGGCACTGAAATATTGCCCCGCAAAAGCCTCTATATTCTGCATACACAAACCTGTAGCAGCATTAGCAAGGTGTGCAAGAGCATTGAATCCTAACTGTACTGTAGAGCTAATAGACATCCATTTATTAGCTATCTTTCCAGCCTTTACCTCTCTTCCTAAAACATTAAGGGTCTTATCACTGTCAGCATAGTATCTCATATATACTTGAGAATCCATAAAAGACTGTAGTTTAAACTCAAAATTAGTTCCACCCTGCTTTGTAATTGGAATAGCTTTACCTGCAAGTTTTTCTACAAGAATCTTTTTATTGGATACCTCTTTAGTTTTTCTATAATCCAATACCCATCCCTTTGCCAATTCCAAAGGGTCTACTACTTTATCCATCTCTTTATAAGTATTAGTAGAATAGGAATAAGCGGCAAGAGCTGAGAAGACGTCTGTGGTAAGCTCTTCAGGATTGGAAAGTCTGTGTGTGTATAAAGCAGGCAAGACTTTAAACTCAGTACCATCAAAACTTCTCAAACCTGTTTTCTCACCATAAATAGCATCATCATCACTTGTTTTTGTAAAGTCTTTAGCTATGCCCTCAGCAATATTCTTAAATATTTGTGTTGGACTAGTGATAGTATTTATAAGCCTTTGTTGAGAAGTTCTACGCATTTGAATAGCTCTTGTAGTAGAAACTTTGTTGGCAGGAAGTCTTTTATCAAACTTCTGTTTAAGGGCCATAAATTGTTCAAGAATCTCTTTTTGGGCAGAAGTAAGATTATCAAAAGCTGTATTGTGATACACTCTGGGGTCAGGTCTTGAGCCAAAGAGAACACTGTGTGCTTTCATCCATTCTCTTTTGCGCTTAATCTTTTCTTTTGCAGCAGCACCTGTAGGATTCTTTCCATACTCTTTATCAAGAGACTCATAAAACTCTTTACGGTCTTTTTCAAACTGTCCAATATTTACTTTAGATATATAATTGCCTGTCTTCTTACCATCACTTGTATGTTCATAAAGCCACTCAAAAGAAGTAATTCCTTTATCTTGGGCATTAAGCATAACCTTGAGTATGTCTTCTATGTCTTTAATGGTGTCATATCTGGCATTGGCTTTTGCCTTTTTTACAACCTCATCAAATAATTGTAGAAGTACATCACTTGAACTGCTCATAGTCATTAGATACTTATCAACAAAGCCTATATCACCATTAGCTTCTTCAATAAGTTGTCTCAAAGTTGTCTCTCTTCCAGTCCTATCTATAATTTTACCATCTTCAGTAAAAAACAGAGAAAAGAATTCTTCTACAGAATCTAGAGCAATCTGTTTGAACTTGTTCTTTATTCTACCATAAAGAGCAGAAAGCTCATTGTGTACATCCCTAAAGGTATGTTCAACATGGTCTTTGTCTTCTATTTTGGTTTCTGCAATAAGTTTTATTAATTCCTCATCTTCTGAGTTAGATAATTCATTCAACTGCTCTATAAAATTATTATAGGATTGTATAGTAGACCTTATACCCAGTAAAGCAGCAAAATTTCTTTCTCCAGGTTTGCTTTTTCCAAGAGACTCCCAAGCAATACTCAAGTCAATTAAAGCAGCGTGGGCATAATTAATCAATCCCTTAAGCTTTCCTTCAGGAGTTTCACTTGTTATAGCATCAAGATTAGCCTCTTTCTTTTCTGCCCTCTCCTTAGCTGCCTCATTTTTGATAATCTTCTGTTTTTTAATCTCAACATCAATAGCATCCTCAATGACTTTATCTAAACCTGCTATACCTGCTTCAAGGTGATAGAGCCTGTCTTTAGAAAAAGTGTTCTTAATATCCTCTTTAGTAAATCCAATATCTCCGGAAAGAAGTTTTTTAGCTACAGTGTCCATTGTTTGGTCTGCATCAATGACAGCTTGATTTATGTCTTCAGCCTTAAACTGCTTGAATACATTTTTAATAGCTTTAATAAGTCTGTTCCATAAAGTTTTAAAGAACCCACTTTCTTCTTCTTGAACAGTGTTTAGCATACTTCTCTGAAGAAGTCTTCCCGCACACTCTTCAGCAACAGCATTGTAGTTTACATTTCCATCTTCATCTGTAGACTCTCTTACATATAAAGAAAAATCGTCACCAAGAATCTGTTGCATCTGTCCTGAATTTTGAACCAAACTATTTAGGACACGCTGCATAAGAGGATTATTCTTCATCATTCTAACTACTAAATGGGCAACTTCTTCAGACATAGCCATTTGTCCTTCAAGGCCATTGGCTATTTTTATAAGTCCTACAAACTGTCCTGCAACTTCTTTGGCATTAGAAAAATCCACCACTCCTGAATAGCCATTTTCAGCAGCTGTCAGTTCTTCAATAGTTACTCCTAAAGGTGCAAAAATTTCAAGCAACCTGTCATTTAAAACCATAGAGCCATATCTGTCATTGAAAGCTTTAATAGTGTCAGCGTTTCTTTTGTGGACAGTGTTCTTGATTCCATTTGTGGTTACTTCTGGATACACAACAAAATCGCTGTTGTTGTCATTGAAAGTCTTTGCTTCATTTAGGAGCTTTCTAGCATTCTCAGCAGTATTTGGAATCTCATTAAAATTATTCTGCTTCTCTAAGACATTATTTGTATTTTCAAAACCAACAAAGTTTTGCATGTCTTTTGTTTTAATAGCAGATTCAAGAGTGGCAACACCTTGTTCATCTATAACAAGTTGCCCCTGATTTCTTTCTTGGAAGCTGGGAGAGAGAGCTTTTAAAAAAGCTCTCTTTCCTATACTCCTACCAAAAACTCTTCTATATTCAAGTATTGCCTTATAAGGTTTGTTGTTCTTATCTACAGGCAAATATACACATGATGCAGCCATACTGTTTCAGTTTTAACAAGGTTCTTTTCCATTATTACTATTTTTCACTATATCTGTACCTTCTTTGATATCAGAGGCATTTACATTAACTCCTTCAGTCTTATCGTTGTCATTAAGATTGTGAAGATATTTTTCAGGCAGCACAAAGTCTTTTATCTTATCCATAGGGTCTTTGTCCTCTACAGGATTGATATTTACATTGTCAACCTCTCCTGAATCTATTTTGTTCTCGTCTCTCAGACTGTCTCCAGACTCTATGTCTCTACCATCAAGAAGACTCATCCTATCATAGTTGTCCAAACCATCAAATTGAACATTTCCTGCAGGAATCTCTTTATTGAGATTGCTCACGTTGTTAACTCTGTATTCTCCACTTCCCTGATAGTAAGAATAGCCTGATTTATTCTTTATACCAAAACGTTTGTTTCTATTAATCAGGTCTTGATTATATACAACATCAAGCATTTCCTCAAGAGTCTGATTACAATTAAAGTGGAAAGGCGTATTCATTCTGATGGGAACATATATGATAGTATTCAACATTTCAGACAGAGCCCTATTCAGTCTCAGTACCTCTGACTTTTCAAAAGTACTTCCCTTTGTAATAGCAGTAGAAACCACATATTCAGGAATTGAAAGTTCATCACCGTAGTAATAAAGAGGCAATCCTGTATCATGATATCCCTGTTGTAGTCCCTCCGCTCTTTTGGCAGGGCTTGAATATGAAATCTGAGGAAGCAATCCACTGCCATTTCTCTTAACAAGCATCTGATTGAAGAAGTTGTCCATATCCTCTTCAGTTATAGGTTCTGTATTCATTTCCCTAAGAGCCTCGATATATTCAGGGAATGCTCTTTGGTATTCTGTGGACATCATATTGCCAAAGCTCATATAACCAAAGTCAAAACCATTTAAGTAGTATTGATACATAAACAGTTTCTTGGCAACCTCTCTTACTTGATCATTCTTGCTTTGAATAAGAGTATCAAAACTATCTATAAGGAAATCTCTTAGATTGACAGTGGTTTTCTGTCCCCTGTGCATCATTATGATTCCCTTTTCAACATACATGCTTCTGGTAGCTGCAATTTGATTGAGTTCAGGTACCTGCTCTTTCAGTCTCATAAACTCTTCAGGGAATTGGTATAGATAATACTGTCTCTTTTGGTCATAAGTCATAGTATCATCGTTGCCAAATAGTTTAGTTTTAGACAGTCTATATACAGTCCAATCCTTAAACATTTGAGCCACAATTCTCTTACGCTTATCCAAACTACGGATACCTATATTATCCATATAATCCCAAAGGTGGTCTACCAAAGTTTGGAATTCTTCCCTGCCAAACATAAAATGCTCTTTAAGTTCTGTTCTAATCTTTTCAATACCTAAAGTATAGGCAGCTTGAGTGAAGGGCATTTCAGATGAGAGGAATGTGTCAAACAGCTTTCTCTTAGGGTCAGTACTCTTTTTAAGTTCTTCAAAACTTTTGATGGTGTCTTTGCCATCACCTTCTTTTTCTTTTTTCTGTTTTTCCTGTTCTGCTGCTTTTTTCTCTATCTGATAAACAAGGAGGTTTTCTTCACCATATATTAACTTAGGTTCAGAGCTATTGACTCTTTCATTTACTGCCTGAACAGCTTTTGTCTGAGCTATAACACCTCCAAACTCAGTGTCAGCAGCATTTGTAGGAGAATCATAGTGCAGAATAGTTCTGGGGTCTGCCATCTCATTATTCATCTCTAATAGGTGAACAAGCAAGTTTAATGTCATATACACAGATGCAACTCTTTCAACATGGGCATCAGAAGTGTCATCAGTATCCAACAGGAATCTGTTTCCAACCATAGTATTTATATACCATTCTCTAACAGTAAAATTGTGTAGACGCCAGTTGAATCTGTCATCCTCTACCTCAAAACCTTTCTGTTTCAGCCAAGCTTCAATCTCCTTAATTCTATTATATAGTATTTTAGGACGTATAATTCCTGTGGTTTTAATACTGTAATCAACATCAGGTTGAGCCAAAAGAGCTGTAGCACCATCTATACCCAATCCCAATCTAAATAGGAAACCATAGAAAGTTGCTGTACGCTTATTACAGTTGGCATCATTCAATCTTGGTTCTTTACCATTGTCCACAGAAGCAGCTCCACCCTCAGCACAGTCTTTAGAAATATAGTGTCTGTAAGTTACTCCATCTTTAGTTCTGGCAACATATCTCTCATCCACTTTTTCTACTTCCTGTCCCTCAAATATAAAAGTAGCTGCTGGTGATATTCTAACATTAGCCCACTGAAGTTTAGCGTGGTCAAGAGTGTTGTTGGCAAATATACCTTTTTCAGCTACACCTGCCATATACATTTGATGCATGTCTACAAATGTATCAGGATATACAGGAGGAAGAGGCTTTTGGAATTTATCTGTGAAATCTACTATCAAATCCAGCATTGTCTTTGTGCCTATGTTCTTCTCTTGAGGAACATCCATAACTCTCCTATACTCTTCAGTACAATCAGTGTTGGGGCTCTTACAGAAGAAGTCAGCCAGCTTTTCTACTTCATACTCACTCCATCCCAACTTTCTTAAGAAGAGCTTTCTCAAGTAGTAATGTTTCAGAATCTTAACTTTCTGAGATTCTATTCTGATAGTATCAAAGTTTCCAGGACTTAAGAACATGTGGGACATTTGAGGGTGTGTAGTAATACCATAGAAGATATCAATTATCTCATTGTCTCTTTCTTTCTTAGACATATCCATAGGATGAGCAGGTTCTTCAGTAGTTTTACCATCCTTATCTTTGACTTCCACCATAGGAGTCTTGATAGCTTTTCCATCATCTCCCATATTCTTAAGCATAAGATATAGTTTATCCACATCATTATCAGAACCTGTAAGGGTAACAACCTCTTGTGCCAAAACAATAGAGCTACCAGACTGTTGGGGAAGGAATCCACGGATAATAAGAGGCATTATGGAGTAAAGACCTTCTGTAGGAATACGATAACCGACAGCTTTATCCAATCCTGCTGCTTTAAGTTTTTCTGGGTCAAGCTCCCACGATTCCACCAATTTACCTTCTTCATCAGTAGTAACCCTCTTCTTCAAATATGGCATCAGCATTTTTTTACTATGTGCAGGAAGATAACATTCTACACCTGTAACAGATATCAGATGTCCTTCAGCATCCCTTTCTCCATGTACCTTAAGTTTCTTACTGTATCCAACACCTTCATCAGCTGCAATAATGGCATTACCACCATTTATATGTTGCCTGTGAATAGCATTCTTAAACATGGAGGTGATAATCTCTTCCAGCTGATGAGCAACAGTGAGATTATTAAGAGGCATTGCAAAATTACCGTGTTCATCCAGTTGAAGGGCATTCACTAAATTATTTCCATATTTAGGATTACCCTCAATAAGGGGAAGTAATCTGTCTCTGAGTCTTTGAGCAGGAGTCTTCTTTTTATCCACATCGTTAAACATAGGTTCAATCATTGTGGTATAGCAATCAAGGAGATTGGCTATAAGAAGACCATTGTATCTTTCTCTTATTTGCTCCCTGTTGTACTTCTTGCCATTAATAGTTATTTCAAAGTCTTCAGGTAAATCAGCCATTATAATATGTCTGGGCTGAGAACCAAAAGTACCGGAATCATTATCTGTATAATGGTTAGGAGTAGGCTGCTGTATAGAGTAATACTTATAAGGTATCCTATGCAGTATCTGGTCATTGTAACCTATAACATTACCACTTTCATCTTTTACATGAATTGCCTCATCTATAATATCTTTTATCTCATCAGCATCAGGCTCAAGGTAATCAGCAATTCTATTATATTCTTCTTCAGAAATAGCTTTAGCATCCAAAGCATTTTCAAGCCTATCCATTATACTATAATAAGACTCGTTAGGACCTACTTTAAGATGTTTTCCACCAACTTCTATATAACCATCCTTTTGTGCCTTCTCTAATTTTTTCCTACTATAGTTAATATCAACAAGTCCTTGAGAACCTACCTTTACAGCAGACTGGTATTGAGCAACATCAATAGCTCTCATTCTCTCACCATTCATATAGGTAAGAGGCTGGCCATTTTCATCCTCAAGATAGATTTCCTCCATTGCTTTGTTGAGACCTTTAAGTCTTGCAGAATAGGTATCATCCTCTTTTGCACTGCCAACAAGAGTATTGTAAATAGCTAAAAGGACTGCTTCAGAATTTTTATGCTGTACCATAGTACGCATTTGGATATCATCAATACCAGAATCTTGCATTTCAGGACCATAAGTAAAAGGCTTTACTGTCTGAAAAACAGTATAAAAGTCTTTCATTGTCCAAGTACCTTTACGAAGATTGTCTATAGCCTGGAATAATTCCTCGCTACTTCTACCAACCATATCCATAACATCTCTCCAAGAGGTAAGGCTTCTATAGGCTTGGGCATCAGTACCTTTGATAAACTTAAACTTATCAAGTACAGCCTCTGCCTCTACATCAAGAATTCTTCCTTCATCAACAGCTTTTTGCAGTACTCCCTCAATAACAGATAGGCTTGTAGACCTTCTTACACGGTCTTTAAGAATGATATTCCCCTCTACTTTTTTACCAAATTTAGAGTTGGTATTCATTTTCATACCGGCACCATATACCTGCTTGAAACGTTTACCAAAATCAACACTTCCTCCAAAAGTATCAGGCTTCTTATAATAAGCCAAATCAGTAACCATTATCTGCAGGAACTGTGACATTGTTGCAGTATGTTCCCAGTAGAATTCAGCTGCTTTATTGTAAGCATACTTCCAGAAATCCTGAACCTCCTGTGCTTCTTTGGTTGTAAGAGCCCGAGTTTCTGTTTCCTGTGGCAGAGAGTTGTATCGGGATGCTAGCTCTGCATCTTCCTTCAACATAGCATTAAAGACTGTCTCATTAGGAACTCCTAGTGAGGTAGGTGTAGGCTCTTTTAACCAGAAGAAATTGTTTATTCTGGAGTTCATAACATCTGTAAGAGCTCTTTCAATAAGCATATTGATGATTTCCTCTTTGGTAGGCGTTTCAAAATACTCTCCAAACAAACTTTCTCCATTAGGACCTAAGTAGTCTCCAACCTTCCTTGTTGCAAGTCCTACAGTTTTAGCTTTATTTTCAAAGTCCTCTGCTGTCATTACTTCAATTCTCTTAAGTACGTCTTTTAGAGATATTGAGACTGTGGCAGGACTATTGGGGTCTTCTGAAAGAGCTCTGATTATTTGTTGAATGAATGTATCATTCTTTTTTGTTGCTTCATACCAAGAATATCTAACATCATTTAATTCAGGGAAGAAACAGAACTTGGAACCATTATCATCAAAGTTTTCTATTTTCTCCAATCGAAGGCTCTTCTTTTCTTTTATACGTCTTTCTTTGTAGGCTTCATAGAATCCTTTATAAGTATTCCAATAAGTCATTTGTTCAGAAGTAGCAACCTTGTTTTCTACAAGAGGCTCCAAATCCTGCATGTTGAATATTATATTTCGCCACTCCACCAAATCCATTCTTCTTAATTCCTGAAGAACAGTATTTCTCATCCACTCTCTAGATTCATTAATATCCATTTTGGGTGTCTGAATGGCTTTACAGACTTGTGAGTCTGACAATACGGGGATAATATGACAAGCAGAATTTTTATTTTGAGGTTGTCTCAACTCTCTAAACATAATCTGGTATATATCAGAAGGCTCCCAATCTTGATACTCCTTCTCATCATATCCATCCTTCTTACATATTAAATCATGCCCTGCTTCATAAGAGTTGTCTGACCTGAATCTACGTTGTGTTGTGCGTCCTTCCCAAGCATCTTTAAGAATTTTATTTTTAAATCCATCAGCAGTATTCTCTGCCCCGGCTACAGGGTCATAGAACCACTCACAAGGCATAAACTCCTGTCTTATATACTCTCTTACAGTTTCAATATCCTTATTAAAGAGGTTATTGAGTATCATACTCATAGTGGAAGGATAAACATAAGAGTATCTTGACTTTCCTAAAATTCTTGAACTGCTTACCAACTCTCTTTCTGTAACATAATCTCCAAACTTAGAGAAGAATCTATTCCAGTGTGGTCTTGGAGCTGTCTGTTTAATATCTCCTTTTGAATGGTACTCTTTGCTTTCTGTTACCAAATCAGACTCAAACATGTGTTCTCCTTGAGGTAAACCTACTATGGATGACAAACACATGCTGTATTCGGCAATGACTTCCATAATACCCTTTTTAGACTTCTTATCTGCTGCCATGCAGAATAGATTGTAGGCAGGGAACTGAATACCAGAGGCAAGTAAGGCGTTGGAAAGGTCTTCCATAACTTGTCTCTGCTCTTTATCCATATTCTCCCAGGCATCCTCAAAGTTGTCACCGTACTCTTCCTGAAGTCTTTTTATCTCATTCCAGAATGGTGCTGCTCCTTTCTTTTTGCCCCTCAGTTCAGTAGAGTCATTAAATACCACTCTATCTTCAACACTCTTAACATTCTCAAGTTGCTTTTGAATATTTTCATTGTTGACACTACCATCAAAGTTGTACACCATATCAATACCTTTAAAGTGTACACATCCTTGATAATTATTTACAGCACTCTGCTTAAGACTCTGTTCTCCTGTAGCCCTGTTCTCTTCAATTATATCACCATTAACCATAGTGGCATATTGAAGATTGGATTGACAGAAGTTAGCCCAAAATTGTGAGGCAGTATTTCCCAATTCAGCAATAAGTACTGGGTCCTTCATAACTTCTTCTCTTTCATCCCAAGAGCGACCATGTTTTACAAGGATTCTACCTATTTTCCAGCTGCCTTCCAACTCTTTAATAAGGTCAACAACCCAAGGATACTGCTGTTTCATTCCCTCCAGTATAGGAAATACAGGCTTACCAAAAGCATACTGTCTTTTTTCTCTTCTATCTGTCAGTTCATTATTGGGAATAAGACGCATGAAATTATCAGGATTGCCTAAAGTTTCCTGTGCCATTCTTGACATTATGGATGCATAAATATAGTCAGAATTGTATTTCTTATTGCGTCCTATAGAGTTTGGTACTTTCTTTCTCAAATCATTTGGGTCACGCATTTCAATGCCATTGACCAATTTACGAATACTTGCAGTAAGAGCCTTATATGGGTCAACCAATCTATAGTTATACTGCCAAGTCATTTCAGGACCATCTTCCCCATAAGTATCTTCAAGACCATCATTTGTTTCAGCTTGTGATGGAGTTAAAGAAGGCTCTTGTTTATCACTGATTCTAATACCAGTTTTATCCTCAATCAGAGGGAAGGCATAGTGCATGATAAGCTCAAAATATCCAGCAGTATTTAAAGAGTCAAAGAGGCACTGTTTACCAGAGTTAGAAAGGTCTACTCTATTTTGATAATAGGGTTGCAGTTTCTCTTTCAGTAACTCCAACATTCCTCCTTCTCCTTCCATATTGGATTCTTTAATAGTCTGAAGGAGACCAGTAGTGTTATCAAGTAACTTATTGAGCTTTCTCTGCAAATAAGATACTTTCTTGAAGTCTTTTTCTGTTTCAAGTTGCTTTCTTATATCCCTTATAAGACTTGCTCTTCTATCTTCTAGAGCATCTATAAACACATCAGCATATAATTCTGACAAGTCATGAATCTCATCATCAGAAAAACGCTGGTGTATAGTGGCTCTAGGAGTGTTTAACATATTATTATTTGTACTAATACTGTCTCCAGGATTAGTAGAAGGAACTTCTACAGTAGTAGTAGGAGAAGCAAAATACTGGCGAGCTATTTCTGACCTGTTACCATACTCTTTAAGTTCTACAATTCTATCATTAACATATTGATAGCATCTTGGAGCATAAGACTTAAGAGCTGAACCTGTAGAACCAAAAGGTGCTTTGGGTATAACCACAGTATATCCATTATCCATAGCTTCTTTGGCTCTAGCTATTGCTTTATCTACTTGCCTCTTAAACCACTGGAAAGTTTCTTCAGCTTTCTGTGAGTCATTGGGGTCCTCTCTTATATAACTATCTGCTGTACGTTTATTATTATGCTGAGTGTTAATTGATACAATGGGATCTTTCTCACTGAACTTATTACTTGGAATGTTTTCCACAAGGTAGAAGGTAGTAGCTTTGTTTCTTCCATCTTTATTAATGGTTTCTATGGTAAGAGCATTTTCTTCTTCAACTTGAGGTTTCTGATACTCATTTCTTCTATAAGTACCTACATAATCCAAAGAGCCATCAGACATTGTAACTTGTCTTGAGTCTACTCTAGTGAAATCTATTTTGGTCATTTCACTGAAGACATCCATTAATTCTCTAGAGAAAACAGTAGCATCTATAGTAACAGTAGCTCCTTCAGGTATAGTCATAGCAAGAGTTTTCAGCATTCTTATCTGTTGTGCTTTACTGAAGGTACTGTTAAAGTCACTTGGGAAGGTGATAACAAAGTGGTCTGCCTTGTTTTCTCCTCCTGCAAACCTTTCAATTTTTACAGAATTGGTGTCATTAAACTCATCACCTTTCATCATCTCCTCCGGAGCTGCCCTCATTACACTGGTAGCTTTACTAGTTTCATCGCTGACACTTCTCAGCATGACTTTATGGTGAAGATGACCAAAAGTCTGAATATCTACAGGATTGTACTTCATTCTTAACTCTTTGAAATTATCAATAATATAACGAAGAGTTTTTGCATATCGTACATTTTCCCTGTCTCCCTGTCTAAAGAAAATTGTATGATTGGCATATCTGCCTTTACTTAATGGTACTCTAATAGCATCTCTCTGCTCTCTAGCAACTCTTAATTCTGGGGGAAGAGAAAAGAAATCATTAGGTATAATCCACTGTATAAATTTCTCTAAAGCATCAGGCTGTCCCTCAAAAGGATTTGCAAACAAATCATTTTTATTATCAAGCTGGTTGGCAGCAGACCCCCAAGCTTCAGATGCAAGTTTGTAAGAGGCAATATATTTTTTCTGCACTCCGTTATCTTTGACAATTACTTTTCCTTTTATTCTGTCTGCAATAACTTTATCAGCAGCATTATTGTTGCTGGCAATACCCTCTTTACTGTTTAGCTCTCTTACTGTTTGAAGTATTTCTTCAGATGCTTTAATAGCCTGCTCTCTTTCTAACGCATATTTCTTTGCAGTTGCCTCAGATACATTATCTACAGTTTCCCCCCAAATAATATCTGCCAAAGCTCTGGCTTGTGAAACCATAGTATCAGCAAATTTATCAGTGAGAACAGCATTTTCTTTCTCAGCCTTTTCTTTAAGTTGCTGAATCAAATCCGGATTCATATCAGCCCACATTCTCCATAAAGGCAAATAGGCATTTCTGTAAGAGAAGTCTTCCAAAGCTTTTTTGGATTCTGCTGTTCTATGGGATAGTACTCTATGTAGTATAGTGCCTGATTTTGGAGATTTCCTCTTTCCTTGAATAGCAGTTACTAATTTACCTTCAGAATTAAGAAGTTTTCCCTTAGGATTATTGTATCCCTTTATTTTATGATAGGCAGCTTCAATAGAGTATCCTCCAATATCAAAGGTCTGTTCCTTAGCATTTTTACCTCCACCTATTTTAATAGTAATCTGAGTTCCTTCAGGGAACACAGCATTGAGAGCAGAGAATTGTCTTCCAAACTCATCACCTGCAGAACTTACCTCAATATTCTTACCAGAAGAAACACGTCTTGCCCATTTTTGTGTTGCAAGTTTCTTTTTCCACAATTCTTTTTTATTCGAAGAAATTTTTTCTTGTCTCAGTTCCTCAGCAGTCTTCTCAAGGGGGGCAGTTTCATCTGAGTACTCTACACCTACAGCAGCATAGAGACGTTTCATTTCATCCTCAAGAGCCTTTTTTATTTGAGACCTCTCTTCACCATTCAAATCAGAAATGCTTTCCTCATTACCAAAAATACCGTCTTTGGGAAGTACTATGGTTCTATAATTACCTGTCTTCCACTCTTCGATAATATCATTAACTTCTTGATGAACTATTCTTTTGAATTCTTCAACATCTGCATTTGTCCACCTTCCTTTTTCTCCCTTAAAATCACCGTGATACCATCTCTGAGTACTTATAGGCATAGCATTGTCAAGACCCCTAAGAACAGCACTGGTAGTTTTAGGATAACGTTTGCCTTTACCATATCTCTTAGCATACTTGCTGTCATCCCTAATGTATTCTCTACCGCTACTCCTATCCGTATTATCAGTAAAAATATATAACTTGTCTTGATTTTCTGGTTTAGAAGCTTCTTCTCTTGACCAATCTCCTTGATGTACTTTAATAGGAGATTCAGAAGAGCTTGCCTGTCCTGTAAGATTGGTTCTTCCTACAAAATCAGCAAGAGTCATATCTGACAGCTTTTGAAGTGCTTTATCTATATCCTGCTCTGCTAAAGCTTCAAGTTCTTTTAACTCTGCGTCAGACCAATTAGAGAAAGCAGACTTAAGTTCTTTCCAGAAATCAACCAACCACTTCTTAAGTTTAGCAACTATACCTTTATGGCCATCTTTCTTGGTGATTTCTTCTATAACTTTCAATCCACGTTTACCAGTCAGTCTAGAATGTACCTCAGAGGCTATGAGAGAATCCAATCTTTCTCCACTAATACCTTGCTCTTTCCACTTTTTACCGTAGTTACTATCTTCTTCAATCTCTTTCCACAAAGAAGTCTTTTTGAAAATGTTGACACCCGCTTTCCAAAACTTAGGATTACGTTTAGCAACTGCTCTATCCCATAAATGAGTATATTCATGTATAGGATGCTCTGGAGAAATCACATCCTCATCAAGATAGATATTGCCGTCTTTATCAACAAAGCCGTAGACCTCACCTTGAGGTGTGGAGAATTGCTGGATTACATCTGTATTTTCTCTTGGTGTTTCAGACACAGGCTGAGAAGCACTTTCATTAAGGCCATCCTGCAGGAATATCAAGTCCTCTTTGGCTACATCTTTATACATCTCATCTGTAAAAAGAGATTCTCTCCTCTCTTTATCTGATAGTCCTAATCTACGCTGTACAGTTCTAGACTCAGCTTCACCTGCTATACGCTTGTAAAGACTGTGTTTAGTACTATTGATTTTCTTTCTTAAATCATCCTGCTGTTTTCTTAAATCATTGTATGCCTTACTTTCCTTTTCCCATTTTCTTTTAAGCTCTCTGACCTCTTTACTAATGCGTTCTCTTTCTTCAGTGGTGTATTTAGCATAGTTGTAATGTTCACCCTTAAAAGAAGTTCTAAGAACAAAAGGCATTTCTTTATTCTCCTCATCAAATGTCTGCTGTTCTTCAATTTGCTGTAAAAGAAGTTGAGCACCTCTTGTTACCCATTCCTTATGAGCATGGCTTCTAAAAATCCTGTTAGGTTCGGACTTCTGATACTCTCTATACTCTTTCTCTTGTCTGTCTAGAAGTTCCTGTCTTTTTCTACGAATTTCTTGATTTTTAGCCTTTCTCTCTCTATTAATGTTTTCTAAGTTATCCTGTTCTTCCCTCCACTTTTTATACTCAGGAGTCTTATCAAACATAGTCCTATCAGTCTCTATCAGAACTTTATGCATAGCATTTTCAGCTACAAACATTTCGTCTTCAAGCTTCTTAAGGTCATCTTCTTGTTTTTCTAACTCTTTAATTTCAGGACGGTCATTAAATAGGTTTTCATTACCTCCAGGAGCAAAACCTTCTTCTGACTGTATCAAATGCTGAAGTTCATGTGCTAGAGTACTCTTAATTTCTTCAGCTGTAACAGCCTTACCAAATAAAACAGGTCGAAAATTAAGCATGAGAGTATTAGTTTTAGAATTATAATACCCTCTAGTAGCATTGAAGAGGTCAAAAAAGGTATCATTATAAACAGTAATCTTCAATGATGCTATACGAGGATACTGTTTAAGTATTTCAACAGCTTCATTTTCAGATAGGATATCACTGAGAGAGAACTCCAAACCCTTACGTTTGTCTGTTTCCATCTTACTGATTTTCTCGAACCAACTTTGATTGAGTTCTATATCAGATACCTCATATCTCCATTTACCATCTGCTCCTCTCTCCCAACCTGTGGCTGCTTTAATAGTAAGAGCATCTTTTCCTACCTTTTCCATATCATTGGCTACAGAGAGATTGTCCATTCTTGTATTGGCTTCCTCAGCCATATCAAGACTCTTAGCTCCCTTTTCACCAATAACCATCATCTGGATATCATCATTCTCAGTAGAGAAGTCTCCATTGTTGTAAGTGGCTGATTTGATTTGGTTGGGATTCTTTGTTGCATACCAGACTTCTCCATTACCAAAAGAATGAATCATTCCATCATTTTTAGAGGCCATATCTCCTTCTGACGGATTAACAACACGAAGGAAGACAGGCATATTAATATTGCCTAAAGAGTTACCCTGATGATTAGAGAAATAAAATCCTCTGCCAAACATATTACTGCCAGTTAAACTAGCAACAAAAGCTCTAAACTTGGAGAATTTAGTAAACTCATTAGAAGTATTATGATACACCACCAAAGGCTCACCATTCTCATCTACTACTTTTGAAACATCATTATTATTAATATTGCTTAAATAAGGCAATTTGCCATCTGCTCTTCCACCTTCAGGATAACTTATATAATCAAACCTGCTTTGATTTCTATAGTTATATTCAGGATTTCCAAGATTCTCGTCTTTTATATCTTCAAAAGCCTTCTTTAGCAAGTCAACCTTTTCTTTTAGTTCAACTGTAAGGACTGCTTTCACAGATATGTCATTCCCAAACTTGGTACTTCCAGATGCCTTTGCTTTCTTAGCCCAGTTGTCTTCAACAGTGATTTCCCTGCCATTAATTATATCAGCTGCGTTTATTAACACAAAAGCATTTATGGCAGTTTGTTCATCTATACCAATTCTTTTGGCATCTCTTGCCATGTTTCTTGCAACCTCAAGAGCTTCTGGGTTAGATAAGTTGAATTCTGCTTTGTGGGAGAATGGCATAGCCATGTGATGTCTGATAGCCCATTCAGCAAGCCTGTTGTTGTAGTCAATACCTACGATATCTCTTAGGATATCAGCACTCTCCCATCCATGAATATCTCCATGCCTGTAAGGCTTTGCTGCATCATGAAACATTGCTGCAAGCACCATTAAGTCTTTTTGGTTCTGCAAAGAAGCCCTTGCCTCAGATACAAACGGAAGGTCTACATCAAACTTACCTTCAAGCAAATCCAACATTGACTGGGTTACAAACTTAATGTGGTTAAGAGTGTTCTTTTCTCCCTCAAAATGTTTTTCTTCTCTTGTAGCCAATGTGGTTCTGCCTTTAGCAAACATAGAGTCTGGCTGAGAATTGTGGTATGAGTCAAGTATCTGCTCAAAGTAATCCCAATTTATTTCTCCACTCTGATTGATAAGATTACCTTTGATGTTCTTAGGGGCCACTTTCTCCCAATCACCAAACCACTTTTTAAATGCTTTAGTTCTAACCTGCAGCCATTGTCTTTCTGTGAGATTGGTAGGTTTACCATTAGGAGCTTTCATAAAGGTACCATCAGCAATAGCTTTGGCTTTTATATCAGCCATTTCTTTTCTCATTGCTTGAGCTTGCTGTACTTGATTAAAGCCCTTTTCTTCATAGAATTTCTTTATAAAGGCTCTACCATATACATTATTACCCTGTGCTCTTAGTTCTTCAATAAGCTCTTGGTTTATTTCTTTCTGCTGCTGTGCTGTAAGAGTAGTATTAGTAGTAGAAAGCTGTTCTTGACCTACTGCACTTTTAGGATAGTTGTCAAGAACATATTTTGTTGTTAAAGAATTGATGTCTCCTGGATACTTATCTGCAATAGTACGGACAACATTATAATCATAATCTGTTCCCAACTGTTGTTTTACTTCCTGCAAAACTTTTCTATAGTTGGCATTGGTAATATTAAATTTACAATTTGGCTTCATATAATTGTATTTTTAAGCAAAGATACAATCATACAATAGAAGGAAAAAACAAGTAAATTTTTTACTTGTAGACTGTTAATAAAAAAATCCCCCACCATTAATGAGCAAACATTAAGGTGGGGGAGGCAAACTAACAACTAACAGTTTATTTAAGTATAGGTATTAACATACCATTAGGGTCAACAGTCATAAACTCACAATAAAGTAATTTGGGATTAACATCTTCAATACTGATAGAATTATAATGAGCAATATACTGTTTAATAAGCTCGAAATCTTGAGGATATATGCTTCTTTCACTAGAGCAGCTAGACAGCTGTTTGAACATAAACTTAACTGAGGTAGAATGCATTGTTTTATTCCAACGATATCTAGTATTAGTCAGGCCGTCAAGCATATAATTAATACTCTTTGGGTAGTGCATATAATCAAGCATAGAGAGAGCTTTTAATCCAGCAGAAACAGTATTTTCATCAGTACTTTCAAGCATGTCTTTGATGTTGAGCAGAATCTCAAGAGTAATCTTATTGTCTTCTGTACTCAGCGATTCCTGTACTGAATCTTCAAACACTGTCTTGTTTCCTGGAAATGAGTGCATGATGGCATCAAGAATATAAGAATTACCTTCAGGTATAATAAGAACTTTTCCTGTATAAAGCAATTCAGAATTAGCAATCCAATCTTCTATAGGAGTACTATCCAATCTTATATCCTTGAACAGTGTTCCCCTTTCAAAATTATTTATCTTGTATGCATCCTCATAGTAACAGTAATCCATATAAATAAGGGTCTTCTTCTCCTCACTGATAAATATGGTGGCATCTGTAAGTCTTAAAGAAGAAGAGCTAAACTTAGGAATAACCACTGCATCAGCTGCCCAAGGATTCAAGCTTTTCTTATACTTCTCTGCCACCAGACTACGGGATAGCTTGCAAGAGGGATGAATATAGAGCTTCTCTGCTGTATCCAACAATTCTTTATGGTCCTCACAGATATTTGGAGAGAAAGAAATTCTTCCATAATAACTGGTTACAGATGTATCAAGGTCATTAGTAGGAAGTATAGTAGTTTTAGGAGTAAAATAGTAGTAGCTGAAGGCGTTGTATTCAAACAACGCCCTCAAACCCATTCTTATAACACTATAGTCCTCAAAACCATAGATACCTTTTATTTTGTTTTTACTCATAGTTTTTTAACTTCAATTAAATAATAACTTTACTGCGAATCTTAGAATTAATAAGCAGCTTTGTAGTTTTAGCAGGATACTTTCCAATCACAGTCTTGATGATATGGAAAAGTAAATCATCAGAGAAAAGCTTACGGGGATTCTCAATAAACTCAAGAAGCCTGTCTTGTACAACATCTTGTTTAGCTCCGGGTTTTGAGAAGTAAGCCATAATGTAGTTAAGCAGACGAAGAGCTAGAATAGAGGCAATCTCAGTCTTGAATCTGTCACCCTCATAGATACAGTCATATATCTTAGGCTCTACTGTTTCCCATTTCTGCATAAGCATATCCTTAGGATGAATCAGCTTATCCAGCTTCTGAGATATGAATGTAGTAAACAGAGTACCTACAATATTGTCCCTATCATTGAGGAAACATCCTTTGGATATATTAAGAATCAAAGCAAGAGAGTTGTCGTCATTCCAATCCTTTATACCGCTGATGGCCTTACAGAAAGTAGTGTATGCTCTTGGATTAATAGTCTGCACACCATTATGTTTCTTGAATATTTCCTCGCCATAAAGAAGACAAAAATTGATGGCTCTACTATCCACATTGTTGAACTCTGCCCATGAAGCCCAATCATTGACACTCAATTTGAGGTTAAAGTTAATGAATCTGGTCTTCTGAGCATTATCCAGACTTTGAACTGCAAACTGACCATCGTCTGGATTTGAGGTGCATTATTGTTATCATCAGGCTTTTTATCCTGATTTCTGCATATTTCTATGCAGGTCGGCATATATCTTCAACACATTGTGTTGTGGAGCACTCTTGGGTGTATTATTGATTGACTTTCTCAACACCTATGCTCTGAACCTTCACCATACTTTTATGTCATTCAGGTGCTTGGCTGCTGATTGCCCTATAACACTAAATTTTCAAGCATTCAAGCCTGCTGTTTCCAACTACTTTGTAGCTTTAGTGCCTTCAGGGGATTCCAGCAATTCACTCCATTTAGTCCCCAACCTCGTCCAGTAAAAACCTCTATATTTTCTTTCTTTAGTAGCTGCGTCAGCAATACAATTACTATTAAAGCCTAGTATCTCTGCCGCTACTTTAGAGGTCTCAAATACATTCAATTTAGTTTTTTTATCTTCGGCAATACGAACTATAGGAAACCAACATTTGATGGACAGCAGCTTTGAATTATCCAGTTTTGCCACTTTTTCATAAGAGTATCTATAACCTCCGTATGAAGCAGCAAGACCCCTGCATACTCTGTTTATTCTGCTTGGGGCATCCTTTGGTCTAGGAAGATTCATTTGCTTTATGCACTCTTTTGAAGATTTAAAAGTCCACAAATACTCTCCTTCAAGACTATATACATGTATTTCATGCCATCTTTTATCTTTTTCAAAAGTAATGTCTCTCGTATATCTCCAAAAAAATCCTCCTGCTGTCCTAGTTAATTTCTCATTTTCCTGTGCTGCATGTTGAATGTTAGACCAACTAATTCCAACAGCTTCAGCCGCTGAATAAATGTCTGGGTATCTTTCAAGAAAATTACCTTCCAAATCAAATTGATATACAGGTTTGATATTAAAGTTGGTAACAGGGTCTTGAATATTAAATTCAGCAGAATATAATTTTAGATAGTAGGCTTCCTTCTCACGAAGTTCCTCATCAGTTGCTCCAGGCATTTCTTCTAATAGTTCAAATTTAATCTCTTTGTACTTATTATATGCTCTTTGCATGTGTGTATTATCGTGTCTACCACATTTGAGGTCAGTTTTGTGTTGTTTCCAACGTTGCTGGACAAACACAGAACTTCCTACATAGGATTTTCCTCCTATCTCAATTTTATAAACCCCAGATATTCTTTTCATACACAGTGATATTAACATGCAAATATACATATTTTCTATGGTTCTAACAAATAATACGCCTTATTTTTCAAGGACTATTGACGTATTCTTAGGAAGAGACCATGAGATATATTTACCTTCATTGATCAATTCCATAGTAGCCTGCATAAAGAGCTGGTTACCTCTTGTGTAATCATCAAGGACCACAATAGTACCATTGGGATTCTCTTCTCTAGGAAGCCAAGCAGGAGGTGCATATCCCATCCTAGTTTTAGATGTCACCTGCACATGAGAAGGAACCTTTGAAAGAAGGGACTCAGGCCACCATCTTGTTGCTGTTTCACCATTATTCTTCTTCCAAGTTACTAATACCTCCTTTTGTGGAAAGCCAACCATATCACCAACCTCCTCAAGCTGAGAGAGATTCAACTTACACAATGTCATTCCCCTTTTCTCAGCTACCTGCTGTATAAGACTGGTCTTACCTATACCAGCTTCCCCCTCAATACCTATAGCAATCGGGGTTAGCCCATTCTCCTGAAGCTGCTTATTATTATCAAGCAGATAATTCAGGACACCAGTGAATTCACTGATAGTCATTTCATTTACATTTGCCATTTTGTTTCTTTGTTGTTAGTTGTAAAGATTAAAATTAATAGTTTCCTACAAGCAGCAGACTTACTCTTAGTTTATTCTTGAACTTGGGACTTATAGGGTCACCAAAGAACAACACAAGCCTTCCTGCTGTGTACACAGAATCATTGGATACTTGAAATGCTGGTTCCTTTATAGGACTATCGTCTATTTTGACATCAGTACTTACAGCTATTTTCAAACCCTTATCTTTAGATGTCCTATATACATCACCAACGCTTATCCAAGGAGGGTCTTCAGAGTCTTTCATGACAATCATGCTGTACTCATTCAATTCTACTATTCTCATTCCAACTCCTTTATTCTTGCCTCAAGTTGTTTAACCACATTGTCAATAGTCAGTCCTGAATACTCATCAAGTATATCTTTCAGGACAGCTACCCAAGCTTTGTATTTATAAAGTTTGTCCATTGCACATTGAAAGTATTATACATATTATCAAAGCTACAATGAAGCCACAGCCAACACCAAGACAGTTGCCCAGTGCTTTCTGTGCTTCATCATCAGCCTTATAGTCTTTGAAAGGGTCTTCCATATTAATCTCTTACAACATCAATCTCATCAGTAGTCCAACCTTCACACTCATCTATGAGATGCTGTATCTTTCTTCTCTCTTTAGGAGTCAAGTCTTCCTTCTTTAAGGACTCTTGAAGGGACTCTTTATAAAGAGAGAGAAGCTGCAGTACATCAAGATGATTATCAGAGTAGTATTCCTCCAACCAAGGAGTATCCTCAGTCTCATAATAGAGATTTCCATCCTCCACCTCAGGCATGTAGTTTGAAGTGAACACCTTGGTGCTCTTACTTACACACTGAGATACACACACATTAAAGGGCCTTACATCAGGTTCCTTAGGTTCATTCCAAGGGGCAGAAGGATTGTCTGCCCCTAAAGGATAATTGTAATTGTCGTACATATTAATCGTAGTTACACTCTGGTTCACAAGGGTCTACAGTACAATCTCTGTCATTGCAGTAGTTTCTCACACTACCGTCTTCTCTAGTCTCTTTCCTGAAATATCCACAGGACAAACAGCTTCTTCTCATACATCAATGTTGTTTTTAATGAATTCATCTTTAATCAGTTGAGCAAGCACCTTCATATCAGGGTGAGGGGCTCCTGTATTACCATAGAGTCTTAGGTTGAAGAAGTGTTTCCAATCCTCTATAAAGCCAGTCATTACAATGTCAGACTTTGTTGCTAAAGAAAGAATCTCTCTTGCTTGTTGAGGAGTACAACCATTCTTAAGTAAATTCATATAGTGCTGTTCACAATATAACAATGCTTGCAAGAAGATATTTTCTTTCTCATCTTCATAGATAGTTTTAAAATATCCATCACCAATGATGTAATCTCCTTCTTTGTAATATACACCAGGGTTAAGATTTGTCCAATGTGGAATTATGCAAGTAATGTTATTATCAAATTTATCTTTACTATAGTTGCAATACCTTGTTGATTCATTGGCAAAGGAGAACTTACGATGTCTAAGCAATTCTCTTACTATACCTATAGAGGTAGTGAGGAAAATTGTGTATCTCCTATCATGGAACTTAGTAGGCTCACACTGATATTCCATATACTCATAGAGGCAGTTCTCAACTATCACTCTAAGGTTGGTGGTGACATAGCATTCTGCTGCATCATAATTTACTTTGCTGTAGGGATTCTCTTCAAAGAAAGTCTCAAAGATATTATACTTGCTGTCTCCCATATCAACTTCCCTCTTGAGATACACAGTACCATGCTCAAGCATTGCAAGATGCCTTGACTGAATCAGTCTGTCAACCATCCTCTTTGCACTGTTCTCAGTGATTTTATCCTCACTTTTATAACACACTCTAGCACATCTTTCAATCTGCTTATAAAGATCTTTCTGTGACCAGTATTCACTCTTTTGATTTATCAGTTTCATTGCGCTATATATTAACATCGTTACTAACCATCCAAGAGCATTCAGAGGCTTTGTATCCTAGCTTCTTCAAGTACTCTTCATCCATATCTTCTGTGTCAACATCATATATATCCACAGAAGCATTACAGTAGTCAAGTATTGTCAGTTTCATTTTCTTTTGATTTTAAATATTCTTTTCCTATATATAGCCTTTTGTGAAAGTCATCTACTCTCATCTTGCTTGACCTCCAGTCTTTGTTTGAGTGATTTGAGCCAGTCTATTGTCTTTGAGAAGTCTTCTCTTTCTTGTGTTGCACATTCCTCAACACACGCAACGCACATCATCCAGTGGTGTTCATCATTCTCACTCCACTTTGGTTTCTGCTCACCTTGCTTTTCAATCCATCTTTTCCTTTCTACTCGCATACCCTCAGTATAAGACTTTTCGGCTGCTTCTTGAATTAAGGCATTAACATTACCTTGCTTTTCAAGCCAAGCAAGAATATCTTTCTTTGGAACTAATGCGTAGGTAGTATTATCATCTTCTGATTCAAAGAACGTAATAATGGCTTTCCTTATCCTCTCATCATCTGACTCTGCAAGTTCGGGAAAGAAATCTTGAACGTCAGTCCTTGTTATTAAAGGATCAATGCCATGTTCCATAAAACGTCTGAGTTTATTTACAACATTGTCATATGCTTTTGCTTTTTCTTCTATTGTCATAGTTATTTATTTTCGTTTATTATTTCTCCTGTTTCAATCACATATCCTTGTTGTCCACATTGAGGACATTCAAGGTCTTTAAGCAAAGTATCAGTTGGTCTTACTGCAATCCAACGATACTTACAGTTAATACACATAACCTCATTGACTTTATGTGGCAAGTTCTCGTCAATACTTATTTCCATTTTATATTATTATCCTTTAACCATATAATACTTTCTACAACATTGTCTAGTAAAGTATCTTTTTCAAAATCATACGGAAACTGAGAGTGATATAAATCACCAAGTCTTACATATCTTGGCATTTTATCAGCCATATCAATTTTTAATTCATAGTCACGGTCATCAAGTTTATCATAGATTCCTAAAGGTAACACTTGAAACAACGCAGCAAGTGACCAACATGGAATATCTGCATTTTCAGGCTTAGTTCCAACCCACATTTGATTTCTCGCAGCCTGTGGATTACAACTATAATACCATCCCATATCAGCACTTTCTATTGGCAATATCTCTGCTAACTTTTTGCTTTGTTCAATATCCGTGTATGCTTTACTCATAATAACAGCTTTCAATAATAACTTTATTCTCCTTTCTGTGTTTTTAGTCCAAGTTCAAAAAAATGTTCTGCTGTTATTTTAATAGCATCTGGTATAGTACACCAAGGATAACTTGTATGAGGCCCATATTTCATCCATTCATCTATTTCTTTATCCAAGTTCACCTCTTTCACTTCAAGGGTGTTGAGGAAAGTGGCTATTTCATCAAGAGCATTATAATATCCAGTACTTTCTTCAAAAGTATCACATGGATATTCTTCTTCTCTTAATCTCTCTATCTCCGCTACTACAGTAGCTTTGTCTATTAGTTCTTCCATAACTACTTTATTTATTTCTTTCCCATAATAAATGCTCCAATTATCAAACCATTTAATACTGAGCATAAAATCATTGTAACACAAATTTGAGTCATTGTTATTCTCCTTCCATTGCCTTTTTAAAGTCCTCTACTAATTCTTCGGGTGTAATATGTTGTAGTCCCCACTCGTCAAACCCTGACAGCCACTCAATGGCCTTGGTGATGGTGTCATACCTTCCTTTGCTGTACTCCATGCGGAGAAGGTCACGCATTTCTTCGCTGTTCATTCTTGTATCTCTTTAGAAATCTACGCACACAATTCTTGTTTAGGTTCTGACAATTATTGACGCAGACCTCATACTCTTCTGGTATTACAAGCATTCTCGTGCAGATGTAGTCA
>Ga0247608_10001828_pt1 | contig 28204 bp, 22 predicted proteins | sample 176DNAGHGlowgp2_FD_193490 | JGI IMG/M metagenome (GOLD analysis project Ga0247608, IMG submission 193490) | Sheep rumen microbial communities from Palmerston North, Manawatu-Wanganui, New Zealand - 1766 DNA GHGlow gp2 | ecosystem: Host-associated > Mammals > Digestive system > Stomach > Rumen ... | reverse complement strand
ACGTAACGTGAAAGGCCTAATGAAGGAATGGCGTATGCGCCATACCCAGAGGGTCGCATTCTATCTAGGTAATTCGGCCAGGGACATGAACGACTTCTTCACCGCCATGGACTGGTATACGGTTACCGTGGACGAATTTCCGGACTGGCTGAACGAGGAACGGGCAAAGTCGATCGAGAGCATATGCGACATAGCCCATCGTGAGAAACTGCTGGATATACTGGACGAACGGTCGTTGCAGTTGATTACGGAGCTTCCGGACCGTCCAGAAGGATACTATTACAGGGCAATGTACCAGTATGAACGGCAAGACTACCGGATGGCGGTCAAGGCGCTCGAACGTCTTCTGCAACTGAATGCCAAGGTGCGTCCAACACACATGTGGATCAATCCGAATATCTATGACCGGCACCGGCATCTGGAAATGCTGAAGGATGCCCAGACAAAGGCCGAGTACAGCAACATGCAGCCGATAGCCCCTTGCATAGAGGATGCCAGCGTGGCGATGGCCGGCGGACAGTATGTCGGAAGGATGTCTACTGCGCTAGGGGACTTTGGCACGTCGATGTACCAGTACTCTAACTGAATTGCGCCGGCGATAGCCGGCTTTCTTGTATATCTGAACTGATAAACTACGAACAAACCGTTTTAGGCCTATTATGTCAAATCTACACGAACTTACAAAGCAGCTTGATGTCTTGACTTGGAATTCCCGCAGTGTACTGAACGCACTTGTGCGGTCGGCGATGGCCGCGGGGTCTAGTGACGGGTTTACGGTTACCCGTGCAGGCAATAAAGTCGTTCTTACCAAGATGGATATCTTCGCTATTTACCATTTCTACGAGGAATGGGAGGCCGAAGGGTATCCGGACGGTGACGCGTTTTATGACCTGGTCGACAAGCATAACAAGCAGTATGATGGGTCGGACGTCGTCACTACGGCACTGGCAAAGCATGCCAAGACTATGTGGATGGATGCATCCAATGTTGGTAATATCGACAATGCCGCTTTCTGGCTGGATAAGATTGCCAGTACGACCAATCCCAAGTGGTTGACCAATACGGCTCCTATTCCGTTGAATGTCCGTACTCCGATTTACGACGAGAACCTTTCTACCAAGACATATGACAGTTACGAGACATATCTGTTTCCTAGCGGATACTATTCCATAGATACGCTCGGATATCGCGGGGACGGCATGTCTCATTCTGCCGGTGGCCGTGACTGGATATTTGATATAGATGACAAGTTCCAGGTAATGGCTAACTACGTGTTGCTCGGAGACCAGAGTGACCGGATGCAGACGGTGTATAAGAACGCGTACCGTTATAACCAGCCTCTCGGATTTGCGCTTGCTGGTGGTACGGACAGCTTTGCGTTATACGACAACAGTATAGCGTATGGTAATGGAAATGTCACCGCAAGCAAATCGTCGGCTATTATTGGCGGTAGTCAAAACAGCGTAATGAATTTTGATAGCGGTGTATTCGGTGGTGCTTATAATAACGTGTTGAACTACAGGTCTGTTGTTGGCGGCGGCGAGTTAAATCAGGTTAACGGTTCTACGTCATTTGCTGCAAACTCGTCTAATAGAGTCGGCGGATACAGTTACATCTTCCAGAGGTTTGTAACGAATGACTCAAGCGAGACAAAATGCCAGGAATCTATTGTAACCGAGGATGGCTGTATATATAACTTGGCCGATACTGGATTAGCTACGTCTTCTGACGGCATGATAACGCTATCGGCATCTCAGATATATATTCCGGAGTATAACCGAACCATTTCTTTAATTTTGAATAATACTATCAGTTCTGGCGACAACGCTGAACCCTCTAGTCCATTTGACTTTAAGGTCAACGACCTCATTACCTTGTACGAATTTGTCATTCAGCCAACCGGGATTGACGGAAGCGTTACGCTGAAGAATGGACGGATGAATGCTACGGTCACCGCCATTAAACCGGTAACTGCACAGAATACAGGCAGTAGTGGTGGTACGAAAGTACAAGGCTATATCGTCTCGTTGGACAAGAATATCAATACGAGCAATATACCGGAATTGGATAATAACGCTGTTATGTCGGGTCGTATATGTAGGTCAAGCGCATTCAATTATCCGATAATCGGTTCAGACGGCAAGGTCACTACGTATGATGCGACTTATCATACCAGGGACAGCGCTGTCTTCGGTTATAACAACATTGCAGCCGGCGACGCACAGACTGTTGTTGGGGCATCTAACTTGGAGTTGCTACGGCCTAGGTTCGTAGTTGGTAGTGGTACAAGTTACATACAACAGTCAGACAATATCAAGAGTATTCGTGATGTGTCGTTGGTTTCTGCTCCGAACTATACATACCAGAAGGCGACGCAGTATGTTGTTGCCGGCATATCTACTTATACGACTGCATATATACATGGCGACTATAATGCCGACATGACGGATGAGTTGCGCCGGTTTGACGAGGATTACAATACTGCCCACGTTGAGAAGTACGAAGGGTTCTATGCATATTCAGACAATTATAACAAAAACGTACGAGCAGTACTACGTGTATTCCACAAGAAGAGTCTATTGTCTATTAATGATACCGGATTACACCTCAAAGCAGCGACGGACAGTCAAACTTATAGCGTATTGAATGAACTATATTCCAGAGACGGATCTGTGGCGATTTACTCGACGGACGATACGGCCAAATATGATTGGATTGGGTATCATAAGACAGTCGCCGATACGACTAGCACGACAGATACTCGTGCAATTACTATATGGGCGAAGGATGTTGTAGGTATACATGGTAATGATGTTCGTATTGATGTAGGGGACGGTCGCCTTATTATTAGAGGATCAACAAAGGATGCTTTGACTGCTCATCCTACCGAAGATAATGGTCTTGAACCGTATGTTCTAGCAACGGATAATGTCGCGTTAGACACTGTTACCGGTACTGGCCATTATTATTGCCGTAAATATAACAGCGCCTTTACCGAAGGTGACATTGACTTGGGTGAATGGTATGCAAACAAGCATTACGATGCATATCATGTATTTGAGTCTAGTAAGGGAATAAGCGGTGTCTATGATGTCGCACAGATTATTATTCCGGGTCGGCTGAAAGATACGTGTACACGGTCTTTGCGTGGTACAAGTGAAATGCCTCATCCATTACTATGTGTTACTCAAGTTAGCGGTGCAACGAACAGTAGGTATACTACTGGTACCAATATGATTTGCGAACAACTTGCCTACTTGTCGGATATAGCGAATACTAAGGGCGCTACTGTCTGCTATAATAAGCCATTCCCAGCTTATTCAATTGGATATGGTAATCCGTCGATGTCATGGAGCGATCCAAGTCCGGAAATTACATATTCATATGACGGTAGATTCTATGTGCAAGATATTTTCTTAAATTCGCTTGTCACAGCAAGCGAGGACGCTTGCTATTCTGATGTGCGTTCAGTATATGCTATATCTAGCAGTGATGACCATGCTGGTAAGTTGGTACGAGCGAGTTCATTTAGTAATTATGCGGGAACGGCAACGACACTTATATCGACAAATACGTCAATATACTTGAATGGAGTCGCATTAAACCCGATGATGACTATAGTTGCTCGTGAGAAAGATACCAACAATGCATCAGGTATAGGATATCTTGCATATGGACCGTCAACTATTAATGTCGGTACTGGTGACGGCGGTTCTACTCAAAAAGATATATATACAAACCAATTAGCTAGTGCAACCCCGTCCGATACGTATAAGCAGAATTTAACTACGTCTAGATATAGTAGGGGTACACTTGAATATGTTTCTAACTTACGTGATGTTTGGTTTACGGCGGTTACCGCAGATGGTGTGGGCGTAAAGTTTGGCTGGGAACGATTGATGTCTAATGTGCATATGACGTTTGCTGGTGGTCATTTGTCAGTAGAATTTTTACTTAGTGGATATGCACTAAGTAGGTGTATGTTATTCCCGACAGAAAAAGTCTCTGACCAAAGTTCTGATTTATATGGCTATGTTATTGCCGATACCAGTGTTCCTAATGCTATTTTTGATAATAGGTGGCAGCATAATCTGTTAGCAAAACGTACATTAAGCATCACGCTACCGGTTGACCCGGAGATAGGAAATCATTTGGTGAATGCAAATAACGCGATAACTGGCGTAGCCGCACAAATGTATGGACATATGTATCATACATCAAATGACATGGAACATGTCGATATTACTGGCGTGTACTTTACACAGCAAGTTATGCCGCAGTATAATCCAGAAACTGACCAGCCGAATAATACATATGGTTACAACGGGCCTAATGTATCTATTTTAATCCGTATGGATGAATCCGGTGCCATCAATTCAAATGCATGGTATTTCTGTCACCTTGAGGGAGTAGTGAACTATGTCAATTAAACCGATGAACTTGCTTGATGTCAATCCGCTGGAGCACATTACCGGCGATGTAGCAATCTCCCAGTACAACTACGAGCATATTCTCAACGGTCTGGTGCAATGGGACCAATGCAAGAGTGATAAGATTACCATTCGTATTGCTACACGGACAGAGCCATATTTTGTTGACTACGAGATACCGACCAAGTATTTCTACGACAAGAATTACGGGGTTGCTGCGTCAACTCCGTTGTTGCCGGCAAACTCGTTTTCTTACGAGAACCGCGTGAAACTAAGTGTCGCGCAAGACGACCACGTGGTATTACGGTTGAACGTTCGAGACGCTGGAAATACGGAATGGCGTTTATATAAGGACGTTGTCGTATATGACGAGTTTGATAAAGAACCCACCGAGGTAAATCACGTATATCGTATAGGTACCTCTACGACATATAAACATGCATACGTACCGGGTATTTATATTCGAGTGTTTATTGATGGCGAATTTCGCTTATATAAGACGATAGGTAATATTAACGCCGGCAATCCCATTGACTTGACAGATTCGGATAAGGTAGTTCCTGTAGTTCATGCTATCAGTACTATGAAGACGCCGAATCCCATACCGGCGTTCTGCTTGTTTGTCGGGAGTAATCCGGAAATTGCTTACGAACGCAACGAAAATGTACCAACCGAAAGCGGTTATTTGCTTACCAGGAATAATGCGTATGTAGAATATTGTAATAGCTGGCAAGGAGATGTGGTATACACCAAAGGTACTGTGGTATACTACAAGGGCGATTTCTTTGTCAGTGTAGTAGACAATCCATCGGCACCTCCGGTGATTATCGAAATGCTAGGCGATGTAGCAAGTTATGGTAATATGAATTACCGGTGTACCTACCACATGGATTCGTGGGAACCGGCCTTGCTAATGGCAGTTGACTTCGACCCTATTACCGGAACGCAGTCTAAACGACTGACTGCGGATACCGACGTGTCAGCATACGTACTTAGGAATGTTCTTAATGAGTCCAGCGAGACTACTAGTATATCCATTGTCGGTAACATAAATATTGTGGGAAAGGACTCGTCACAGCCTACCGGACTCAATATAATGCCTACCAGCAACTATGTGGACTGGCCGATTACCAAGATAACAAAGTGGACTGCTGGTTCGGTATATACTGCCGATGCTAGCCGGTCTGCATACAGCAAGCAAGACTATAGTGCGGTTATGACATTCAACCACATAGATGTTGACCTTGCATACAAGCACATTATCAACTATGACGGCCCAGATGTAGACCAGGGGCTATGCATAATGCTTCCTGTGACTGTTCTTGGCGAAGACAATACTACCCACGACCCGCAAGACGGTACTATGCTGGAATTCATGTTCAATATCTGGCCGAACCACGCATACGGAAAGGCTGATAACGACTTGATTATTAACAAGTCGCAGATATACGTGTATAGCGTACCGAACTATTCTTATTTCCGGCAATACGGTTTTACTCCGTCGACGGTCATGCCTATTGCAAAGTTCAGTATGTCCAGGCTAATTAATTTCTATGTGTTTTCGGAGAACATCGGCGTTCCGGACCGTCCGGTATGCTACAAGGCTCGGTTTATCTACTCCAAGTCCGAACACGCATGGAAGACCTATGACTACTACCAGTTGCCGGACCATATCTTCATGTCACCGCACGGTTTCGTTGACCCGTCTGACATCAAGGCGTACGATGTAGAATCTGCCGGTTTTCCGTTGTACCAGAACCCGTTCAGCTCGTATGACATGTCGCCCATCCATGTAGGTAAGGACTTCCTCAACCAGATCCAGAAACCTGGCAAAAATGCCGACAAATAGCAGATGTCTCGTCAAATCCGAACTGATAAACTGCGTATAGCTTTTTGAACTATACGCTATGGCCGATTATATCATACCAGACTCAGACAAAATCCGCAGTTACGTTACGTGGCCGGAAACTGAGCAGATATTCGATGACGGTCGTGGCGGTCTGGCTTTTCCAGAACAGAATAATAGCGGGTGTACCGACGGCACGGACGCATCGCCGGTCTCAATTGAACTGGTGACAGATGTTGCCGACAAGACATCGGACGAGGACCCTGTTACAAAGAGTGACGTCAAGCTGACCATTACGAAGTATAACGTCGATATTAAGCCGGACGAACTTACATTAGTATGCAGTTCGTTTACGTATGACCATGAACGGAACGAAGGAACGCTGACCTTTGCAGAAGATGTACTGGCAAACATTTTGCCATATATTAGTCAAGGTGCCTCTGCTAAGCTGGTTGCAAATACAGCGGATACACTAGAATGTACCAATATAGTATCGGACGAAGACAATATCCATTACCAGATTAGTGGTAATACGGTATCATTCGGATTCATAGATGAAGCCCATACTCCCACTGAATATATATGGACCCGCGAGCTTTCCGTCTCTATCGTTTTTCATCTGAATCTAAGCGACAATGACGGGTTCTATGCGTATTTCTGCAGCCAGGATAATCCGGACGAAAACGGCGTATATTTATACACGGCCGGCAGTGTGGTACGCGTTGCCGGATATCCGGTTCCAGACGCCGATGAAGAGACTACTCCGTTGGTCAATCCTACGGTCAATGATAATGTCCCGTGTTGTAACCATTACCGCAAGTCGTATTCCCATAGGGAAGTCCATGACCGTGCGTATAGCAATATAGGTGGCGTTACCGGATTCGGGGTAAAGTCGTTCGCTTCGATTGACTGTGACGGTGGATTTATTGACTGGTTTACGACAAACGGTTCCGTGAATATCGGAAATGGTCACGAGGCTGTCTACGTACAAGGATTTGGCCTGGGTGAAATGTACAGGTCTAATGCAGTTCGTTCCGAACAGGAAGACCCTCTTCCAAAGGACACCTATGATGAGAATGACGGTACACTACATCCGCTTATGACGTGGGCGTACGGAACTCGATTCGATTCACGCACGCTTACCAACCTGCCGGCATTGCCACGGGACTGGCCGTTTACAAACATGGCCGGTACGGACGACAAGCCAGTGTTCAATAAGCTTACAGACACAAACAACATTACACTCGTCAAGAAATGCAGCGCCGGTGTAGGTAACCTGGAGCGCGATATTACTGACGACACCAATCCGGATGGTCCGGATGAAAGGAAGACTTTCCATGTATTCAATAATCGCCATCATATTGTACTGTATCCGGAATACAGTGCGATACGGTCATCAGAAAACTACAAACCCGACTCGGTAATAGTAAAGCCTCTATTTATCCACTTACCGGCGACACTTGATACCAAGGACGGCGAGACCGTAGATATTACAGTATCCATCCAGAACGTAGACCAGACTGCATTTGGCACCGCTAATACAGAAGCGGCGCTGAGTGGATACAAGGCGGCTGTGTCACAGCCCCGAGTTTACGTATTGGGTGGTGTACAGAAATTCAGCAACAAGAAACTTCCCATAGATAAGGACAGCGTCGTCCAAACTGAGGACGGATATACTATATCGTCCAGACAGCCGGCATATGACAAGGATGGAAACCTGTTAGGTGATGGTACCGAAATCCGGGCTAACGTGGTGGTAGGTACAACCCTGTCCATCATCACGACGCGGTCGTTTGTTGTGCACGGAACTATTGCCAGCAATGATGAAAATGGATTGAAAATCACTGCGTCCGGTAAGTTCCCGTTGGACATTGGAGGAAGGGGATGGAACGACGTGACCCTTACTATATGTGGTATTGCCTACCTGGACGCCGATGACAATGACAACCCGACTGATACTCCAATGGGGCTCTATTATAGAAAGGACGGATTCCTTTCTGGCGATATGGGAGATAACTCGAAACCGCTCAATAAGTTCAACAAGTTCTACTCCCGTCAGGACGGAGACGAGGAAGACGGCAAGACGGTACTTCCATTCATGGACAAGCGCTACGTTCTGGCCACAGTGTACCAGGCGGCCACTAGCACGTTCCCTTGGGCGATTACGCACAGGCGCAAGCTGGCGACATTGACAAGGAGCTGGACTGACGAATTGTACCGTGACAATATGTCACATAAGGCTCTAATGCATATGGTGTACGAGGAGAATGCCAAGTTGCACGAGATAATGCATGACAAGGCCATAGAACTCAATATTGACGAACGAGAGCGTATCATATCCGCCGATATATCTCCTATATCGTACATGGCGCATAAGAAAACGACATTTGTATGGAATTCGCTAGGTTCTGTTATCCGCGTCGTGTTCCCCGGAAATGTTTTACTTCCGGCAGAGACCGAACCATATGGAAATCCGGTACGGCAAGCCCAGAAAGCTGTCAATGAACTTGCGTCCGATTTTTATAAGATGCGGCTGTTGTCATATGTAAATAGGCAGCATGCCAGAGTGAGCGTAAATGGATGGGACTTGGGTGAACGTACTGACTGGACTTCAAATATAAATTGTACTATTGAGCCACCTACCTACAATACGGACAATAATGACTGGACAATTGAGTTGCTTCGGTCTGCGTGGTGCTGTACAGCTCGTTCGCTCCCGAAATATGTACTGGCTACTGATTTTTGCCATGTGATGCCAGCCGAATATCATCCGGAAGATTATAAGACTGCGCTGGACTCGTTGTTTACTACGCCGGATACCTTTAATATCTGGTATAATTATCTACATGATGATTTTCCGTATAACGTCAATGCAGAACCAAAGGAAGCTAGCGCATGTACGGACGAAAGTGGCGTATTGACCGGGGAACCGGTTACTGTCGCCGGTAAGCCTACGGTATACAACATCTTTTCAGATAACTCGGTGATACTTCACTATAACAAGCGCATGGTATTTAGCAAGAGCGAAGAGGCCAAGGCATTTGAGTTTGACGCACGTCGTTATGCTGAGACTGTATTGGGTATCAAGATACCGGAAGACGTGTACATGGACTTGTCTAGGATTAAGTATGTCACCTCGAATAATCAAGACCTAGTAGATATTGTAGGCATAAAGGACTGGATGAACCCGTTCACAAATATCCATTCTGTAGACGTAGTGCCGGTTCCTGTCATAGATAGCTATGATACATTAGCAGATGTACCAGATGAGTTCATCGAAAGTGACCCGGTTGCCTTATACCGCACCAAGGTAACAGACAGCGTAACAGATATCTCTACCATCATGCCCACTGACGATGACATGGCCAAGTTCCTCGAATCGTATGTGGCAGCATATGCCGCAGAGATGCCGAAACATTTGTATCAAGGAACTAGAATATTGTGCCAGGACGGAATAATGCCGTCTGGCGCTGATCCTATATATGTCCGTGCCATCGACCGTGTTAGGAAACGGATGTTTCCTGAAGGTACTGAGGAAGACTCGGAATTCATCCGGCATTACATCAACGACAATTTCGCTAACATATCAGCATCTACTCGCGACCCGAACGTAGACCGTGCTATCGTGGGAAAGCCTTCCATCAATGTAGCGTCTCCACCGTACGAGCCTAGCGTGGATTTTGGGAACCAGACGTATACCAGGGTTATTATGCAGTTCACCTTCTCGCAGAAGGCTGGACGCTGGTATACGACGGGTTATCGGCAGTATCCTACAAACTACTTGAGTCCTTTATACGGTGCCGACGCTCTCGGTACTGTATGGAAGTCGCAGTTTGATTCAATGGGTATCGACTGTATCACGTATGACACAAATACAAAGACGATATCCGACGATAACGTTACACTGCGGCCACTATGGAGAAACTCCGCATGCGCTGGCTTCAACAACTACCGGAGCCACATGTATGTACCATACAGCGTGGTTCCTCCGATGGATATTACGCTCGGCTGTGTGCCGTACCTTACGGGTTCTGATGTCGCGTATCGGTTGAACGATACCGATGAGAAAGAATGGGAAGTCTTGCGACCAGGTGAGACAGTGGGCCCTGGACGAGTTCGTGATGAATATAATGGCAATTTCGATGACTCGACTGAATTTGAGCCGTTGACTCGTTTGGAGAATCCGTACATGCCGGAAAGTGCCGGCGGTATCAACCTGTATCCACCTAGCGATATTAACGGTGGGCATAGTGAAGCGACTGACGACGGCATTCACGCGAACTTCTGGTCTGTACACCGATTCATCAGGCCGGCTGTAAGCGTGCTTCCGGGTACTGACATTCCTTCTTCCGACCCATATAACCAGCATACTGGCGGACTGGTGTCTGATCCGACACTGTACCGTATGTTTGACTTCCCGTTTGCTGGTACGACCGAATATATCTTGCCGGATACAGTTAATCCGGATGACGATAATGCCAAGCAGTATCTGATATATCATATACCTAACGGTAGTCCAGAAGAAGACGCGATTGCTGGCGGAACAGGAACACCTGGCTCCTTTGTCCTTGCATATGGTGTCAGTGAACTAGAACAGAATCTAAATGGAAACTAGGGGGAAATATGGCGGTACCTCAAGCAGCAAAACGAATATCTACTCTTCCGGCAATGACCGAAGAACAACTTATTGATGTTCAAGATGATAAAGGCAAGGCCCTTGAATGGGCGATTGGCGTAGACTCTCTTTGCCGTTCCAACGATACTAGCGGGAACTATATAACTGGCGAAGGAAAGGTGGACGCCGGTTCAGTGTATATTCCGATGTCTCGTATCGCCATGCGCGGTAGCAATGGTCTTATACCGGCATCAATGCTTCCGTCGTCCGTTGACGATATCATATTCGGTACACTTGCAGTGACATCTTCATCGGCAAAGTTTACTGATAGCGACACCGGAACGATATATGCTTCGCCAGAATCTCAACGGTCTGATCCAGAACTGCCACCAGCGGAAAACATAATTTATTACGATACGACCACGGAGTTACAGTATCGATATATTGTAGGGCAGGAAGCAACTTCGCCGAATTATGGATTTATTGAGGTTCCTGGGTCACGAGCGATAAGTCCAGGATACGGCATCGCTGTAGAGACTACAAGCGGCGGAAATGTGACGACTGTCAGTGCAAAGAAAGCTGACTTTTATACAATGTATCGTAATGACTCCAATCCTTTAGTGGTGAACGATACCCCGAGTAATCTACCACTGTCTACCGATTATGTAGAACATTCGGTACTGGATGTCATTGTGGAGAATAACCGTCTTACAAAAGTTACTGGTTTGACCCCGGACGCTAGATATGCAATTAATGTTCAGTTGGACTGTACCCCAAATACACTGAGTGCGAACATTATTAACGTATCGCTGACATGCGGATCAGTTCCGGTGATTGCTCGGCAAATGAATATGGCTGGTCCTGCTACAACGTCTGTTACAAAATTGGATTACTGTTGTGACTTCAAGAATGGTAACGATACTGAACTGATTGTACAGCTTTCTGCCGAAGAACCCATTACAGTTAAAACTACTAGGTTCACTATATTCGAGCTATTGTAGCAGATATTTGACAGCCGCTGTCAAGAATATGCCGAGTATGCAAATGCTCGGCATTCCTATTGCGGTATACCAGAATATACGGCGGATGTTCCACTGCTTCTTGTCCATGTCGTACAGTCTTACAGTTGACATGGCGATATGCATCTCCACGATGAAGAACATGTAGAGAAGCTCTATGATATTGACATAGGGCGTTGCTGTAGAATTTGAGTCTATTTCCCTTATCATGCCTCAGAAATTACATCATCCGGTTCTTCGGCGGAACCTTCTTCAGCACCGACGACATTGCCGTCTTTGTCAATATCTACGTTATCAAGCCACAAAATGACAGGCTCTTCGCCGTTTTCAGTGATTTCCATCTCGGCTACCGGCTTGAAACCGATCGCGCTGAGGATGCTTGCCGTCTTCTGGTCGGATTGCGATGTGGCCGCGAACATCGGAGTGCCGAGGCTGTTCATCTGGGAAACTAGTTCCTGTTCCACGGCTGAACCCATATACTCGTCCGCGACGGATATGAACTCGAGCTGTACGCGTCCGTCCAGGTTCTGGGAACTCTTGAGCGAGTATTCGTCCAGCGGGATGAACCCCATGTATGACTTGGTAGTCGGGTCGATAATAGAAGCAACCGCGACCGGTATATTCTCGTCCGTGATGTAGACGATAGTAACCGCGTTCATTAGACGGTCAATCGTGTCAGGCGCAGCGGCGGCTGTACTGTCTGTCGGCGGATTGATGTCCGGCTTTCCGTCAATGAGGTCTGCCAGCTGGAACAGCACTTCCTCGGTGATGTCGCTAGGATTCTTGACGAACGCTTCAAACTGGTCCGGATCTAGTCCTTCCGCGAAATCCTTGTTGAAGGTCTCCATGTCGTCTTCGATGAAATTCATTAATTGGCCTCCTGTTTCAGGAAGTTTGCTCCGTCCAGCTTCATGCTTGTACGGAGTTCCTTGTCCAGTCCACGCACAAAAGACGTGGCCGCGTCGTGCTGGGCCTTGGCCTGGTCTTGCTTGTCTGGTGCAAGATTGCGTACCTTGAGTTCACCGGAGTCCAGCATGTCGTATATCTTCTTCGCCTCTTTAGCCGCTGCCGTAGTGGCTACGGAGTAGTTGTCGCCTTCCTGGTCTCCGGCTTGTGTGCGTAGTTTCTGAGAGATTTTGGCAACGAGGTTGGGTATGTCCTTGTCGTCCAGCTGTTTTGAAGTGTCTATCCCGTATTCTGCTGCGACATAGTCCTTGGCGCCCATATCGTCCAAGCTGGGATGCGCGGAACCGGCACACGCCGTAGTCAGCGCCGGTGCTGCTGCCATTGCGCCTATTGCCGCCGCCTTGCCTACCTTCTTGGCTACATTAGTACCGGCATCCACAAGTTTCCTACCGATGTCGGACACGATGCCTTCCATTAGGGAATCGTCATTTAGCGCATCTTGGCCGATTTTCAGTGCGTCCTGGACTGTCGTGTCCACGCCCACCTTGCCGATAGTAGTGAACATCTCGTCGGTACCCGTTGGGCTCACCTCGATAATGACAGTGGACTGGTCCGCCAGAGTCAGTCGGATTGTGCCGTTCTCGCAGTTGAACACGTACTGGGTGTCGCTGACTTTCTCTCCGTCACAGTCCAGTCCGGAATCGGAGTCGAAGAATGACATGGCGCACTGCTCTATGGCGTCTTGGTTATTTGCACACTCGCACATGACGTACATGCGTTTCAGCGCTTCTATCGTAGACGCGTTCTCCATTGTCTTGGACTTATCTAGCAGACGGTAAAAATTGTAGTTCATCTGGCATCTCTCTATTTGCACGTAGTTTATCGGTTTCCCTCTGGTTGCCACTGTCTGGGCGAATTGCTATATTTGAATTATGGTATAATTTTATCCTATATGAAGCAGAATATACAGAAACTATCAGATTTTTCGAACGAGATCGTGGCTGTGCCTGATTTCGCGCCCGGTTCGTACGGAATGGACAACGTCATCCGTGGTGACATGGACGACAGGGAATGGCGTCGGTGGAACGCCATCTCGCGTACCGGCGAACTGAAACAATTCATGAATAAGCATAGGAAAGCGTATGGTATAAAGGGATTACGAGATGCCATACTTGGCTTCCTACGCGAAAACAACATCAACTTGAAGGACGACGCATACCATGTTGAATATCCGGACACCGTTCCAACTAGTGACCAATAGTGACCTTGAGTACGCATTCCGCGAATGCGTGGAATCCAAGTTCATCCGTATGAATAAGATTTACAGTGACGCTGCCGACAAGATTATCTTCACGCCGGCAATGGACGACGAGGACGTCAATGCATATGCCGGCAAGCGCGGTAAAAATTACAGCGTGACACTCCTTGGTGGTCTGGTGGCATGGGTAGGCCACTTTGCCTTCTTGAAGACGCTGTTTGATATGGGCATGCCGTTGGGCAAGGTTGTCAAACTGGCCGAGTGGACCCGTATCAAGGTTGCTCGTGGCATAGAAGACATCCAGATGGCTACTCTGACGAAGCAGATGGTCAACGAAACCAAGTTTGACTTTGCCAAGTACAATGTCGAGTCCAGCACCTTCGGCGAACGCTGGAGGTCTACCATCATGGACATTGTCATTGCGTGTCTTGCCCATGAAATTGGCCATATCTGCCTCGGTCACTGTGACCAGGGCGACGGCTATGACGGCACAATCATGTCCGCTAATAGGAACATTGAAAGGCAGGCTGACCTGTTCTCGTGTTCCATTATCCAGAGCAGTTCGGGAGTGCCCACTAAGGGTGCCGGCGCTTTGCTTCTGGTTTCTAGTTTCGTATGCATTGACCCGACATACCATGGCGACGGAACCCATCCGGACAGCAGTGAACGTGTCGAGAACATGATTACCAGCTTCAACGGCATACTTTCACCGAAGGACGTAGAGCTGGTCCGGAAGATGGTCGTGGCTTACATCAACGCGAAACCTCCTAAACTGCCGAAGAAATCCCCGAAGAGGAAGTGATGCAGATTATAGTCAAGATTGGTGTCCAGTTCATGTTGAAGAACAAGGAGACTGACATGCCTACCATGCAGTCTCGTACAGTGCATACATGTCCTATGGAAGTGACGGTATCGCCGGAACTGGAACAGTACATCGAGGAATATGCCAAGTCGTCAGCAGATCCGGCTTACGCACCTAAGTACGAGATAGGAAAGACTCTTATTAAGATGATTCGTCCTCGCGTCAAGAAGGCATATCCGGAAATGTTTGATCCATTGAAGCCGACCGACGAGACTATCTTGGAAACCGCCATCAGCATGGATATTGACGACAAGATTGATGAGATGCTGGATGGTGACAAGGATGCTATCTTGGCGAAGCTCGGTGTGGAGACGCCGGCGGACACCGAGGAAATGTATGTAGCGAACGTGTTCATAACACGTCTTGGCTGGTCTGCATAGAGAGAATTTCCGTACATACAGAAAAGGCGACCGCAAGGCCGCCCTTTTCTTCATGTTATTACTTATTAGACAATACCGAGGTTGTACACGGTGTTGATCTTGTTGCCGTAGAGGTACTGCACCTTCTGTCCGCGCTTAGGCTTGATGAAGGCGTTGATGACAGCTGCACGGATGTGCAAATGCTTGTGCTTGCCGTTCTCTGTCATCGGGTCTACGATCTCGCGTCCGTAGCAGTCGTAGAACGTGGAGAGGATTGTGCCGTTGCGTCCGATTACGCGACCGTAGTTGCTAATCTTGTAGGTCGGGTGGGACTTGACGGTCTTCCATTCCTCGCCGATGCCCTTTCGTAGCACCATGTCCACTGTCTTTACGCGGTGGCCGAGAATCTTGGCGATACGGCGAATCTTGGTGTTGTATCCGGGCTGGCCCGGTATGGCCTTATAGTCTTCCGCGAGCAGTTCTATGCTCGTAATAATCTTGTTTGTCAGCTGATGGAGTTGCATAACTTCCTCTAACTTGAAATTGGAACTTGTTTAATGTAATTTTAGTAAAAACAAGTTTGAATATCAAATGCAAGAGTTTTTCCAGAAAATCGACATATTCAACAATATCGCATTTGACGATGAGTGGCATACCTATACTCTGAACGGCAAGCGTACCGTCTCCGTCACTAAGGTGACCGGTGCTGTCAAGGAGCCGTTTAATGCGGTACAGAAATCTCAAGAGTGCGTAGCAAAGATGGTAAAGGAAGCCCAAGATAATGGACTGCCGATTCCAACCATTACACCGGAGGAACTCCAGTTGCAGTGGGCGAAGACTAACCTGATTGCTCGTGCGAAGGGTTCCGCAGTCCACAAGTACATCGAGACGACGCTCGCCAACAAGGTTCAGCGCTATCCGAAGGATATCGTGGACAACGAGTTCGCCAAGGAATTTGCAAAGAATCCGAGTCTGAAGTTTGACGGAGATCCGGTTCTTCCGCTGTACAAGAAGATTGTTCCGATGGTCAACCAGTTCATTGCCGACATACGTGGCAAGATGTATCCGGTCCGTTCCGAACTGGTCATAGGAAGCTCGAAGTACAATGTCTGTGGAATGATTGACCAGATTTTCTATAACAACAAGTCACAGGCTTTCGAGATATGGGACTGGAAGACAAATACTAAGTTTGATACCACGTCAAAGTTCCATCTGGAAGCTCCATGCGAACACTTGGAAGCATGCAAGCTGGTGGAATACTCGCTACAGCTTCACTGCTACAAGCGGATATTCGAGGATGAAACCGGCATCGAGATAAAGAACTGTTATCTCTGCTGGTTTAGCGAGGCACAGCCTACCTACAAGGTGATGAAATGCGCCGACGTGGCGGCAGAAGCCCTTACACTACTAGAACGACAGGCGGTAGTAGATGAATAACGAGATTGAATCCATAATCAAGTCCTTCACGCCGGAACAGAAGAAGGTGTACGATACGATGATGGCCGACGAGAAGAAGCTGTTTGCCGACTGGTCCGGATGCCGGAACATGTACAACGACGCGATGAAGGTCATCAACGACAAGGACATCGGGCCGAGAGTGCGACTGTACCTACAGGGAATATCGGCCTACTGGTCTGGCCGCAAGAAACTGATGGAGACCTTGCTCGTGTCTATGGGCAAGGAAGAACTGCTCAACAAGTGGATTGAAGATGCCAAGAAAGCCAGCAAGTCCGCCTAAGTTCTTCGAGGCGACCGTGTTCGTCATCGGCAAGAAGCTTCCTTCCGGAAACCTCTATCCCCAGGAACTTGCCGACCGCATCATACTCGACGTCATGTCCGGCGAGCACAAGTATACGGTAGAGGAAGTAGCCCCACTGGAACGCGACAAGAACAATATCAAGCCGTACGAGTCGTGGGCGAAGCGTGCTATGGCATTTTGCGTGGGCGCACGAATGGACGGAAGTAGACTGATTATGAAATTCCAGTTGAACAACAACAAGTATGGAAAGAACCTTGAACTGATGCTATCCAACCATAAGCCTGGTGAAATCGAGTTCTATCCGGTCGGCGTCGGCGACGTAGATGACAGTGGCGTGGTCACTGACTACCATCTTGCATATATTTCCCTAGACGTGAAGCGTGAGGTGGCCGGATGATCCGAGTAGTGCTCGCAATGAACAAGGACGGCTACGTCATGCGTGACAGCGTGCTCGGGTTCCCTCCCAGTTTCATGGATTACCAGAACATCCAGACATTGTTCGAGGGCGCCCTTATCATGACTACCTTTGACATGGTGCGAAGGAACGTACCTCCACACATTTCCAGGGTCTCTCGGAAAAGTCTGTTGGCCGAAAATGATGACGCATTGTGCAAGATGGCAATCAATCTAGCCGACAAGGACGACGTAGGCGATATCGTGGTGCTGGCAAACGAGGAAATCCTTGACGACATGGACTATCTCGGCGCCGGTTATCAGCTGGCCATCATATTCCCGGAAGGTACAGAAATACCGACTGAACTCGTCAAGGGGTTGCGGAAGGTCGAGGAACTTACCGGCGGTAAGTATTGTGCCGAGGTGTATGCCCAGTCCATCGCCGAAGCTACCGATACGCAGATTTCCAATGCGATTGACGGAATGGAAGAATACTTGAACATGATTGACTCGATGGACAAGCGAGACAAGAATGCAGTAGACAAGATTGCGGACAATGTTCGTCGGTTAAACAACGCGCTGTCCAGAGAAAACTCCGACGGCAATTATTCAGACGACTACGGCGAATTCGGCGATGTGGGTAACTGTGCCATTGAGGACGAGATAGACCAGTTGTGGTACACCATGCAACTGGCCGGCGACCAGGTGTCCGATATTACCGACTTAGTGCTGGATACCCAGGAAACCCTCATGGAAGTGCTCAAGTACATTAAGCATGAGTTGCCGATTCCTCAAATCAGACAGTCTGTCCGTACCATGCATACGGAGATTGACGGGCTCAGGAACCAGCTTGGTCTCCATATCGAGGAATCCGTCAAGAAGGAAACCGAGAAACCGAAGAAAGACAAGGTGAAATTGGCTCTAATTGCCTGGTCGTCGGTTCTTACCGTACTGACAGTGATAAACTTGCTACTATAGAAGCAAGTTACCATCATGACAGAAAATCAGAAGATATTTTGTGAAAGCGTGGCAAGGCTCTGTGAGGCGGCCAATGCGCCTGAACTGTTCAAGCCCATTATTAAGTTATGGGCTATTTGTGAGACAGCGCAAACGACGGACGCTACCAAGAATACTGAAGTGGTAGACGTTGACATGAACAAGCTCACGCCGGAACAGTCCAGCGAGATACAGGCTGATATGGCTAATATCTCCAAAATGAAGCAGGCTGAACAAGACGCCAAGAACAAGACCAACGAGGCTAGCGCCGCTGTCGCCGCAAAGATGAACGAGTTCGCTCGGACTAATGAGCAGAACCAAGAACAATCCAATAATAACAATCTTGCCGGTACTGTAAATGGATAAGTTCGAGAAATTCCTTGAGGCTGTTAAGGACGCCGATCCGGCGATGGAGGCCATACAGACGCTGTACGAACAGTTGCAGATGCGTCATGGCCAGCCGTACAAGCCTCTGGTCATGCCGAACTCAGTCCGGTCTTATACGGTTGACCCAAGAAGCGGTCTCGCCAACAAGATCGTACCTCCCAGCATTGACGGAATGGGCGCCCCTACGGCGCACTGTACGTCCAGCATGGCCAGTACGAAGAGCAATACCCGTACCGAGAAGATGCCTCGCACTGAACCGAAACTGTTTAAGGCACCGAGAATCCCTACGGAGCCGAACAAAATTATAAAGAACCTGATGAAGAATTCTCCGGCAAACAATGTCAATCCGATAGCCCTAACCAAGACGTATTCCCAACAGGTCCCGGTTTGCGGTTATAGCGTCAAGACCGGATCTACTGGCTTGACTGGCAGTTATGTACCAGGTGTTGATGCCGGTTATAGCGCCGGTGGTGGAGGTGGTGGAGGAGCAGCACCTTCCGGCGGTGGAGAAAGTTAACAAGATGCCTAGGATTTCCTGGGCATTTTTGCTATATTTATCGCATGATTAAGCAGAAGTTCTACATAACAAGAAAGACTCCGGCCAAACGGATCGACAGCATGAACTCTATTGAACTAGTCCGCCTACGAGATTACGCCATATTCATGGTCAACGCAGCTTCATATGCCGACGACGGCAAGCAGCGCGACTGGTGGCGGTCTGTTGAGCGAGCGTGCCTAGACCGTCTGTCCGGTAAGTAAAAGCCTTCCGTCCGGAAGGCTTTCTTTATGCAATCCGATAAACTACGATAAAATATCGGATTTTTCATATGGCATTGACATTGACAGACTATCTTACCAACGGGCTTAACTTGTCAAAGGCACAAGTGGAGGCTATTACCAAATTGTCTGAAGCATGTGGCATGATTGACTTGTTTGAAGGTGCATCTCCGTGGGGTAACGTATTAAGCAAGCTTACGGCGAAAAAACAGGAGACTCCCAAAAAAGTTAAAGAAAGTGCTAATACGAACACAACTGAAGATGATATGGGAAGTCTGTTTGATACCAGCGAGGACGCTGAACTTGACGACTTGATTACACCGGAAGGAAATGCGATCGGCCTTGCCAACGCCGGTTTCCAGTACGGCGAAGAAGCCGACTCCGAGGGAGACAGCACTCTCAGTAATTTTTATAAGGACGATTTACTGAAATATAAGGAAAATCTAAATCGGCATACATACGACGAAAACCCGTTTAGCACCGGTGAAGGCGAGGCTGACATTTCCAAAACGGACGGATTGATGACTATCGTCAAACGTATGGCTGAATGGGAAAACCAACCAGAAAGCAAGGTGAAACGATTCATGAAAGCGGCGGCTGATGCCGACATGTTTGTCGCTAATGACCAAGATGCTTCTGCTGCTATCAATTCTGGCAATCGTACCGTTTATGACAATGTTCAGAATGATAGATATGCTGCTATTGTCGACCAGTTGTCTGGTATGGTGAAAGCGATCGCTGCACAATGTCATTCTCTGCCGAGTGATGATGACAAGCAAATCCGTGATATACGTGAGTTGGCTACCAACTTGGTCAAGAAGCATAATACTCCGTTTGTGCAAATGGTTGGCTTTGACCAGTTGGCATTTGATAATGACGCAGTAATGTCCGAGGAAAACAAGAAGGCGACAGCGGACCAAGTGACGTCAGTACTTGGTGGCGCTGGGTTGGCTCCTAATACTAAGGTAGGGTCTAGCAAGGATTACTATAACCAGCAGTTCAAGGGTAGACGGAAATTACAAGGAACATTTAGTAAGTAAATATCTTTTTACAAAGAAAATACGCAAAAAACGTTGACAATTCATTTCAACTTTGCTAAACTTACCGGAAAGAGGTTAAAGATGCAACAATTACATTCCATTAAACTCGCAGAACGCAATAGTCAGTTGGCTCCGAAGGCCGACCGCTCGTTTGCATATACGGGTTGCGGATATGGAGTAAAGTTGCACCGATAATTTCCTTGTTTTAGTTGATGTTTGTTAGGGAACCCGGTTGCAACACAAGCAACCGGGTTTTTTTGTTAGGCATCACAGTATGGGTCTGTAGCTCAATTTGGCGGAGCACCTGATTTGCACTCAGGAGGATGAGAATTCGAATTTCTCCAGATCCACTATCACAGAACTCGTGAAGTTCTGTAGCAGATTGACATTTCGGTTGATTTTTTGATGGGGCATTAGCGCAATGGTAGAGCACTTCCATGGCATGGAAGAGGTTTATCGGTTCGAGTCCGATATGCTCCAGTATATTATGGGTCATTAGTTCAATGGTAGAACCACGGCTTCGCAAGCCGGTGACATCGGTTCGACTCCGATATGTATCCACTATGGTCACTTAGCTCAGTTGGATTAGAGCGCCGTGCTACGAACGCGGAGGTCGGGGAATCGTGCTCCTCAGTGACTACTTATGGGACTTTAGAATACGCTGGCTAGTTCACCGCCCTTTCACGGCGGAAAACCGGGATCGACACCCGGAAGTCCTACTATGTTCGTCTAGCTCAATTGGTTAGAGTACCTGGCTGATATCCAGGCGGTTTCACGTTCAAGTCGTGAGGCGAACACTACTTTGATCGGTTAGCGGGTCGTCATGACGGCGCTTGATAATTGTCGAGTGGAAGGTTGAATTCCTTCACGATCCTTAATCGGTCATTATGCCGTTCTAGCAAAGATGGTCTATGCGTGGGACTGAAAATCCTGAGATTTCCGATCGTTACGGAAGGACGGCACGAACAAATTTATGGGAGTATAATACAACTGGTTCAGTATAGTTGACTCTTAATCATCGAATCGGCGTTCGACTCGCCGTACTCCCACGAATAATGCGGTGTAACTCAGTTTGGTAGAGTGACGGAATCATACTCCGGCAGTCACTGGTTCGAACCCAGTCTCCGCAACTATGGGGCCATAGTATAGTGGTTAGTACTCCGGCTTGTCACGCCGGCAACGCGAATTCGATTTTCGCTGGTCCCGCTACATACTCGATTAATTCAGTTGGTCAAGAATGACTGGTCTACACCCAGTATGTCAGCGGTTCGAATCCGTTATCGAGTACTATAGGGATTTAGGACAGTGGCTAGTCTAGCGCTCTCCAAAAGCGTCTACGGGAGTTCGAATCTCTCAGTCCCTGCGAACAAATTATTTGGGTTGGCTGCGGCGATGGTGGTGTCGCATCGGTCTGTAAAACCGATCCCTTAGGGTAAACATTGTAGGTTCGACTCCTATCCAACCCACTACTTATTCCACGGTCGGCAAGTGGTATGCCAGCGTGCTGTTAACGCGCCAGTTTTCCGGTGGTTCGAGTCCATCCCGTGGAGCTAATCATTTCAGCGTGTAGCTCAGTCTGGCAGAGCGCAAGTTTCGGGAACTTGAGGTCGAAGGATCGAAGCCTTCTACGCTGACTATTGCCTATGTAGCTCAGTTGGTAGAGCAACGGTTTAGTAATCCGTAGGTCGGCAGTTCGACCCTGTCCGTAGGCGCTATTCCGACATAGCTCAATTGGTAGAGCAGTTCATTCGTAATGAACCGGTTGCTCGTTCGAGTCGAGCTGTCGGAGCGATTTGGAAGCGTAGCCTAAATGGTAAGGCACTACTTTGGAATGGTGGCGCGGGGTAACTCGCTTGTAGGTTCAAGTCCTGCCGCTTCCGCTAATGTTTGGAAGCATAGCATAATTGGTAATGCACCCGTTTCGAAGGCGGTGATACGGTAAAACGTGTGTGGGTTCGAGTCCTTCTGCTTCCGCTAGAATTTTGGAGAGATACGCTAATAGGTAAGCGAACGGTTTGCTAAACCGTCGGGGGCATCAAAACTCCCTTGCCAGTTCGAGCCTGGCTCTCTCTTCTAATATGTTGAACGTAGCTCAATTGGTAGAGTTCTGGCTTGTGACGCCAGAGGTTGCCGGGTCGGGGCCGGTCGTTCAACCTAACATTGCCGATTAGCCAAGTTGGTAAGGCAGATGCCTCTGAAGCATCGTATCGTTCGTTCGAGTCGAGCATCGGCAACTATGCACCTATGTTGTAGTGGTAGCAACCGTCCTTGCCATGGATGAAGCTCCGGTTCGAACCCGGATAGGTGCTCTAACTCGATGTGATGGAACTGGTAGACATAACAGGTTGAGAGCCTGTGGCATATACAAACGTGCGTGGCAGTCCGACTCTGCCCATCGAGACTAAATAACTTTCTCCCTGTGGTGGAATAGGTAGACACTGGGGACTTAAAATCCCTTGCTAGTAATAGCGTGCCGGTTCAAGTCCGACTTGGGAGACTATAGGAGATAAAACTTATGAAACGAAAACGCAACCGATTATGATGGTGACGACTGCCATGTAATTCAGTCGTATCGGCTCCATTAACTCAGAAGATAGAGTACCGCCCTTTTAAGGCGGGAGTCGAGATGGCAGAATTCTCATGGAGCACTACGCGACTATGGTGTAGTTGGAAACACGCAATCCTTCCAAGTTTGAATCTCCGGATCGTGACCGGATAGTCGCTTCTTATCGGCATGTGGCGTAATTGGTAGCCGCGCTGCGTTCAGGGCGCAGTGTACGAAAGTACGTGATGGGTTCGAGTCCCTCTTTGCCGACTATAAAACTCCGGCTATTGGTGGAATGGCAGACACGATGGACTCAAAATCCATTTCGAAAGAGTGAAGGTTCAAGTCCTTCATAGCCGATATTGATTTTCAATCATGCAATAACTATATTTGTATTGAGCCGTGGTGCAATTGGTAGCACGCAAGATTTTGAGTCTTGATGTTGGCAGTTCAACTCTGTCCGGCTCAATTCCCCGAATGGCGTAATGGTAGCCGCGCTGGATTTAGGATCCAGTTGCCGTTAAAAGGCAGTCAAAGTTCGAGTCTTTGTTCGGGGACTAAACAACACCGGCGTCGCCTAAATGGATATGGCAACGGACTTCTAATCCGTCGGGGAAACCCATGCCAGTTCGAGTCTGGCCGTCGGTACTAACATGAGGGTTTTCCATGAGACGTTTGTTCATTATCCGCAAGGACTTGAACCTGTCGGCAGGCAAGCTTGCGGCAATGGTTGCGCACTGTGCCGAGGGCTACTGGACGCGACTGATCGCAAGGAATGCCACCGCCGGTGACCAGTATAGCGTGCAGTTCACTGTGGACAAGGCCGTAATGGAAGACTATGTCAATGGAATCTTCAAGAAGACTATCTGCGAGGCGAAGAACCTTAACCACTTGATGAAGGTGAAGGAAGTGGCAGACGGGCTTGGACTGATACAAGGAACCGACTACGACTTCATCGACGACGCGTGTCTGACTGAGCTGACTCCGGAGGCTACCGACGAGAACGGAAACGGTTATTGCCGTGTCGGCGTGTGGTTCAAGCCGTTGTCCGACGAGGACAGCCACACATTGTCCAAGAAGTACCAGTTATACCATTAACCTATGCTGACGTGGGTCCCAAGAGGCGAAGGGCGAGGACTGCAACTCCTATGAGGAAACTCCATCGGCGGTTCGATTCCGTCCGTCAGCTCTAAAAAACTAAAAAATCATCCGAAGCATGTTGCCAAAGGCAATCAATTTTGCTATATTTTTGTCACGGCGATCCGCGTGGTCGTCGAGAAGATTGACATTTCGGATGATTCTTTTATTGTTCCATAGCTCAGTTGGTAGAGCTGGTGACTGTTAATCACCCTGTCCCTGGTTCGAGTCCAGGTGGAACAGCTAAAAACGGATAACATATTTCGTTCGATGGTAGAACGGGCGGTCGGAAAGCCGCTGGTTGCCGGTTCGACTCCGGTATATGTGAACTGAAAACCAATAAGACGCGTTGAGGCTAGTATGGTCCGTTGATTTTTCGATGCGGGGTAGTGCAGCTGGTTAACACGTTGGGCCCATAACCCAAAGAACGCAGCGTTCAAATCCTGCCCCCGCTACTAAAAAGTACCGGCCAGTCAATTTTTAACTGGAATTGTTAGCAACTTTCAGCAATGCAACTGGCCGGCCCGTGGAGCCTGTCCACGGATAACAGGCGGATTTGACGGCAACGCAGTCGCTTATGAGTAAGTGAATATCCTCGTTGCCGGTTGTGATTACGCAGACGGTGATAGAGCAGGGATACTTCGTTTTATTTTGGAAAACACCATAGTTGCCCTGTTCGCCAATTCCTCTGCGCAGAGTTTACTGTGAGCGGAATACGCCAGCAAGGACGAGCGGCTGACTCCCTGCGCAAGCAGGTTAAAAGTCAGTGGTACGCTGGTTCGATTCCAGTTTCCTCGTAGCAGTAAAGTGCTTCCCGATCAAGTTCAGCCGAAAGACAAAGCGATTAGGAAATCGGAAAAACGCTATCCCGGATTTCGTGAAAGATTTAAGCGAGAAGCAAGATAGTTAGTTTGGCAGTAGAGCACTGAGTGGAAAAACTGCCCGTCATACCCCCTGATAGGCTTGCTGGGCCGGCAAGCGAGCGCTAAATCAACGCACGGGGACAAGTTTGATAATACTCGCTGAAATAGGTTTTAGAGGGAACGTTTTTACCGCCGAGCACCTAGATCGGCTAGGCGAGTAGGCTGACGCCTTGGTGTATACGTATCGCATTGGCTGATGTTTGTTAAAGAAACGGCCCGCCCCTTAAAAAATGGATACCGGTGCAGTAGACGGTTACTTCGTGGATCAATCAGTTCGACTCTGATAGGCGAAAGCCGATATGCCGCGTGGGCGGCAGTTGCCGTATGCGTCAATTCCGTATCCAACAAGTTTACAAAAAACGGACAGTGTAGAATAGGGATACTTCGTTCGCAAAACCAAACGGGGAACGCTGGTTCGAATCCAGTCGTCGGTGTATGCCGGCGTCGTCTAGTGGCCTTAGGACATCCGTAGACCGACTCCTTGTTCGCTCGTTTCTTCCGTTTTTTTTCTATTGTACATAAAAAATGCTTCGCGGTGCAGGCTAGAGTTTCATCGACTGATAATCGCGGTGTTGTCGGTTCGAGTCCGGCTGACGAGGAAGTTCTTCGCCATAGCTCAATTGGCAGAGCACGAAAAAGCTACTTTGGTCGCCAATTCCCGAGGCATTCTTTATGTACAAGTTTACGCGGCGGTGAAGAACATGGATACTTCGAATAATTCACTGCAAATGGATCACATTCAACAACAGCCATGTTCGCCAATTCCCCGCGCCCAGTTTAATCCGGCAGTGTAGAGTAGGGTTACTTCGCTTTTGGATGCCGTAGGTTGTCGGTTCGAGTCCGGCTCCCCCGCCTAGCTATTATGCGGGGGATAGCTCAATTGGTAGAGCGACGTAATGTTGCCCTGTTCGCCCATTCTCCGGATTTTTCGTTTATATACGTGTATTGAAATATCAGTGCAAGGAATGAACCTTGTACGCAACAAAGGAAGACAACATGTCAAAGATCAATCCGTCCTCTAAGGGCTCCTCGATGGACAAGAGTGTCCGTCTTGCCGGCGGGACCGGTGAATTCGCGGCCAAGCAGACCGACATCGCTCTGCTCCGTCGCCTCGTACTGGCCAACCTTCTCTGGGAGAACATCGCCTACGCCGATGGCGAGTCCGTGTCCGACCAGATTGCCGAGCTCATTCCGAAGTGCGACCCGAAGGAGGTCGCCGACCTCGCGGTGGAATGCCGCGTAATGCAGAAGCTCCGCCATGTTCCGCTGTTCATCGCTGCGGAAATGACCAAGTACCCGACGCACAAGGTGTACGTGAAGGATATCCTTCCGAAGATCATCACCCGTGCAGACATGCTCTGCGACTTCCTCGCCATTTACTGGAAGGACAAGAAGCACCCGCTCGCCAACTGCGTGAAGAAGGGTCTTGCCGAAGCCTTCCACAACTTCGACGAATACCAGTTCGCCAAGTATGACCGTGACGCGGTCATCAAGCTTCGTGACGTAATCCGCATGGTGCATCCGGTTCCTCGTAACGAGGAAGAGGCTGCACTGTTCAAGCGAGTCAAGGATCGCACCTTGAAGACTCCGGATACGTGGGAAGTGGCTATATCTGCCGCGCCGGAAGACAAGAAGGCCGACGAGTGGACTCGCCTTATCAAGGAGAAGCGCCTCGGTGGACTCGCCTTCCTCCGTAACATGGCTAACTTTGTGAAGAACAAGGTCAGTCGCGGTGTCGTTGAGGAAGGTCTGAAGAACCTGAAGGGAAGCATGCTCCTTCCGCTTGACTACATCAAGGCGGCACGTATGGCCTCTGGCTACACTCGCGAGATCGAGACGGCCATGATTGAGTCGTACAAGCACCTTCCGAAGCTTCCTGGTAAGACGCTGTTCATCCTGGACAAGTCTGGCTCCATGACTGCCGGCATTTCCGGCAAGAGCGACTTCACTCGTCTGGACGTCGCGTGCGCGATGGCTATGCTTGCATCCAACGTGTGCGAGGACTTCAGTCTGGTTGTCACCGCCGGTAACGACAGTCTGTGCCGGCATGCGTCTATGGCTGTTGACTGTCCGCCTCGTGGCTTCAACATGAAGGATGCCGTTATGTCGTGCTCTCTTGGCTACGGTGGTATCTTCACTCGCCAGTGTCTCAACTGGTCGCGTGACCACTTCAAGGGAGACACATTCGAGCGTATCATCGTGTTCAGCGACTCCCAGGACTGCGACTTCCGCGACAAGAGCCTTCCGAAGCCGTTCGGCAAGTACAACTACATCTGCGACGTGAGCGCGGAGAAGCACGGTATCAATTACCGTGGCGTATGGACTGCCGAGATCTCCGGATGGTCTGAGCACTTCCTTACCTACATCGCCGCCTACGAGGGGCTCGAGAACAAGTTCGAGTCGCTAAACTAGGCGCCGGTGGTTTGGAGGAGGATATATGAAGACGGACTACAAGGCCAAGGTCATCGCGGTGGACTTTGACGGTACCATCGCGTATGACGCGTGGCCAGTGGTTACCGGACAGACCACTTCTAACCGAGTCGTCATAGACTGGCTGAAGAAACGTCAGTCGATGGGCGACACGATTATACTGTGGACATGCAGGGAGAATTTCGGTGGCCATCGGTTTCCGGATCGAGAGTACCGCAACGAGGCTTTGCAGTTCTGTACGCGTAACGGGCTATTCTTTTCCAACGTCAATGCAAACGACGGCGAGGTCGGCTACGAGCCGACAAAGTTCGGACGTAAGATACTCGCCGACGTGTACCTGGACGACAAGGCGCTACCGTTCACTCGGAGCAATCTCTGTTGGAAGGTGTACCTTTGGCTGATAGATAGAAAGCTGAAGAAATTGGACGACGCAAGATCGAAAGAGTGATCCCACCGAAACGGCGTCACCCATGATGGTGCCGGCCATCGATAACCGGCAATATTGGGTCCGGCCCTGCCACT
>Ga0247608_10001824_pt1 | contig 28263 bp, 51 predicted proteins | sample 176DNAGHGlowgp2_FD_193490 | JGI IMG/M metagenome (GOLD analysis project Ga0247608, IMG submission 193490) | Sheep rumen microbial communities from Palmerston North, Manawatu-Wanganui, New Zealand - 1766 DNA GHGlow gp2 | ecosystem: Host-associated > Mammals > Digestive system > Stomach > Rumen ... | reverse complement strand
TTGTTCTTTACCGCCAGTAGTAACAAATAAATCTGCGCCAGGAAAAAGAACACATCTTATCATTAATGCCATCATAGAAAGAAACGATTTACTATAAGCACGAGGAAACGTTGCGTATACATATCGATGTCTCATAACGATCCGTAAAAAAATTCTTTGATAATATAAAAATTTAAAAGTTCCATTTGGACCTTGTATAAAATCTATAAATAAGTCAGGATACTATCTAAAAAAAGCTATTTTATCTCTTAGATTATCTATTTGCTAAAGTAATCTCTATTCAGATAAACCTTGTTTTTTTCCTTCATAAGCAAGAGAATTGTCTAACAATGTTTGTAAACTCATTCTTCATGTCCTCCTGTAATTTTTTCAGTTTCATTAGCCTATTGTCTTAAAAATTCTTTATAAGCTAAAGTATCTTCTTCTGTTAATTGAGGAACATCAAAACCTTGCTACTTAGCTAATGCCATATCTTCTTTCTTTGCTTGTGAAGCTCTAACTTGTTTTAAATAATCCTAAATTTGTCTTGCTAAAGCAGAATCCTCATAAACAAGACTTCGATTATAAGATTTCAAATCATCTATTATTTTATCAATAGCATCAGGCTATTTTATTTTAAATCTTGGTATTTTTCCACCATGTTTCTAACAAAAGGCAACTAACTAACCAACTGAATCAACCACTTCTGACTTATTCTCTTTATTTTGCGCTGCGGTAAATTTTGCGGACTTCCTTAACATATCATATGCTCTACTGTATTTACCATATCCTTCTACGTCTCCGCAATCTAAAGCCTAATTCATTTTTAAATAAGTTTTACAAATAAGAATCAAAGAATTTTTACTATCAGCATCTTGTATATCAAATGAATTTGTCATCTATGTATATTTTTGCTATAATTCAATAAGTTGATTCATTTTATATGTGCGGCCCCACTTCATAACAAGATATTTTTTATCTTCTAAAGTAAGGTCTGCCGCCAAATCAGGAAGTTCTTCCTATGGAAGAAAATCATTTTCATTAAAAGCATTATCTTTTCCAATCGGATCTTCTTGCTAAAAATCTTTAGGCAACATTATATATTCATTCTATTTTTGAAATTTTGTACTTACTAATGTTCTATATTGCGCCTAACTAATTTCTCCGTTTTCAAATTGTTTTTTTATTTGTTCCTATTGTGCAGCAAGTGCCTATTCATCAACCTTTTCTTTCTTAGAGACTTCCTAACGTAACTATTCACTTGTAGCCCAAGTATATTTTTTATATTGTTTTAGTTTTACTTGAGATAAATATTTACCAATAACAGAAGTACCTTTTAATTTTCCATTATGTTTTGTATACTATCTATCTCTAATTCTATTCCAGAAAACAGGAACCCAAGGAGCGTCTAATTTCTATAATATCCATAAAAAAGTCTATGGGTCAAAATTGTCAACATGCATAGTTAAACACTATTTACACATCTAAGTTTTATCACCATTTCTATATGAATAAAATTTTAAATCTTCCATGGTACGTCCGCATTTCTAACATGTTCTTTTAGCCATAATTATGTATCACTCCTCTCTTTTATATGGAATAATTTTTATTCTTTTTATTTGATTTTCAGTATTTTTATCTCTTTTTTTATTTCTACATTCTTTACAAATTGAATAAAAACCATCCTTACTAGAATTATTTTTAGAAAAGAAAATATTATGAGCTAATTTTATCTAACCACATCTAGAACAACGTTTCCATTTTCCTTTTTCTTTTTCTGTATAATACCATTCTAAAAAATTTTTTGTTGCAGTTTCCGCAATCATTTTTGGAATTTTATTTCGCCATAAAGAAGAAATATATTCAACAGAATAATGAGTACCATGTTCTTCCTACAAGAGAGATTGAATCTAAACATTTGATTTACCATCTATTTTATAAATCAAAAGACTATAATATAAAGGGAATTTTTTCTCTAAAGTTTGGTCTACTATTTTATCAAGAGACTACATAAGAAAATAGCCATCTGTGTAAAATTTTCCATAACAATTTTCTTTTAAACGGGAATAATTACAAAGAAGGGCGGAAATATGTTTAGGGTTCATAAATGAAATAAGACTTCTATCTTCTATTGAACCGTCAGAATGTACAATAATATTATCATCAAAATTTAAAGTATAAAAATTTTTAATTCCGTTTAAACATTTAATAGGCTGTTTATAACAATTTTTTAAGACATATTGGTCTTGTCTTAATTGAATTAATTGTTGTTTTAAAATAAAACGATTCTTTCCTTTTGCGGCTTTTTCGCGGGCTTCTGTCTATTTAATAGCTTCCCGCAATTGTTTTAAACCAGGAATAGTCTAAATATCTTCTTCTGTAATAGAAATTTTAGGAGTAAAAATAATATTTTTATCTTCTGTGATTAGATTATATATTCCATCTTCACCGCTTTCAAATTTATCAACTAACCCCTAAAAAGATGTTTCTCTTTTGTTTATTGTAATCATTCTATTATCAGTATTTATTTTCTTTGTTCTTTTTTCTTCTTTTGTCATAGCAAGAATAATATAATCTGCTAATTTTTTTAAATACATATTAGTTATTTTTTCAGGAGGTAAAGAATCTATAATTTGTTGGGTTAAGGCCACCCGTTCTTTAGGAGACTAAATAGTATAATCTAACTTTAAATTTTTTGAATCTTCCATTTATGAGATTCTCCTTTCTTGACCTTATATTTTTAGTATATCAAAATTTTTTGTACAAGTCAAAGTAGCTTAAATAATAAATTAACTTGTTTTTTTTAAATTTTTTTGTTATAATATATTTACAAAGTGAAAAACAAAAGAAAGGAATATAGACTATGGCAAAAGTAAAACACCACACAAAAACGAGCGGATATTTGTTAGATTGGGTGAATGAAGCGGAGGATGAAGCATGAACAACATAAATGTATTTGAAAAGCAAGAGCAAGACAAATGGATTCCGGTAACAGAGGGACTACCGAAAGTAGGACAAAGCGTAATGATTTCCGTTGCGGGAATATATACGGCAGAAGGATGCCTAAAAGATAATGGAAATTGGTGTCAATTTCGATGGTCGGCAGAGCATGACCGTGCTATTGTTGATGCATGGAAACCACTCCCCGAACCCTACACGGAGGAAGAAAATGACTGAAATCATAGAAGCTGCTTTATTCATCATAGCAATCAGCGGACATTCAATTCTGTGCTTTTATGCAGGATACAGATATAGACAGGGAGAGGAACATAATGACTGAAAAAGAATACGCACTGCGAATTTTAGATGAAATCAGAAACAGAGACGGTATTGGATATAACGACTACAGTGATTTGAGGGACGCTATCTCTGAAATCCCGGTGGAGGAAGACAATGACTGATGAATATATCCGCAAGGCATATGCGATTGATGCGGTCAATCATGCACTTGACAGAGAGACAATTCTTTTCTCGTTTGTAAGAAAGGTTGCTATATCTGCATTAAAAAAAATGCCATCTGCCGATGTTGTGCCGGTGGTGCATGGGAGATGGGAACATTTTTACCTTCCAATGAGCATAATGCCACACAAGTGTTCAATTTGCGGATGCCCTGCACCATGTCACATGAAAGGTCGTGATTTAGAAGAATATCTAACAGACTATTGCCCCAACTGTGGTGCAAAGATGGACGGCGAAAGGAAGGAGTGAGCAGGATGGCTGATGTGATTGTAATACTCAGGATAACCTGTGCGTTTGTCTTTGGGCTATCGCTTGGGTATAATATGTGGAAACTATATTTCAATCAATTATCAAATCTTAAAACTATTGAAATTCAGGAGAAACAAGAGTAAAAATGAAGGTGAAAATAAAATTGTTTTTATGTATGATAATACTTACAATATTGTTATTTTTATCTCTTTTTATGATAAGGGCGGAAGCGTGTTCCCGCTTAGTATGGATAGGAAACCACACTGGATGGGTAACAATAGGAAAAGATACTTATTATATACATAAAACTAATGGAACTTATCATAAACGGGGTGAACCTTGCTGGGATGAATATAGATGGCGGGGTAATAAACTTTATTATTTTGATTGTAACGGAAGGATGCTCCGCCACAATAGTAAGTACATAAAATTAAATAGAGATGATTCAGTGCATTATATTTACATTGCGGGAACCCATTATACTGAAAGATATAATGCTAAAACTGGTTATTATCAGGTAAAAAATAAGGGCGGCCGCTGGAAGAATGTTGGTGAGCGCTCTAATATATGGTGGATGTGTGACTGGCAACCATAAAGGAGGTTTATTTTGTTTGCTTTAATGAATCCAATCATGATACCACTCATTTTGCTATTTGGTTTATTTTTATGGGCGGTACTTAATATATGGTTTCCCGTAATCGGGAGCGCGCTGATTGATATGTGGAATGATATAAAAAATAGTTTAAATAAAGAGGAGTAAAATTTTTATGAAAAAAAGAAGAAATGGTCGTATTGGTGGTATTTTTGTTGGGATTATTATTTTGTGCGTTATTGTCGGAATTTTTAAATGCACGCAAGCAATTCCCGCAGGCTATGTAGGCGTTGTTTATAATATGAATGGCGGAATTGAGAAGGAGGTTTTAAAGCAGGGTTTTAAGGTAATTAAACCCACTAAGACGGTTACGTTGTATTCTATTGCGCTTGAGCCTTCTTACATGACCGCAGGTGAGCAAGGTGATTCTAAAGAAAATGAAAGTTTTGAAATTCCTACTAAAGAGGGTGCCGCACTTGAGGTTGATGTAGCATTTTCTTATTCTTATGATATTAATCGTGTCCCTGAGGTATTTACTAGATTTAGAGGTCAGGACGGTAAAGAAATTTTGCAGAGTTTCATTAAACCTAAGATGCAGGCATGGATTAAGGAAATTACGCCAGAATTTTCTATGATTGATATTGTGAGTAAGCAGAGAGGTACAGTAAATGCCGCAATTACGGAGATTTTGAAGGCGCGCTTCGATAAATATGGAATCATAATTGATAATGTAGCTCTTGCGGATGTTCGTCCCGATAAAGATACCAGTGAAGCTATTAAGAAGAAGATTAAGGCTCAGGAATCTTTGGAGACCGCTAAGATTGATGCGGAAAAGGATAAGGTTCAGGCGCAAAAAAATAAAGATATTGCGCTGATTGAGGCGGAAAGGGATAAAGAAGCTGCCGCAATTAATGCTGAAAAGGATAAGATTAAAGCAGAGGCTGACGCTGAAGTTAAAAGAATTAAAGCTAAAGCTGAAGCAGAAGCTAATGAAGAAATTGCTAAATCTTTGACTCCTGAGTTGGTTGAAATGAGAAAAATTGAAAAATGGAATGGCGCCGTTCCGCAGATTCAAGGGGATTCTACTCCTATTGTTGATATGAGAAATAAGGAATGATGATAATAATTTCAGTATTTTTAAGCGGCCTTGCTATAGGGCTTTCGATAGGAAGGTTGATATGTTAATTATGGTATTACTCTGTTGGATGTTTTTTGCTTTTGATGTTATTTTTCAATTATTTTTTATTCATTCAGATATGACTGCCGCCATAGGTCTTTTTATTTCTGTTACGCATTGCATTTTTTGTATTTGTTATTCAAAATGGAAAATAAATAAGCGAGAAGATTGGGCGGAATTAAGTTATGAGGGATTTAAAAAATTTTATATGGTAATGCCAGATAATTTTTGTTTAAAGCCATATTGGATTTCATATGAAGGACGAGGTCTTGAATTTAAAAGCTATTTAGATTATTTAAGATATAGAAGATTTTTTAAAAGAAAAGAAATATGGGAAGCAAAGAGTAAAAAAATGAGGATTCAGGCAGAGTTGATTGAGGAATTGAAAGAAGGATTAAAGAAAGCAGAGAAAGAGAATGAGGAATGGGTGAAAGGTAATAAATAAAGAATGGATTGGAATATTTTTATTTTAGGAATGTGTTCTACAGCAATCTTTTTTAATTTAAGAGATTTTTTTAATGATAATGTGGGAGATGGGAGTCTTATTTTTAATACAATTATTCTTGTGATAATATTATTAATATCAATAGGAAGGATAAGTTTTGGTTGAAATAATATTCTTTCTTTCGTTATTTTAAAATTTTAAAATTTTTGGTGCAGGAACGTATTTAAAAACTTTTGATACGTTATTTGAATTTTTAAAAATTTTTGGTGCAGGGATTGTCGAATAATGGTTTTTATATTATTCCCGTTATTTAAAAACTTAAAAATTTTTGGTGCAGGGATTGTCGAGACCATAAAATTTTTTTAAAATCAAAAAAATTTTTTCCCATAAACCTACCCCCCATTAATACCGAGGAAAAAGTCTTAGGAATGCTGCGTAGAGACAAAAAAATAAAAGTAAACACTGCGTAGTTGGTGCCGCCCTAAAAAGTCAGGAGATTTTTTTAGGGCGGCACCATTTTTATATTATGATATTTCGCTGGCGCGCGCTCCTTCAAAGCGCGCCAATTTTTTTTATCAAATCGTAGGTTTGGCGTTTTTTTATCCAGATCTGCATTTTGTCCAAACTGTAAGTTTGCCCAAAAACTTTGTTAAAAAAATAACAAAGTTTTTTATTTTTTATCAAACTGTTACTTTGATTAGATTTGTTAAAAAATTAACAATATTTTAATTCATCTCTTCGGTTAAATTTGTTAATTTTTTAACAAACTATTTTAAAGGCTTCTTTTGTTAATTTTTTAACAAACCCCATCAAATCTTTCAAATAACCGCGTGTGTTAAAAAATTAACAAAAATTTTTTTAATATTTATATTTTTTCTTTTGTTTATTTTTTAATAAGGATAGTTAATCCCAACTAACCAGGAAGGGCTGCCTTAGGCTCAAGGCCAAGCCTTGAACGATTCAAACAAACAAACAAACAAACAAACAAACAAACAAATAATAATAATAATAATAATAATAATAATAATAATAATAATAATAATAATAATAATAATAATAATAATAAATAATAAATAATAAATAATATTAATCTAACAAAGAACAATGATTGTTAAACTTTTAACAATCATTGTTAATCTAACAAAGAGCAACAATTGTCAAACTTTTAACAATCGTTTATTTACTTAATCTAACAAAGGGCATTGATTGTTAAACTTTTAACAATCAATTATTATCAAACTAACAAAGAGCAATGATTGTTAAACTTTTAACAATCATTGCATTCTTTATTACGATCGAAAAACATCAGTTTTTCCCTAACCATTATACCACAAGAGGCTATAGCTTGTCAAGAGGAAAAAATAAAAATTTTTAAAAAAATTTTTATTTCCTAAAAATGTTAAATTTTTAACATACTTCAATGCATTAAAGTATTAACACGTTAAAGCAACAAAGTGTGTTAAGATTTTAACACACTTTAACACATTAAAGTATTAATGTGTTAAATTAACAAAGTGTGTTAATTAATTAACACACTTTAATACATTAAAGTATTAATGTGTTAAACTATATATTTTTTTATTAAAATATTTAAAAATTAATTAGATATATTAAAACAGTTAGCGGCAGCCGAATCCGGCGACTGCAAACCGAACCATTATATCATACATAAGTATGATTTGTCAAGAGAAAAAATAAAAAATTTTTAAAAAAATTTTTTCTTCCTAAAATTGTTAATTAATTAACACACTTTAGTACTGTAAAGTATTAAAGTGCTGACTTCGTTAATTAATTAACTAACGAGCTTGTTAAGATTTTAACACACTTTAACACTATAAAGTATTAAAGTATGTTAATTAATTAACTAACAATCTTGTTAAACTTTTAACACACTTTAATACAGTAATACATTAACGCTTTAAAGTATTAAAGCGTTAATATGTAAAAGGATCCGGTTTTTTATACAGGACCGGAAACCTGTTTTATTTTACTTGATGAATTCCATAATTTGGTGGAATTTATCTGGATTTCTTTTTGCTAATTCCTTAGCTAAGAAGGAATAGTTTTTTCCTTTGTACTTTACATCAATATAAGTGGGGTCTTGATTCAACCAATTCCGGTGAGTTGTGAATGTTACCTCTATGTAACCGTTTTCGTTTTCCACCTTCCGGATTGTCCAGTCGCCGTCTTTGATTGTCTGCCATGTTGTCATTTTTAATACCTCGTTCTTTCTTGTGTGTTGTTGTTGTTTCATTTGATATACTAAGTATAAGCCTTAATAGGCTAAAAGTCAAGTGCGACTATTTACATATAAAAAGCCTTATTGTCTGACAATTTCCAGCAGGCGAAGCCAGTGACCAGCAGGCGAAGCCAGTGACCGGATCCGGCCGCTGCGCGGCGAAAAATTATACCACATGTGACTTGCTGTTGTCAAGAGGAAAATTATACAAATTTTACAGTCTAAAATTTTCCTATTTTGCACAAAAAATTTTTTTATTTTCTCCCTTTTGTACAAAAAATAAATTACTTTTTTGTATATTTTTTTTATACGGTTTTAAGTTTATTTGAATACAAAAAATCATTATCTTTTGTTAAAATTATACAAAAAGTAACCTTAAATGATCCAGTAATTTGTGCAAAACAGAGAAGTGACTTTGAAATGCAAAAAAACACTTGCAAAATACGGTGATAGGGCTTATACTTAGTATATCAAATGAAACAAAACAACCAAGCAACGAAAGGATAAAGGTATTAAAAATGAAAACTGCTGATATTTACACTGCTAAAAACGTATACACTTGGATGCTTAATGAAGAAATTTGTCTTGTAACAACAAAGAAAAATCTTCATCCAGCTCAAATTTCCGCAATTGCAATTGACTTCTCCAAGGTAATGAAATGGATTGATACTAATGATAAAACCTTAACAAAACAGGATGCCATGTATTACATTGCATGGGACTGGTCAGTAACAATAGCAGTCATTAAAGACATTCTTCAGACTACTATTTAATAACAAAGTTGTTTGCGGTCAACTTAAAAAAACCGCCTTTTTCAATTTTCCGGATCGTTAAAAACTTAACGAAGTCGCCGCTGCGCGGCGAAAATATTATATCATATATCATAGTAGTTTGTCAAGAGAAAAATATAAAAATTTTTCTAAAATTTTTCATTCCTAAAATTGTTAATTAATTAACATACTTTAACGCTGTAAAGTATTAAAGTATTGACTTTGTTAATTAATTAACTAACAAGCATGTTAAAATTTTAACATACTTTAGTGCTGTAAAGTATTAAAGTGATCCGGCGGAACCAGTGACCGGATCCGGTCGCCGCAGGCCGAAAAATTATATCATATCTGGTTGCTGTTTGTCAAGATGGAATTTTGCACAAAATAACAGCACAAAAACATCCTGTTTTTGTGCAAAACAGAGAATTTTTTTCTACGTATTGCACAGAAATGCCAGTCTGTTTTTGTGCAATACGTAGAAAAAAATTTTTGTAGCAGTTGCACAAAAAATCAGATCTGGTTTTATGCAATGTGTATACCCAGTTGTTAAATTGCACAAAAAAATTTTTTAAAATAACCTTCGATTTGTTAATTCTGCCTATTGTTTTTACTTATATCTTTGATATAATAGAATCAACAAATAACAAAGCACCACACGAAAGGATGGTATAAAAAATGACATTTTTCATTAACGACAATTTTAATGGTACAGTTGACATTTACTTTGGTTTTGAATTTAAAGGCACTATGGATGTAATGGCATTTATAAAAGAGTATGATATGCTTTCCCAGTGGGGCATTATTGAATGGATGTAGTTAAAAACAGGTTTCCGGTCCTGTATAAAAAATCGGATTTTTTAATCCTGCGGATTGTTAAATCTTTAACGAACTCGCCGCTGCGCGGCGAAAATATTATATCACACGTGAGTGTGATTTGTCAAGAGGAAAATTTAAAAATTTTTCTAAAATTTTTCATTCCTAAAATTGTTAATTATTTAACAATATGGCTTGTTAAATAATTAACAATCTAACACAGAGGACCGCTTGTTAAATTTTTAACGAACTGGGCGACCGGAGGCCGCAAAATTATATCATATATGAGTTGCTGTTGTCAAGATGGAATTTTGTACAAATTTAAAAGGTGAAAAATATCCCATTTTGTGCAATATGTAGATTTTTTTTCTCTGTATTGCACAAAAACAGACTATATTTTTTGTGCAATTTTATTACATGCTTTTTCTGTGCATTTTGCATAATAAATCAAATCCGGTTTTGTGCAAAGTGCCAGAGACTTCGTCAAACTGCATAAAAAAGAATTTTTTAAATACTTTATTTTTGTTAATTTTGACTATTGTTTTTACCTATGTTTTTGATATAATAGAATCAACAAATAACAAAGCACTGATTTACAGAAAGGAAAAAATCATGATGACTGCTGATATTTACACCGCAAAGAACGTATACACTGAGATGCTCAACACAGAGCCTTTTCTTCTCACTTCTGCTAAAAACCTGTCTTATGCAGACCAAGCGGAAATCGAGAAAGACTTTCTCGAAAGCAAAAAATGGATTGCAGAAAATGCTCCAGAGCTTTCTATAGACGATGCTATGTACTACGTAGCATATGACTGGAGCATCACGGTCGGAGTGATAAAGTACTTACTCGCAATTATCTAAACAAAAAGGTGTTGGCGGTCACCTAAAAAACCGCCATAAAGAACAATAGCATATATCGAGAGGAGAAAAAAATGAAAAAGAATGAAAAAATCTGGAAAGAATTGGAAAATATGGGTTTTATTCCTACAGAGGTCAAAATTCTTCCGGAATGTGCAAGTTTTATTGAACTTGACCATCATGGGAATGAAATTTGGAGAGGGGTTAGCGGAAAAGAATATGTAATAATTAAATAGCAAATAAGGTGTTGGCGGTCACCTAAAAAACCGCCACATAAAAAACTATAATCCAAATCGAGAAGGGAGATAAAAATGTTCACAATCAATGATAACTGCAACGGCACTGTTGACATCTATTACAATTCCACTTTCCGTGGAACAATGAACGCTATAGCGTTCATTCAGGAATATGAATTCCTGGTACAGTTCGGAACTGTTGAATGGATGTAATTAAAAGGGTTTGGCGGTTTCCCTTGAAAAACCGCCAACTGGTTTTTAAAATAAGGCGGGCGTCGGCCCGCCCTGGTCCATGTAAAACCAGGGCGGATCCGCAAATAGCATTAAATCTATATTATAGCATATCGAGACCGAGATTGTCAATAGGCAAAGTGCACAAAATTTTCCTGAAATTTTTGTGCATTTTTTTTGCTTCATCACGTTAAAGTGTAACAGTTTACCACACTAAAGTGTTACACTTCATCACGCTAAAGTATTAACGCGTTACTACGTTAAAGTGTTACACTTTACCACGTTAAAGCACTAAAATGAGACCAGCAGCCGGATCTGGTCGCCGCAGGCCGAAATATTATAGCACATGCGATTTGCTGTTGTCAATAGGAAAATTGCACAAATTTTATGGTTAAATTTTCTCCCATTTGCACAAAAAAATATTTTTTTCTCTCTATTTTGTACAAAAGAGCAATACTCATTTTGTGCATTTTTTTTTCATACATTTTATACAAAAACATAAGTATTTTTTGTGCATTTTGTATAATTTAGATTTTTTTATTGTAATTTTGCACAAAAACTTCTTATAAAAATACTTAATCTTTGTTGAAAATGCCGTTGATTTTACTATAAGGATAGTGTATCATTAAATCATCGAAAGGAACAAACAACAAAGCAACAGAAAGGACAGGTGTTAAAATGAAGGGAATCATCACAAAGGTACTGGAAGTCAAGGCTCTTTATGACAATATGTCCGAAGCCCTTAAATCGGTCTATTTTGAAGAAAGCGACGGCTTTGGAAGCCGAATCGGCAGTTGGTGGACAAGGGATATAGACGGAAAGAACTTCCATGTCGGAGTCGATGTCAGAAGCGATGATTGGTTCATCCTTTATGGCGAGGATGAAAAAAACAGCTGTGAACTGGAATTCGTAAAAAACGAAGCTGGAGAAATGGTCCCTTATGAATATACAGTCTGGACCGGACACTACGGACACAAAACTTACCATAAAGTTTTCTAAAACTAAAAAAGGGTTTGGCGGTTCCCTTCAAAAACCGCCACATAAGAAAACATCATTCATATCGAGAAAGGATTTTAAAATGAAAAGAATCGAAAAGAACTGTGTTGTAGGAACCGCCATTGAAATCAGCAGACTGAACCGAAAACTCCATGACAAAAACTTGTATAAAGTTTTCATAGAAGAGGGATTCTGCCTTGAAAAATTCTATAAGTTGTTCATTATTGACGGCACGGTGGTTACAGTAAAATACTTAGACTACTAATAAAAACAGGTTTCCGGTCCTGTATAAAAAACCGGATTTTCATAAATTTGAATTTATATATATGAAACGCCGGGCCGCGGCAGGCCACTTCATTCTGCCAGCGGCCCGCATTAAGATCCTAACCCTATATTATAACATATCGAGATCGAGATCGTCAATAGGCAAAATGCACAAAATTTTCCCGTAATCTTTGTGCATTATTCCAAATTGTATTTTTAAAGATTATCGCTTATAATAATACTTGTAAGGAACAAAGAAAACCACCACAACAGAAGAGGAGACCAATATGATTCCTATGTATACTTACCTTGATGAGCGTGATTTTACTGTTGACTATGATTTTTATGAAGAAACCATCGAAACCCTGGTCGCTTCCATCGTGTCTTATGACGCCTACTGTGAAAACGGAGATGACCGCCTTGACCTTATCCTCGACAAAATCTGTGACCGCTTCCCCTATGCAGTCGTAGATAGAGAGCTGATTGAAATGAACTGCTCCAAAATCCATATTGAGTGCATGGACACTGACCTGCCGAACATCCTCAATATGCTTAAAAGTTAATATCTCTGGCCAGGGTGGAAAAACCGCCCTGGCTTTATTGTGATTGGCCCGCGGCGGTCTGCTTCTCTCCGCCGCGGGCCAAAAATTCATTATACCACACCGTAGGGCTTTTGTCAATGGGCAATCTGCACAAAGTTTTTTCTTTAAAGATCCCATATTTTGTACAATATTTTACTTGCTTTTTTAAGGGTTATCCCTTATAATAATAATTGTCAAGAGGAGTTAGGTATCCGCCACCTACAAACCAGTGGTACTCCCCCAGAGATGCGGTATCCACATACAGACCTGTGGCTCTCTGATTTTCAAGTTCTGGTATCCGCCACCTACAAACCAGTGGTAACTTGAAAAAAGTTGTTGACAAACCTTTAAAATTCTGATATAATTAAATCATCGAAAGGGGGAACGAAAATGAGAGACCCACCGAAATAAAATTAAATTAAATAACACTTAGCGTGGGAGGCGCATTTTTTATGAAGATTAGTAGCTAAGCACCCTACTCACAGGGGGCGATGACATAAATATTCGGGATTAAGGCGTGAGATAGCCTCCCCTAAAGTGGGCGGATTTGGTCATGTTACCATTTCCGCCCCTATTTTTTTGCCTGCCCCGCGGTCCTCCGGGCCGCGGGGAAATTTCAATTATATCATGCCCTGAAGTTTTTGTCAATAGACATTTTGTACAAAAATTTATTAATCAAGATCCTATAATTTGTGCAATATTCCAAGTTGCATTTTTAATAGACATCGTTTATAATAAAGACAGTTAAAGAAGTACTTATTATTAACAAGGGGGTTTCAATATGTGGACAGTCTATAATGAGTTCGGTGAAGTTGTTTGTGAAGTTCTCTCCAGAAAAGAAGCATACCTAATGGCAATCGAATATAACGGCACTTATAAATATGTCTCAGATCCTTACGCATACTAAGAAGGGGGGTATACTATGGTCGGAATGAAAGTTTATGATGAGAACAACGGTTTTGGCACTATCACCTATCAGGTCACTTCAGTTAAAGGATATGGCTATGTCATAGTCAACTGGGATCGAGACCTTAGCACTTACACTCAAATCCCTACTGATAGCATTGTCAGGGATGAGAATGGCGGTCTTGAAGTCCGTTGGTAAAATGCCGGGGAGTAGGATTATCCTACTCCCTTTTTTGCCTGCGTCGCGGTCCTCCGGGCCGCGACGAAATTTTATTATAACACATACCGGAGATTTTGTCAAATCGGCATTTTGCACAAAGATTTATTAATCAAGATCCTATAATTTGTGCAATATTTTACTTGACAGTCGTACTCCTATGGTATATAATGTATACATAAGATAAAGGAAAGGAGATACGACATGAATAGCAAACATTGGAGAGCCGACCGCCAGAGACGTAGTCAGATTATCGCCCAGATCGGAATGGGGCGAGTCATAAAAGAAGTGGTGGTAGACCGAGGTCATAAAAATGGGCCTGAGATTCATAAGATTACCACAACCGGATTGGTAGTAATCTATAACAAGCGGACAGGAATTATGATTACAATTCTTATTGCAAGACCGAATCAGATTAAACGGTACTATGCAGATGGCGAGGCTCCGCAGAACATTATCAATCTTGCTATGGAGCATATGAGAGCGGGATATAATAAAATTTAAAAAAATTAAAAAAGGGGTTGACAAACCTCAACCCCTTTGATATAATATAATCATCAAGAGAAAGGAGAATAACGATCATGGCAATCAACGAAAATAAAAAAATACGAAAAGCAAAAAATGCACAGAAACGTGTCCTTGTCCCCTTTAACACAGGAATCCGCACCCACAAATCCAAAAAGGATTATAACCGTCAAAAATATAAAAAAATTGATTTTTGACGATTGACAAAAAAGAAAAATTTTGATATAATATAATCATCAAAAGAAAGGGAATAAAAAAATGTTTAATTTTACAGATAAGTTTACTGAAAGAAACAATCAGGCTATGGACAAGGTTATACGAACCCTGGGTTTAGAAAATGAAATCACTATCTGGTTTTGCAATGAGGTTGAAGGAAATCCCTGCATGAGGGATGAACAACTTGAAGATTTAATAGAAAATGCCCTTTTTTGGGATGACGATGACGAAGAATAAAAAACCGCGGTCTGGTCTTTTGACTGGGCCGCGGCGGACTGCTCCTCACCGCCGCGGCCCAAAATTCCATTATACCATACCGTAGGCCTTTTTGTCAATAGGAAAAATAAACAAAAATATATCTAAAATAATCCCGTAATTTGTGCAACTTTTTTCAAAAAATCACTTGCTTTTTTTAGGGGTATCCCTTATAATAATAATTGTCAAGGGGAGCGAACCAAGATGAGGTTCAGGTATCTGCCACCTACAGACCAGTGGTGCTCCCCTAAAGATAAAACACCAGAAGAGGAGATAGAATTATGATTATTATTTCTAAAAAGACTAAGCCCGCTCTTATTAAAAAATATAATCTTGACCCCAACTTTACAGTAAAAACTATTAGTGTTTTAAACATCCCTGCCATTTTTATTGGCTTTGATAAAGATGGCTCTGATTGCTGGGTTTCAGTAGATAGAAAAATCATTTATATTGTAAAATAGGGGATTGACAAAAAGCCTAATTTGTAGTAATATATAATCAACAAAAATAAATACCACATATAATAAAGAGGAGAAAAAATATGCGTAAAGTTACTTATCTTGGCGGTCTGTTCACTTATAATGATGTTAAAGGTTTTCCTTTTCCTGAGAGATATGTTCGTCTCGTAGAAATCGAAGCTCCCGATGAAAAGGAAGCCAGAGAGAAATATGTCTCTGAGAGAATCAAGAAAGGCACGCTTCATCCTTTCCCTCGCTTTGTAGCAAAATAACCCTTTCACAGGGAGCCCTGATAAAACAGAGGCTCCCCTTTTTTCTGCATGGGGCGCGACCGCTCAGGTCGCGCCCAAAAATCCATTATATCATACCGTAGACCTTTTGTCAAGCAAAATCTGCAATAAAAATACACAAAATTTGATCCCAAAATTTGTATAATTTACCTATTGCATTATCTCTATAATCTGTTATACTTATATTATCAACAAGAGAGGAGAACAAAAATGATACAAATTTTAGCTATCGGATTGGAAAATGGAAATCCGCTCGTATATCTTTTTCTTCTTATACTGTTTGAGCCTGCTATTGTTACCATAATCTTTTATTTAATAGATTGCTTCAAAGAAAGAAAAAATAAAAAGGGAGATATAAAATGAATCTTAATATTTATTATTATGCATTTACTCTAATTCATTACTTTGGCAAACTTGCTCTTATCCTTGAATTTTGGACAGAAGAACTTGACGGTACTCATTCTTATTGGGGCGGTCAGATGGTTTCCTCTATTGCAGAAGGATTCCGTATTATTGATAATATGAAAGAACATAGCATTGTTCGCAAAAAGATGTTTTAATAAAAAAATAAGGAGATAAATCATGAGAAAAACCCAATGGTATATTTTTAATGAAACTTCTAATACAGAAACTGAATTAACTTATTATCATTTTGGAGCAACACCCAAATTTCCTTCATGGTATATGGAAGAAGGTAATGTTTATACTATTGAAATGATGTTTAGCTTTAAACTTTTAAAAACACCTTCTTTATTTTTAAAATGTTTATTTCATCATTTTGTTATAAAATAATTTTTAAAAAGACTTGACATTTCTTTGTAAATATGATAATATATAATCATCAAAAGAAAAGGAGATAGAGATATGCTGAGAGCGGAAACCCCTTGTGATTTTGGACCTTGCCCTTACGAAGCTGAATATGGTTGCACATGCGCAACCTATTGTTCTGTTGATGAGCCTGAATACGAGGATGAAGAGTATGATTGGGATGATGAACCTGATGTAGATGAATGCGGATTCGATCCCTATGAAGGATGTTATACTTACGATTGTTAATCGAAAGGAGAAAATACTATGATGAATTTTGCTATCTACTCCGTTACTGTTAACGCTTCTTCTTATGAAATTGACGGTATCTATGAAGCCATCGAAGCATGTGGGCTTTATGTTCTTGAGTTGACTGGCGTTCGCCGTATCAGCGAAGGCTCTTATGAGTGCTTTGGGTGCTTCATTAAGCAGAACAGAAGGGGGCATTAAGCCCCTGTTTTTTTGCTCGCGCCGCGGTCCTTCGGGCCGCGGCGAAAATTCCATTATATCATATCGTAGAGAAAAAGTCAATAGAAAATCTGCACAAATATTATTTCTTTCTAATCCCTAAATTTGTGCAATATTCCAACTTGCAGATTTTTAAAATTTTTTATATAATATATTTACAAGGTAAGGAAAGAAAAACTTAATCGGTGGTTACGGCTATGGGATTACGCTCTGGTCAATCACTGAAAAAACTTTCAAAAAACCTTGACAAAGAAAAAACCTTATAGTATAATAAAATACATAAGGTAAACAAAACAAAACATTCATCAGTAAAGGAGAAAACACTATGGCAAACACTATGACTTATTCCGAAGCTATCAATATTGCAATCGAGGTTATGGGCGCAGACCATGCGGAAGCTGTTGACCGCCTTAAGGCTCTTCAGGCTCAGCTTGCAAAGCGCAATTCTGGTTCTAAGGGTCTGACCAAGACTCAGAAAGCCAACGAGGTCATCAAAAATATGATTCTTGAGATTCTGGCTGAAATGGAAGAGCCTATCGGTCTGGCATCTCTGATGGCAGACCCCAGAATCCCTAACGAGGCATCCCCCCAGAAGCTGAGTGCACTGCTCGGTCAGCTTGTAAAGGCTGAAAAGGTTGTGAGAGGTAAGGACAAGAAAAAGGTTGTTTACTCTCTGGCAGACAGCCAGTAACCCAAAGGGGTAGCGACTCCCCCTAACGAGTCGCTTTTTTTATGCCTGGGCCGCGGCGCATCGCCGCGGCCCAAAATTCCATTATACCATATCCGCCACTTTTTTGTCAAGAGGAAAATAAAAAAAATATACACAAATTTTATTCCCAAAATTTGTGTATATTTCTTATTGCATTTTTAAATCCTATCCTTTATAATAATAAACATAAGGAGGAAATAAAAATGAAAAAAATCGCTGAAAATTCTATGTATTTAGTTATTGCTCTACTTGCTTTTGCTCAAATAGCAATAGGTAAACATTATTTATTAGGGCAATCTTGCTACCTTATTTCTAATATCATAATGTTTACAAGAGGATTCATTATCAAAAATCCTACTGCTGATAAAGTTAAAGATGCTATTTTTAGCGGTTTAACGCTTGCTCTTATTATAAATTTTTTAAAATAACTATTGACTTTATAATTAAAATATGATAACATATAATCATCAAAAGAGAGGAGAATAAAAAATGAAAACACTTGTATTCGATATGGATGGAACAATCGCAGACCTGTATGGTGTTAAAGGATGGCTAAAAGCCATTCACAGAGAAGACCCCATGCCTTACATCAAAGCAAAACCCTTTTATGATATGGTTGTCCTGACCGCTATCCTGTGGGTGCTGAAAAATGATGGTTGGCGGATTGTGGTTACATCGTGGCTTGCTAACGACTCGACCCCTGCCTATGATGCTAAGGTAAGAGAAGCCAAAAAAAATTGGCTCGACCGCTACGACTTCCCTTATGACGAGGTACATTTTGTGAAGTACGGTACTACTAAAGCAAACTGCACTCGCAAACTTGGCGGTTTCCAGATTCTGGTTGACGATAACGAAAAAGTTCGTAATGGTTGGACACTGGGTGATACCATTGACGCAAACCAGAATATTATTCCGGCTCTGTCGGCTCTGATTGCTTAATATTAAGATGGGGGGCATAAGCCTCCCTATTTTTTTGCTCGCGCCGCGGTCCTGCGGGCCGCGGCGAAAATTCCATTATATCATGCTCCTGAGATTTTGTCAAGTGAAAAACTGCACAAACTTACATCAATTCAGATCCCACAATTTGTGCAACATTCCGGTATTGTGTTTTTTAAAAATTTTTTATATAATATAATTGTTCCAAGAGAGAGAGGAATTAAAAGAAAATCTCCTCATGTTTTGGCAAATTACCACTTGAGAGCCACCTTTTATGAGAGAAAAAGGAAATAACTTTAAGTGGCGTTTCGGGGATTACCTGTCCGTTCTCTTTTACGTTAAAAGAGATAAAAGGTAGTAAGGATTGGCGCCAACCTTACGAAAAAAAAATAAAAAAAATTGTTGACAAATAAAAAATCTTATGATATAATAAATACATAAAATAAAGGAAAACAAAAACAAAACAAATCATCAAAAAGGAGAAAAAGTATGACTAACATGACTTACGCTGTTGCTATCGATGTTGCACTTGAGGCTCTGGGTACTTCTAATCCTGAGGCTACCGAGCGTCTGACCGCTCTGAAGAATCAGCTTGCCAAGCGTGGCTCTAAGGGTGGCATGACTAAAACCCAGAAAGCTAATGAGGTCATTAAAACCATGATTCTTGAGATTCTGGGTGAGGCTGAGGAGTTTATCCCTATGGCTGATATTCTGGCGGATTCTCGTATGCCTGAGGGTATGTCCCCTCAGAAGTGCGGTGCGCTTCTGGGTCAGCTTGTAAAGGCTGATGAGGTTGTTAAGCACATCTACAAAAAGCGTACTTTTTACGCCCTCACAGGCACGGAGTTTGTCGCTCCTGATGCTGAGACAAACGAGGGCGAGGACGCCTAATTTTACAAGGGTTTGCGGTCATCCCTAAAAACCGCTTATAAGTGCCCGTAGCTCAGTTGGAAGAGCATTTGACTTTTAATCAAAGGGTCGAGGGTTCAAGTCCCTTCGGGCACATTTGACTAACTTTTATTTGTCCTCCTTTCTGTGTGTGGGGCTGGTAGAAATACCAGTCCCTATTTTTTTGCCTGCGCCGCGGTCCTGCGGGCCGCGGCGAATTTTCCATTATACCACACCCGTCGGCTTTTTGTCAAGAGGAAATTTGCACAAATTTTCTTTTGCAAAACACCCGAAATTTGTGCATATTTTTTAAAAATTTTTCTTGCTTTTTCGCTTGCTATCCCCTATAATAATACTTGTAAGGAACAAGGAACAACACACAAAAGTAGAGGAGAATAAAAGTTATGGACAGACGTATTAAGTACATCATGGGGCTTGACACTGAAACTTGCAATGGTCTGGTAGTAGATGGGGATAAACTGGATTTATCCCAGTCTATTGTTTACGATATTGGTTGGGCAATTACAGATAAAAGGGGTAACATTTATAAGACGCGTTCATTCCTGATTTATGAAGTGTTTGTCGCAATGAAAGACGTTATGGCATCCGCTTATTACGCTGAAAAAATCCCTATGTATTGGGAACAGGTAAAGAACGGACAGCGCCGACTGGTTCGTTTCCAGACTATGTATAATATCTTTTGGGAAGATATAAAAGAATATGGTGTATCCGCTATTTTTGCTCATAATGCACGCTTTGACCACAAAGCATTGACTAATACTATTCGTTGGATAACAAAGAGTAAAAAAAGATTTTTCTTCCCTCGCAACATTGAAATATGGGATACTCTTAAAATGGCACGCCAAACAATAGGAAAACAGAAATCATATAAAAGGTGGTGTGTCCGCAATGAATACATGACAAACCACAAAAAGCCACAAGTTAGATTGACTGCGGAAATCCTTTACAGATACATTACAGGTAATAATGATTTTGTTGAATCTCATACTGGTTTGGAAGATGTAATTATTGAGACAAAAATCATGGTACATTGTTTCAGACAGCATAAAAAAATGGACAAATTGCTTTTTCCTAAGAAAAAGCCTTTGACAAATTAAAAATTTTTTGCTAAAATATTTTTAGAAAATAAAAAAGGGGGAAACGCCATGAAATACAATTTTAACGGCAAAGAAATCAATATTCCAGATAACGACATTAAAAAGTTAATGTCAAGTTTGGACATTACAAAGGCGGAAGCTATTGATACATGGTTAGATGACCATGATTACATTGATAACGAAGAGGCGGAAGCCATGACGGAAAAAGCCAAAGCAAACAGGCGTTATGAAAAATCAGACGCCCCCAGGAAAAAAACTGTTAGGGAACGCAAAATAGACGCTGAAAAGGGCGGTCTACTAACAACCATTAAAACGGCGGTTGAAGCGTTCGGCGGTGTTGTTCACAACGTCAAAAATGAAGCGGAATTTTCGTTCACTTTTAACGGTAATTCGTACACGGTAAAACTGGTCAAGCATCGTCCCCCTAAAAAGTGAACTCCTCGGTTCAGGAAACTGGAATCCAGTTTCCTGAATTTTTTTATACATTGATCTGGATTTCAAATTTATGGACGGCGCGCGCTTGCGTGTTCCACTCCAGCGCGCGCCGAATTTTCCAGTATACCACACGTAGGCCTTTTTGTCAAGAGATTTCCGCAAGAAAAAATAAAAAATATTTTTCCCAAAAATGTTGACTTCTTACTAAAAAATGATATAATAATATTATCAACAAGAGGAAAGGAGATTAAAGCATGACACCTGCTGAAATTCGTCATATCCGTCAAGCCAGTGCTAAAGCCATATTAGAAATGATTAAAGTTTATGATACTGAAGTTCCTGAAAATCTTCAGTGTAATGAAACGTTTGATTTCTTTTATGTTTGTTTACTTGGTGAGGTAGCTAACGCTCTTGATAAATGGGGTTATGAAAAATTAAGAGAATTAGATTCCACTGAAGAGGAAGAGGAAGGAGATTAAAATATGGAAGATTTCATCCGTACCCTGTATTACAATCTTTGGATTTCCGCAGACTTTGAGGCGGATTTTCAGCGAGACTGGTTTGCTGTTTATCAGCTTCTTCAGGAAAATCGCTTTAGTGCAATTCCTGAGAATGTCTTAGAAATGATTAAAATTTGGTTTGCTGGCTATGAAGAAGGGAGAAAAGTATGACTATTAGACCTATCAACGTTACTTTTAACCGAGGTATCAATCTTGATAGTGTAAAAGACTGTATTTTTACAGCTATTGAAGATTATCTTTCAGATGCTCACGGTATTGATGACCCCCAGAATGATATTGAGAATTATGATGCTTTTGTTATAGATGCTCTTATTCATTCTATCAAGCATTTTTATTGTGATGATACAGTTGTAACAATTGAATAAGATTAAAACAGCGCTCGGGGTAGGTAAAACTGGCCGGGCGCATTTCCGCGGAAATGCGCCAAAATTCTATTATACCATACGCCAGACCTTTTTGTCAAGCATTTTTTTAAACTAATTTACGATAAAATTTTTCCCAATATTCGTACTTGCAAAAATAAAAAATTTCTGATATAATTTAATTACAAAATGAGAGAGAGGGAAAGAGCCGACAGTCAAGACGGTTAGCACATCCCCAAAAAGTACCTTGCGGATTACGTCATGGAGTATCCGCAAGCGAAACCTAAAAAAATACCAAAAAAGGCTTGACACGGAATAACCACTGTGATATACTTATTACAGTAAACAACAGAAAGGAAGTACAAAGATGAGACTTTGTAGTTAAGCGTTACCTGCGACGCTATGACATAAAAGAGGACAGGAGAGGTAAACGGAAGCGGATTGGCGCCACCGCTTCTTATCCCTCGACCAAAAAAATAAAAAAACTATTGACAAATAAAAAAACTTTTGCTATAATAATTACATAAGATAAAATAAAACATTCATTTAAGAAAGGAAGTCTACTATGGCAAACATGACTTATGTAGAAGCTATCAACTTTGCACTCACTGTTATCGGTGATACAAACCCCGAAGCCACTGAAAAGCTGAATGCTCTGGCTCACCAGATTGGCAAACGTGGTACTAAGACTGGTCTTACTAAGACCCAGAAGGTTAACGAGACTCTCAAGGCAATCATTCTTGAAATCCTTGCGGATACCGAGGAGTTCATGTATATGGCTGACCTGATGGCTGATGAGCGTCTTGCCGGTCTGTCTCCCCAGAAGATGGGCGCTCTGCTCGGTCAGCTTGTGAAGGCTGATGAAGTCGTCAAGCATATTTACAAGAAGCGTACCATGTACGCTGTCAAGGGGGTCGAGTTCGTTGCCCCTGATGCTGAGCCTGCTGATGCGGATGCTCAGTAAGCCCCAGGGCTACCCTAACCAGGGTAGCCCTTTTTGGCGCGCCTACAACCCACGCGCGCCATTTTTTTGTCAATATGTCACTTTTAACAAATTTTTCATCCAATTTTTGTATATTTTGCCTATTGTTTTATTCCTATAATCTGATATAATAATATTATCAACAGGAAAGGAGATAAAAAGATGTTTAATATTAATAAATGGTTATACAAAAAGATTTATGGAGAAAAAAATATTGTAACAGCTATTCATTATACTGTATCTTTTACTACTATTGATAATGAAAAGCATAAATATTCTTATTTTTCTCATATAAATCCCGATAGTATTACTTGTTCTATTCCTGAATATCTTATGCTTTTTATTAAAAAGAATGGTTACATAAAAGACGATGCAGGAATTATGTATCCCCTTCAAAATATTATTTCAATTAAATGGGATATGGATTCTATGATAAAAGCTATTGAAACTAATCCCTATGAATCTTGTTATCATTTGTCAGATGCTATTAACGAACAGGAGAATAAAGCATGATTACATACGATATGATTATTGAAGCTCAGAACTATCTTGTTGAAAACTGGGGAGAAAATGGTAAAGAAGTTATTGCAAATGCTTTTACTGTTAACCCTTTTCGTGGCACTATGACTGATTATCTTAGTCACTGTACAGCCTGTGGTGGTAATTGGGGCGGAATGCTCTTGTCTGGTATTAAAGAATTATATCCTAATGTTTATGATGTTATTCCTACCAAAATGGGGCCTTTTGCTTTCACTTGTATTTGTTATGTTCTGTTACTTTGTGGTGTTGATACCACAAAGTAACTATTGACAAAAAATAAAAAATTTGCTATAATTGATTTATCAAAAGAAAGGGGAATAAAAACGAATGATGTATTATGTTTATCCTGGCTCACAGCCTCACCTTGGTACTGCTGTAATGCTTTGCGCTGTGCTTATTGCATATTTACTCACTTTCTGGGGAAGGAGATAATAAAAGCGCCAGCCTATACAGGATAAAACCTACGGCTGGCGCGCGTACAAACCACGCGCGCCATTTTTCAAGTCAATAGATATAATCAACAAATTTTCATTTGATTTTTTGTGCAATCTGTCTATTGTATTTTTCCTATAATTTGATATAATAATATCATCAATAGGAAGGGAGAACAAAAAAATGTACACAGAGCATGATATTAAATGTTGGTTTCTTTACATGATGAAAAAATATCAGAATAGTCCATTTAATGAAACTTTAAGAACTGTTCAGGACACTATGTTTAATGAAGAGTGGGGAAAAGAAGATACTTTAAATTATTTTGTTCATTATATTAAAAAGGAAGGATAAAAATAAAATGGAAAACACAGCACTTCTTAATTTCATCAACGAAGCATGTAAACAGGATGATACTGATTTGGATGTAGCTATCGCTTCTCTCCAGTCCGCCATCGGCACTCTGCAAAAGGAAGTTGAAAAAAGAGAACATCAGAAAAAACAGCATTTGATTGATGATTTTGTCAAGGCTTATCAGGCTCTTGTCGATGCTGACATTATAGTTAGGTATAATTTTGATACTGAGTATGCCTATAATGAAGCCTCTGATAATGATTCTTACTACTGTGCCTCTACTAAATTAGAAATGGATAATGTTAATAACTTTGTATTTGATTAAAAGGGGGTAAATATGAATTTTCCTATTACTATGGGTTTTGTTTGTCCTATGTGCAATACTTATCATACTCTTACTGTTGAGTTAGAACAGTATCTTAATTATCAGTCTGGCGAACTTGTACAGGATGCTTTTCCTCACATGTCACCTACTGACCGCGAGCGTTTTATTTCTGGCTTGTGTCCTGATTGCCAGAAGAAAATCTTTGTAGAGTTTTAACTGCGGTCGCCCCTTCTGGAGTAACTTCTGGTTGGGGCGCTGACCATTGTGTCAGCGCCCAAAATTTTGTCAATAGGCAGTTTCAATAAAAATTAATCCACATTTTTATGCAATTTGTATATTGTATTTTTCCCATAATTTGATATAATAATAATTGTCAAGAGGAAAGCAACAGAAAGGAAATAAAAATGACAGAGACACAGAAAATCAGAATGAATCTTCTCCATGATATGCACGAATACATGCTTCGCCTTGGGAATGAAACTCTTCTTGGAGCATGGTTTCTGACAGGGATTCCTGATTGTCCTGATGAAGAGGATTTTGAATTTTTTGCAACTGATGATGATGAATGGATTTATATCTGTAGACTGTTTGGCAGACTTACTTATGAAAAGGGGCTTTGATTATGAAAAATAAAGTTACAATGGATGATGTTAAAGAGTATGTTGAACTGATGCTCACCTATGCAAAAAGGGCAATTTCCGCAGATTCTGTTATGAATTTTCGTGCTCAGGCTTATTCTGTAATCATGTTTACACAGAATTATCTTCCCTATGATGAACTTGCTTCTTATTGGGAAGGTGGAGAGCCTGGCGGTATATGGGCAAAATTTAATGATATTGCAAGGGAGAAGAGTAGATGAAATGTGTAATTTGTAATCAAAAAACAACTTATGATGTTAGCTATGGAGCAGATAGTTTTATTGTTTGTCCTACATGTTTTAAAAAAATAAAAAAAATAACTAAAGAATCTTCTGCTAATACTATTGAGTTTATTCTTGCAATAGGAAGAATAAAAGAGGAGTTAAAAGAAAATGACTAATAGAACTATCTTTCAAGAAATCGCAGAAAAGCACGGTGAGGAAATAGAAGCCCTTGTCCGCAAATATAAAGATTCAATGTCTTTAGAAGATATTGAAGAAGATTTACAATTCAGCTTCCATGTTATTGTTAGCAACATTTGTTATCGTATCGAATTAGAAGAAAGAGAAGAATAAATCCTCAAAACAGGCAGGAATGGACAAAACTTCATTCCTGCCTGGGTCGCTGTCCATTGAGACAGCGACCAAAATTTGTCAATAATCAATCTTACCAAATTTTCATTTGTATTTTTGTGCAACATTACCTATTGTATTTTTCCCATAATTTGCTATAATAATAATTGTCAAGAGGGTAAGCAACAGAAAGGAAATAATATGAAAGAAATGATGTTTAATATTTTTGTCGTAGCTATGGTAATAGGTTTTATTAGAAATACTCTTGCAGTCATTTTCCTCGGTGGAAATACCTACACTGTAGGAGAAGCTATTAATGAGATTTTAAAAAATCTTACCTGTAAAATTGTTCTCACTTGTGTCTTTTATTTCATAGTTTTTTAAGGGGGTAAAAAAATGTACAAAGACTGGGAAAACGAAAAAATCTATGCAACTAAGGAAGAAGCTAAAAAAGACTATTTAAATATTCTTACTACTACGCCTTGGGGTCTTGCGGAAATCGCTTTCGACTTTGGTCCTAATTGTGAGTCTATTATTGAATGGATTGAAAAGAAAGGGCTTCTTAAAGAATTTTATCTTGCCTTTCGGGAAAATTTTGATGAGGGTGCAGAACGATTTGCAAACTATTGGCTTGAAGATTTGGAAGAGGTTGAAGAAGATGAAAATTAAAATTGACATTATCAAAACTATTATTTGGTTTTTTGTCCTTATTCCTGTCGTTAACTATTATTTTCCTAAGCCCGTTCCTTACTGGCCTGTAATTATTATAGCTCAAATAATTATTAGTATAGCTATGTCTTCTAAAACAATAATCTACTAACAGGCGGAAACGCCTGTTTTTTTATATCTGCATATTGTTAAAAGTTTAACAATCGTCGGCGCGGTGTCTCTGACCCGCGCCCAATTATACCACAAATCTACCTCTTTGTCAATATTTTTTTCAAAAAAAATTGCACAAATTTTTCTCTAAAAATCCCAAAATTTTTGTACAAATTGCACAAATACTCCGGCCCGCTTTAACACTGTGAAGTGTTAGCACTTCACCGCGTTAGCACTTTAGCATGGTAACGCGTTACCACTTTAAAGCGGTAAAATCCTACCTGTAGGAAGGGGCATAAAAAACCCTTTATATGGCCCATAGATCCAGACCGAGGTCATATGGTTTTGAATTCGAAATCGGCATTTGATTTTTTAAAAAAATTATGTTATAATAAAAAAAAAGGCTCGCTTTAAGCGAGCCTCATTAAATGAGAAAACGTATTTGATTTCTTTATAATTTTTTATTATAATTATAATGGGGGAATATTTTTTTTTATAAAAAAAATATTCCCGTTGATAATCGTTAATGTATTTTCAATATGATATAGGAGGTAGGTAGGTCGGGCACCACACCTCCCCAATTTACTACCAATTTACATTAATTTTACATAATTTACATAACTTATATAATTCACATAATTTATATTAACTTAACTTTCCTCAACCCTTAAAAGCCATAGGCAAGCCATCATGTCCTTTATATTCTTTAACTTCCTTCCGCCAATCCCATAACTCTTCTCTTATCCATTCATCAACCAATTCTCTCATATCTACCACATCTGGCTCACCATCAAGACCATCAATACCATCATCCAACGCTATTTCTTTTACACTTTCATAATAATACTTTATAAAATCTTCACTTACATCCTTACAATTTATCATTTTTGTATACACCTTATCCTCAAAAAGTATACAAAAATCATCTCCCTTTCTCACTAAACAAAAATTCTTATTAATATAATCATTTAACATAAAAAACATTTCTTCATTCATCACATTACTCCTTGCTTTTCCCGCCAATTAGGAACTTTATAAGGTCTAAAACCAAACTTCTTCTTAAACTCTTCCATTACTCTATTATATTTACTCTAAGCAACAAAACCAACCTGCTCTTGGAAATCCTTCCTTGAAATATTCCCGCACTTAAAATCAGCAGTAATATCCATAATCTTTTTACTTAAATCAGTTTCTTTAAACAATTCTATTAAAAAACATCTCTGTTCAAATGTTAAAGGTTCATATTTATTAATACTATAATTAATTCTACACCATTGCTTATCCATAACTTCAAAATCCTCCTTTAAAATTCCTCTAACATATCTCGCAATAGTACCTTCTTCATGATCAAAAGGTTTAAATGGATTATCATGTATCTCTCTTGCAATGTTAGAACCACTATTTAAAGGTTTATAACTTATAATCTTATGTGTTAAATCTCTATAAACCTAATTATTATTTTCAACAGTCTTTTTTCTTACTTGCATTCTTGTTTGAAAAGGTTTTAATTCTTTCTTTAATACAAATTTTCTACCTTGCATCTAAAAATCATAAAACTAACTTAAATATTCTAAATATTTCTTTCTTTGATTAGAAAA
>Ga0247608_10001822_pt1 | contig 28272 bp, 39 predicted proteins | sample 176DNAGHGlowgp2_FD_193490 | JGI IMG/M metagenome (GOLD analysis project Ga0247608, IMG submission 193490) | Sheep rumen microbial communities from Palmerston North, Manawatu-Wanganui, New Zealand - 1766 DNA GHGlow gp2 | ecosystem: Host-associated > Mammals > Digestive system > Stomach > Rumen ... | reverse complement strand
TTCCGCTCCGTTAGGAAAAACAAGCACCGTATCAAACGCGCACCGCGCAAGAATCAACTGAACATGAGGCTCGACAAGCGTCTGTACACACGCATCCAAGCCGACGGCATCGTCATGGGCAGTGGCACCGACAAGCGTGAACTTGTCCCGTTCGTCCTGTACCCGAAGGCTGTCGAGATGCTTTCGATGTACACGGCACACGATCCGATGCTGTTCGAGAGGAACGGCAGGATATTCCTTGCGGTTCCGTTCGAGGTTCCGGAGAAACCCGTCCTCGGTGAGATGTCAATCGGTGTCGATTTGGGACTTCGCAGGCTGTTCGTTACGACGGACGGCGTGGCGTTCCGTGACAAAAAGTATCTTGAGGAGCGGAGAAAATGCCGTCACAACAAGAAACGGATTAAAGTACGTAACACGAAGTCGGCACGCCGCAAACTTCGCAAGTTGAAACGCAGGGAGTGCAACCTGTCGAAGGACATGTGTCATCGTGCAGCGAACGCATTGTTGGCGTCGACGGACTCCAACATCATCGTTCTCGAGGATCTCGAGGGTATCAAAAAAAACACCTCAAAGTTCAAGAACGGTTACAAGAGGAAGTCCCACAACCGCAGCATTGGGCAAGCCCCGATACGCGGGTTTAGGGATATACTGACGCACAAGGCACTGCGCGTTGGAAAACGCGTTGAAACGGTTTCGCCGACGTATACGAGCCAAACGGACAGCCGCACAGGCAAACGGGACGGCACCCGAAAGGGTTGCAGGTACATTTGTTCTGACGGTGTCGTGCTCGATGCGGACTGGAACGCGTCGTTTAATATAGCCAAGCGTGGCAAACATCCCGTTTCGAACCATCTGCCGAAAGATGGCGGACTTAAGTTCCTGACGGGCAGGGCGTTGTCAACCGCCCGAAAGCGTTGTAAGTCTCCGAAACGTAAGGTTTCCGAGCCTCGCAAGCCGCTGAATCTTTAGTTCAGCGGTAGTTGACCTACAACGGCATACAATATTTTGCCATCAATAAATCTGAGCCTGACCCGGAACCAAGTCCTGAGCCAGAACCTGGTCCAGAGCCAGAACCAATAACACCACCTTCTTCAATTGAGAACTGCTTGAGGTTTACGGCTTTGGGAGACGGTAGCACTGTGTCTATTGAAATTAACGACTATGAAGATTATACCACTGGAGAAGAGTATTATATGGATGAAGGTGACTTCATATACAGCACAGACGAAGGCTCCACTTGGAATCGTCTTGTTTTTACGGAACACCAGTCGGATATTATCAACCTAGACGAAGGTGACAGCGTCGTTTTCAGCGGGCATAACACAGCATTAGCCGAAAGAATCGCTGGTGGCGTGTCGCACCATATGTTTTATTTAGGCGGCGAATTTACTGCCAGTGGTGACGTGACGTCACTGTTGAACGGTGAAGGTGGTGACGTTCCGCTTACGGAAGATTGTACGTTTTATGGACTCTTTTCTGGTAACGAAAGCCTTACAATGGCACCAAACTTACCTTCTACCACGTTGTCTGGAGATTGCTATCAATACATGTTCCAATACTGCACGTCTTTGACAACGGCACCCGCGCTGCCAGCCACCGAGTTGACTGAGAATTGCTATCAATACATGTTCCAATACTGCACGTCTTTGACAACGGCACCCGAACTGCCCGCCACCACGTTGGCGTATGGTTGTTATAGTTTTATGTTCTACCACTGCTCTAATCTAAACTACGTGAAAGCGATGTTTATTACTGAACCAGATGGTACCTTCAATTCCTGGCTTGATGCCGTCGCTTCAACAGGAACATTCGTAATGAACTCCTCAGCCGAATGGAACCCTGAAAACTATCGGGGACGTGTTATACCTATGGACTGGACGGTTGAAACTGCTTCAGAATAACGGATGGTTGATCACGCGCAAGCCTTGAATTCCCATTGTCTCACGACGTGTTCCATTGAGTCGAACATTGTTATGAATAGCATAGGGGGAAGTCCACTTGCGCGTGTTCCATCTAAACGTCGATTAACCGATGTTTTCAAAAATGTGCTATTGCATTGTACGGAGTGCCAATGTGTTAGGTGCCTGTTAATGCCAACAAGCATATCATTTCCTCATTTTTTTTTTTGGAGGGGCGTTTCATCTTTTCAACGTCAACAATCAGCGTTTCCGTTTGTTCTTGCCTTTATAAGTGAGGGTACATTCGTAGATGTTATCATCAGTGTCAAGCATTAAAAACGAGCCGTTTTCCTTGAGTTGCAAAACTTTTACACCATTAAACGGTGTGTTTTGTTTGTTCTCGTTCAAATTCAAACGCTTCGAGAGCTCCGTCATTTTGTTTGAAACGATGCCTTCAACAATTTCGGAAATTTTCTCATAGTCGACTTGCACGCCGCATGTGTTGAAAATCGGTTGATTAGCGCGTTTCTCCTCCATTTTCTTTTTATCTTCCTGTTCCACACGCTCTACTATCTTGCTGGCTTTCTGTAGTCCGGCGCTCGACTTCAGTGTCTTTTCAACGAATTCGTCAACGTCGTCTTTTCCAACTTTGGTGCTGATGAGGGGATCGTCAAGCATTGACTGAAGTATCACGGCGGGCATCTTGCTGTTGCGTATGTTTTTCTCAATACGCTCCCTTGTCGCATCGGACACGTTCCCGGACTCGATTTCCTTCATGGTGTCTATGAGCAATTTGTTTCCGGCGTTTTTCTGCTCATCCTCACTGTTGTCATATGCACCGTACACGGCTTCGTTCAACGCTTCCACGCTATATCCTACTGTTGGGGATGAAAATGTTGCGTCAACGTGCTCTGCGCCGTTTTTCTGTAACTGCTTGTATAAGTTTAAGGTATCGTTGTAATCTGCCATTTCTGTATGTGTTTTGTATAACTAAATATGGGTTTTTAATTTGTGGAAACCAACATTTTTTCATTTTTTTGGTATTCTGCTCAAATCTAATTTTTCTGGGTTTTCGAGTTGTTTTCTTAAATAATCCATGGCGTTTTCAGTGTCTGTTTTCATAATAGGTTTGTTCGTATATTGTTGCCCAACACCTTGTCTTGTCATTGGCTGTTGTGCTGTTGGATTCGCTTGCTTAACATTTTGTGTTGTACTATACGGAGTTTTGTTTTGTGTGCCTCTATTGAATTTGGACAAATCTATTTTTTCAGGGTTGTTTAATTGTTTCCTCAAATAATCCATCGCATTTTCAGTGTCTGTTTTCATAATAGGTTTGTTTGCGTATTTTGTACCTAACCCCAAACGTTCCTTTGTGCCTGTAGCCGTGTTTTGTACGGTTTTCGGTTCGTTCGAGACAGAGGTTTTAGCTTGTTGTGTATACGGTTTCAAACCCTGTTGTGCTTTTTCCAAGTCGGTTTCCTGTTTTTGTTTCTGCTGTCGTGTTTGCCCTGTTTTTAGTGTAGAAGCGGTTGTTGGTTTTGTTCCTTGAGGTATTGTTGTTGAAGGAACACCGTCGAATTTCGCTACTTTGTAAACCATTGACATTGAATTGTCGCCGTTTGGGTTGAACAAATCGTTTGGTGGGGAGGATACGGTGCGTTTTGTGGGGAACCACGCCAATATCCTGTCCAGACGGATTAGTTTCCATCCAGGTACGAAAGTTGTGGTATCGCCCTCGTATTCGAAGACACGTATACACGGGTTGCCGGCTTTTGTCGTTCCGTATGCGAAAACGCCGCACAATCGGTTAGCCATTGCGACGTGCTCTCCGTGGGTGTTGTAGCGTATGACAACTAGGGTGTGTCTGTCGATAGCCTGTTCGATTTTACTTTCAGACGCCCGTGCTTCCTGTAGTACTTTTTTATATATTCGTCCGAGCAAACTCATGTAATGTAATGCTATACGAAAAATTTTTTAATGATTAAGGTACGAAATATTGTCCTTGTTGCCCGTTGAACTGTACGTCGCCGTAAGGATTGGCTGCGCTGTATTTGCTTTTCACCATAGCTTTGTTGCGGGCTTCGTTGTCCACGTCGTTTCCTGGGTGACTTTCATAACTTGTGTCAAAATTGGAATAGTTGAACACGTTGATTGGTGCGTTACAGTCGGGTAATGAATCTCCGTGTCCTGTGCTTCCAGTGCCTTTTCCTCTGCTGTCGCCAGTTGACAAAGCGTCTGGGTGGTTAGCTGAATACTGATTATTGAAATTGTAGTCGGAGCGTATGATTTGTTCGTTTCTCGCTTCGTCGCCGCGTTTTTCGAGGCATGTTATTTCTGCCATTGTTTTATTGGTTTTTGTGTGTTATTTCTTATTACTTAAATAGTTTTGGAATTGTTTTTCAGATAGGACTATACAGTGTCTGTTTTCGTTCAGAGCCGTCGAGAGTTCCTTAGCCTTCTTGCTTGCGGTGGTTGGTTCCCCTACTTTTATCCTACCGTTTTTTTCGTGCGTTTTTCTTTCAGTGTTACTCAATCCAGCGTCTTTGTTTGCTTTTTTGTTGTCCTTAACGGATTTGGTAGCCTGTTTCAGTACCGCGTTCACCCAATCCGACATTGCTTTTCCGCCGTATAGTTTGTAGTCGTCTGATTCAGGAGTGCCTTTATAATTGTCGAAAAAGTTTTTTGTTCTTTTCAATTCTTCTGTGGAAACCTTTTCCTGTTCAGTCATCCATTTCAAGTGATCATAGCCTTTGCTTTCCTTGTCGCCGCCTTTGTCCTCATACGTCTTTAAAACTTTTTTGAGGTGCTTCATTACGCCGTCAGGAATTGGGAACATTTTACCCCTTAGTTCGCTGTTTTCCTCGTTCAAAAAAACAATCATTTCTTTGCCGCTATTTTTTTCATAGTCTCCTTTTTATATGAAGACGGAATATTATTCAAACCTGCGTTATCTATTATGTAGTTTAACACCATGAGTTGTTTTTTTGGCGTTAGTGTAGCCGTTTTCAAAGCGTTAACCAATTTATCCAAATGTACTTTAACACTTCCAGGAATGTCATTGAAATCACCGAATTGATTATAATTTGCGTCAGCATGATTGTAGGAATCATCAACACCATCATTGTCAGAGTCTTCTTGATTATACAAATCACTCATTTCAGATTCACCTAAAGGGCGTGCGTATACTGTATGGTAATATGCTGTGCCGAATGGATAGTTCTTGCACATCATTTTGCCGAGTCTATCGCCAGTCAAAGGTTCAGCGCCACCATCGGTGTCATTGACATAACCGTCAGCAGTTACATGGGAATCATGGTACTGTCTCATCGGGTTTGCGGAATCCGAGCCGTTTGGAAAGAGCATTTCCTTAAGTCTTGCCTTTTGTTCCTCTGTTATCTTTATGGTTTTGTTTTTCATTATCCAAACTATTTATCTATGTCATAATAAATATCCGCAATGCCAAACATTCTAAATCATAACAGGCTTCCTTTCAAATGCAAACTATCGTATAAGGACTACTGGGACTTCCACCTTCATTTGGGTAGGGAATACGGTACCGTTTTGCCTGGTATGCAGACTGGTTGCTTGTCGGCATTCATAGATACAGGAATCAATGAATGTGTAGCCGAAACTGGACTGGAATCTTTGAGCACCTACACCTATGAAAAATGCCGTTCAAAAGGTGTAGAACTCTCTAATTTCGGTTTGACTGGCGTGGACAATGGAAGAGTTGTTTTTGATAGGGAAACCGTCACAGACGAGGAATTTGAGCAAATTTTCAAAAAAACGAAACTTACCATTGAGGCTGACGATTGTAAGCTCAAAGTTTATCCGGTATCTGGTAATTTGGGAAAGTACAGATATGGAAATGAGTTTATTGACGACGGCTGCGGACGTGTTGCAAAACTATACGGCGGTTTCTTCCAAGGTTTTTTCAGGACGGGTGACGGTTGTGACTATTCAGTACTACCTTCGGATATTGGAGATGGTTTGTCGTTGGAATTTGAGTTGTGTAGGAAAGACTTGAAAGAATATGACGAGAAAACGACATTAAACGGTGATAATCCGGAAAATAAAGGTATTTTTTTCTATTGGGGAACAAGATCTGAAAACAAGTGGATACGATATTATGGCAATGATTGCGACGAAGAAAAAGAACCGGATGAAACCGATATGGAAACGTCCGACGGTACACCTTTGGACAAACCGACATCCAATCCAATAGAAACCGACAATAAGCACTTAACATATACAAGAACTTGCGGTGGACACACCGTTTTGGATGACAAAGATGGTGAACCTGGTCCAACAATTAAGATTGAAGCCGAGGATACGATTCTTCCAGACAATCCATTTCTTATCTATAGCAGGACTTGTGGCGGCACAACCGTTTTGAATGACGAAGAATATTTCAAGGAACACGCTGAAAGATACAACATATATAACGATTTGTGGCGAAACGCAATTGCATTCCATGTGACAGACGACGGAAAAGTCGGTTACAAATATATGGTTAAAGATTGCGACGCCGAAAACCCGAATTGCTCGTACAAAATACTTAGCGAATATTCAAAACAGGATAACGTACCGTATGGCGAATGGGTGAACATTCATGTTCGTATACTGCCATGTGGAAGCGATAATATGAGACTTATGTTTTATGTTGACGGACGACTTGCCCTTTATTCAAAAGATTTGCCAAAACTAAAATTTAGGGAATTGTACGACTCGTCTGACAAACAGGAAGGTGTTCCATTCAATATTTCATTGGGTGGCGGAACTCAGGGCCTTGCAGAAACGGTGTACGAAGACTGGAGGACTTATGAAGACACACCGATTTATCCGTTGCAAAAAGAATTCGGTGGAACTTTTATAGGCTTGTTCAAATCTTTTAAGTTTTATTCATGCTCACTCAATTACAACCAAATCAATATGAACATAAACAAACAACAATCACCATGCAATTATGCGAAAACTTATTGCGGCGCATTGATTTTTGATTCAAAGCCTTCGAAAACACCCATAACAGGGCAAGGAGAATTTATTCGGCTTCTGAACGAATATCCACAAGACACAACACAGTTGACTATTCGTTTGCTTCCAAACATAAGAAAAAAATATTTCAGATTGATTGTTGCTGTGCCACAAAACGCCTCTTTGAATCTGAAAGCCGTTTTAGACAGCATGTCTGGCTTGCCTGAAGAACATTTTAATGGAGAGGATATAACGGGGCAATTCAATCATGTTGCCATGAGTTTGGTAAACGGCGGAGATGTGTATGATGTCTGGTATTATACCTACGCTAACCAACCAAAATATAACGATTTGATTACAATAGAACTGGAAAAAAATGGATGACAATAACATTATTATAAACCAACAGGTTTCACTTCCATACCCGTTTGGAGCACACAAGGCGTTTCCATTGGATTCGCGCTCGTTTTTCTCAAACATGGAAGAAGCACAGGCTGCTGTCCATGACGCAGTACAACTGCAAAAGAATCAAAACGGGGATTTCGTTCTCCCGAATGAAGAAGACGGGGGTGCGGATTCTGTATACTACTATGGGGAACCGATTGTTGTTGCCGAAAACAACGCTGAAACCGTAGGGCTTTACATAATCACGAAAGCGTTTGATGAACACGATGAGCCATATGGGGCGCTTCAAAACGTTTGCAGTGGATTAGATTCCGAATATCTAAGGAAAGATGAAGCCAATGAATTGATAAACGGTTTAATACAGGACTACGCCGAAACACGTCTTAATACTGACTGTATTGACGATTACTTGTTCACAAACGCCATAGATGATTGCGGCAATATTTTACCGACAGACGGGCTTTACGCTTACGGACTTAAGGAAACAAACGGCGTTTTGGAAAAATGCGAAACTACAAAAAAGGTGCTGAGTTTTGATTCACAAACGCCCTACAACAAAAACACCAATCCTTTGGCTACGTTAGAAACTGTAAACAACAAAGCTGAGGAACTAAAAAAATATGTTGACGAACACATTGGCGGTGGAATTGTTCCGATACTTTATTCTGAACTTGTTGAAAAACGTAACAATAGTCAATTGGAACCAGGTACGTTTTATCGAATCACGGATTATGTTTGTACCACAACCCAAGAAGATACTCAAAGTGCAGGACATCTTTTTGACATAATTGTCCGTGCCGATAGCGAAAACAATCTCAATGAGAACGCTTTCGCTGCACATCATGACGGTGACACGTATTTTCAAGATAGCAAACTAGAGGCGTGGCAATTGAAATATTGCCTGGACAACGATAAAAACCGTTTTGCATGGGCGGATGACGAGAATGGCAAAGGAGTTATCTTCTACATGAAGGATGAATGGAACAACGAGTGTCCGTATGACTTCAAGAACATCATGTTCAAGAGATGGGCTGTGTCTGAAGTAGCAGACACAAAAATGACACAAGACGCACTTGAAACATTGAACGAAATCTTCGTTTTCGATGGTAGCGACAACAGCAAATTCCAGGCTCGTTTTGGTTATAAAGGTAATGATTGTACCTATGGTTCAACAGTTCATGTTGTTGACCCTAATGGCACTGGATGGTACTACACCTTCTCCGTAATTGTCAAAGATGTCGAAAGTGGTGAATATTCACTTAACGATATTGAAGATGGCTCTATTAAAAGTAACAACTACTATAATGATGAAGGCGGTGGAGGCTTTTATAGTAACACCATAAAGCCCTGGTATAATAACATGGCATCAGATGAGGATGGTATTGATGGCGCACAAGTGCTTAATAATATCGTTCTTAACGGCTATTACGAAAATAGCGACGAGAACCCATATATCTATGGCTGCAATAATAACAACTTTGGAGGTAATTGTTATGATAGCACATTTGGGAATCACTTTCTAAATAACTCGTTTGGGAACTATTGTTACTATAATACATTTGGGAATGATTGCCAAAGCAACTTGTTTGGGAATTGCTGCCAAAGCAACTCATTCAGTGGCGGTTGCTTCCAAAACTCGTTTGGGAATCACTTCCAAAATAATTCGTTTGGGAACTATTGTCACTTTAATACATTCGGGAACGGTTGCTTTCAAAACTCGTTTGGGAATCACTTTCTAAATAACTCGTTTGGGAACTATTGTTACAATAACATATTCGGGAACAATTGCTACCAAAACTCATTCGGGAACAGTTGCAACAACAATTTGCTCAGGAATGATTGTCAAAGCAACTCGTTCGGAAACAATTGTTTACGAAACTTGTTCAACAACCATTGCAACCAAAACTCGTTCGGCAACCGTTGCAACAGCAACACGTTTGGGAACTACAGCCAAACTATCACTGTCTTTGATGGCGTCCAGAATTGCAGCGTAATTGGTGGCACCCAGCAAGATCCCGTTAAGAACACGCAAATCCTCAACGGAACGGCAGGTGCGTCATCCCAAAACAAGCTGACAATCAACTTTGCCACGAACAAGTCGTACACGCAAATTGCGGGTTTGGATAGCACTGGCAATATTAGAATCTGGAATCCTGCCGACCCAGTAACGTTGCCGTCTAATTTGACGTATATCGGCTAACAGACAAACAAAAACGCCTCTCCATCTTCCGGAGGGGCGTTTCATGCTATTATGGATATTCAAACAAACGGTAGTCTGTCCACTTGCCAGGTTTTGCAAACGCATCGTGGATTATCTCGTTTCCAGATACTACGGCAGCCTCACCGTTTTCCACGTTGCACACGTTGTACATTTCGTCCTCGTACACCGTTTCCATCCAGACGCCCTTTTTGTCGAAGCGTTTCCATGGATGAACCGGGTGCTCGTCCGCATAGAGCCCACCAGCAATGAACGCGTTCACAATGTCGTCCCAGTCGTACCCTTCATTCGGATGCTCAAAGATGTAATGAGCGTCTGGTTTGCAACTGACAAACAATTCCTGCTTTCTGGTTTTCGGTTTTTCTTCTGAATCTACAATTTCCACATTCTATATTTGAAAAACGCCCATAAGTTAACAATCGGAACATACACAATAACAAAGGTGTACCATGAGATTTCTATGTGTTTTGAAACAACATAGCACATATTAACACCCATTACGATGAGATGCAAACAAAATAATATCGCAAGAAAAATTCTCATTAGTTTTGTTTTTCTTTTTCTTCTTGAACAAGTTGTTCGAAACCTTTTTTAAGTTTTTTCATTTCCTCCAGACGCTCATCGGAAATCCGAGTAAACTCGCCATAGCACCATTGTTCCAATGTTGGCGTGAAAAGCCCGTCGTCAACCATCTTAACGTCGACGCAATAGTTGTACCATTCGTCGAAATCTTCAAACGACATTTTACCGTCAACCACATAGCGTATTGTTGCGTAATCCACGAAGTAATCAGCCACACACGCAATTCCAGCGACTTCGCCACCAACCCAAAACGGCGCGTCTTCCTCAATTCCCGTTTGTTTGATGAATTCGGTTAAGTAGTCGTTTGCCAGCGTTTCGTAACGCAAAGAAAGACTGTTTTCGCAAGACAGTTCCCAAAAAACTTCATTTATGAAAGGAATTACAGTATTGTTAGACACTTTATAACACTCTGATTTTTCATCAACTCCAATTATATGGCGATGTTTCGTATGGTTTCCAATTGGCATTATTATATCGCCGACTTTGAATTTATGTTTAGGTTCAGCCCTTTCGACAAGTTCCCACTGGTTCTCACAAAAAAATGGTACATAAGTTCGTTCACCTTCTGAATTGGCGCATACGTAATGTTGGTAAATTTCTTGGATATCGTCCACTTGGAAGGTTATTTCTGGCAGTCTTGGGCGATAAATTTTGTCACCTTTCTTGAACTTTCTCATTTCTCAAAAATAATTTTTTACTAACACACATGGAGTGGCGCGTTCCCCGGAACCGCTCATCAAATCCATCAAACTTGCCAGCAAATCCTTTCTCAAACGCGGAGTAGTACCCATAGTCTTCTCATTTTTGAGATTATTGCCCGTTTTTTTGGATAGCGCTACATGAACTTCATTATCATCAACAGCGTTATCAATGAGCGCTTTGAGTTTGAATTCATTTGGCGAACTTTCCATAAGCGCTTTATCCGTATAACCTGGACACGTCACTGGATCCGCAAATTCATTGATACTCACAGAGTTATCCTCTGATTTTGGTGAACAGAAACAGCCGTCTCCATACACACAAACGACAACATCCTTACCAGTCTTCTCCTTGATAGACTCTTTTACAATATCGCAAACGGCTTGTGCACCACCTTTGGATGGGAAAAGTTTGAGTTTCTCTTCGTTTACCTTGTTCGAACCCAACAAACCCCAATCGCATTTGTCTTTACAAAAATCTTTGAGAGAATAAACGTCTTTATATGACACGGATAATTTCGAATCTTCGGTTTCATGGAGCAAGCAAGAAATATAAGCGTCTGTATCTTTATCCAAACTATCTTTATAATAATCAAATGCGCTGTCAAAAATGTGGCATTCGCAACCTTCTTCTTCACAAATTGATTTATACAGCTCTTGATAGTCCAGCCCAGTGAACGGATGGTTTTTAACTGGATTGCCAACCTCATCAAACTCTGGCATGATAATAACGATTTTACCACACGCTCTAGCGAATCCGCGAAGGATAACAGAAAAACGATTTCGTGAATAAATCGGATAACACAATACAAGCGTAGGCTTTTTCTTCCCAATAACGAAACGCTGGATTTCCTCAGCCAACTCATCCACAGTGACGTAGTTTCCCTGTGCCCTCGCGACAACAGATTCCGTGATTCCAATGACGTCCATGTCGTCCAGCGTATGCCCGGAGTTGAGCACTGAGTCTACAATAATCGACGCGATATCATCACCCTCGCGTATGAATGGGCATGTAATTCCAAAGGCACTTATAGCCTTGTTCTTTGTAACGTTAATTTTTGACATATTAGTTATTTTTGTTTTTCTTTCAATTTTGCAATCCGTTCCAAGTTCCTTTTTCGTAAAGTTTCCACGTCCGCAAGATACGGCTCCGCACTTTCAAGCGCCTTTAACAAAATTTCTGGTTTCCCTTGAAAGAAATCTCTCAAATCCCACATGGCTGCATAGAACATGTCGACATAATCGTATTCAGAACATCCGCCTTCATCTTCGTTTTCCTTGTCCAATTCAGACAAAAGTTCTTTCCTATGTTCTCTCCAATATTTCGCCATCTCATTGAAACGTACAACGTACATATTGGCAACCGAACGAAAGTCAATGATTAATTTTCGAAACGCTTCTAACATTTCAGCGTCTTTTTCTTGAAACATGACATTCTCTTTCATTTGTCCTCCTTTTCTTTTTCTGGTAGTTTTTCAAACATTCGTTTCAAATTTTCGTTATTCTTTAAGTCCCAATCAACACCAACAATCAACCAGTAAAGAGTATTAACTATTGGAACTAATAGAAAAATCAATGGTAAAATGCCAGCTGGGTCAACGTTTCGTTTATCAAACATGTTGCCTACATTCAAAAGACTAATTAAATATAAAGCAACGCATAAAAATATAATAAAATCTACCATTAATATAAATCCTCCGAAAATAATTCTTTGTTATAGCCTCCGTTTTCGCTTATTTGTCCAGACGCTACAGCAATCTTCCAAGCCTCTTTTCTATCCACGAACCGCCCCGTAGACGTCATGAAACCTTGAACCGTTTTGCAACGTGTAAGCCCGTCTTCTTGCCAGCCGTATTTGTACTTGAGTTCCTCGTATTTTTGGATTTGCTCTGCATTGTGTTCCTCGTCCAAAAAACATTTTCCCAAATAATAAGGGTTTGTTGGTAGAACGTCGCAAATATGTGGATGACGGTAGCCACACAAAACGAAGCCCGTAGGAACACCGTACGTTTGGGATTGGAACTTGTATTCCAAACCGTTGTCATACCAAATCGCAGCACAAACGATATATTCCTGTTTCGTCATTTCTTTTCGAGCCACTTCTAAAAGCGATTTTGCTGTCGCATGGACATATTGCGGTGCATCAACCCGCACACCTTCGTCAGAAAATTCGTCATAGTTGTACGCCGTCCACATAACACGCGCAATACTTTTTTCGAACTCTGTATAATCTTCAGGAACGTTTTCTTCAAACATTTCTTTCTTAACGTTTTTCATCTCCGATAGATTTTTCCACTTCGTCCAAAATGTCGTTTATCCGTTGAAGCTGTTCAAACGTAATGTAGTTACCGATTTTCCAAGAATTCAAACGTTCCCTTAGTTTGTTCAGTGCTCCGGAACGTTTCAGTTCTTCCACATACGCTTCCTCAGACGGATAGAGCGTGTAATTTGCATATTCACTTTGTTTTGTTTCCGCATCGAAACGGAACTCGTTGTACTCCAAGGTTATCCACTTTGTGCCTGAGGACTTAACAACACCTGTTCTACTTGAATACCGTGTGTCGCCAGAATGGACAAACACAGTGTCACCTTTCTTTGGCTTCCAATTATTTTTCATAATCCCATATCATTTTTCGAAAATGTCACCAACTTCAATTTCTTCTCCGCATTCAGGGCAAGTTACAATGTAGCTCAAAAGCGGGCGGCTCCAGTAGCAATCCTCGCGTTGGAACCGAAATTTGCACTTGCACGTCCAGCATTCAGTATCGTGCTTCTCGTTCGGGTTTTGGTTCCCGTGTTCTATTATTTCTATTGCCATAATGCTTCAATTATAAAATTTTCCAAACGTCGTCCAATTCGTAACCGCAGTCAGGGCAATCCACCGTGTCGTGGAATCTGTTGACGTTACTATGTCGCGTGTCGCTCAACTGGAACGAAAACTCGCATCCACAATACGTTTTTTCAAACAGAGGATTGCCGTGTTTTTTAACATGTCGTCCTAAGAAGTCCCCCTCCTTCAGGTGGGGGATGAATTAGGACTTGGTTTTATTTTTATTATTATGTATATTTATAATAAAGTAACTTAAATAATGAAAGAACTATCAAAGTCCTCGAATGCCGTGTTCCGGCTGAACTACCACCTCGTCATCGTAGTGAAATACCGACGTAAGGTGTTCACCAACGACACGATAGTATCGAGGCTGAAGTCCTTCATTGAAGGAATGGCACCGAACTACGGAGTCGACATCATAAACCAGGAGTGTGGTGACGATCACATACACCTGCTTATCGAAACCAAGCCGTCAACTGACTTGTGCAAATTCATCAACATCCTGAAAGGGCACTCCTCTAGAATGCTCCGCAAGGAGTTCGCCGATGTAATCGACGAACAACTGTGGGGAGACGCTTTCTGGAGTCCGTCGTACTTCCTGAGTACAGTCGGCAACACGTCGGTTGACACTATTTATAAGTACATAGAAAAACAGCGCTAACCACCAATGAGACGAGGCTACAAATACCGTATCACCCCAACGTCCGAGCAGTCGCAGGCGATTGCCCGCAACGTGGGCTGTGCACGCTTCGTCTACAACGCGCTCCTAGACGACTACAAGCAACAGCTCGACAACGGGCTAAAGCCCGTCATGAAGGAAGTGTCCGAACTTAAAGTGGACAACACATTCTTAAAGGACGCCGACTCGCTAGCCTTGGCGAACGCCAAGCAGAACCTGCGCAAGGCGCTGGACAACTTCTTCAAGTCGCGTAGCGGCAAGCGAAAGGGGAAGCGCGTAAAGTTCCCCAAACGTCACAAGAAGCACAAGTGCAAGTGGCGCTACACGACGAACAACCTGAACGGAACGGTGTCCGTCCGTGACGGGTTGCTCCGTCTTCCTAAAATTGGATGGGTGAATATTGAACTCCACCGTCCAATCGATGGCGAGATTAAATCCTGCACCGTCGAGATGACGCGTGACGGACAGTTCTACGCCTCCATTTCCGTCGACTTGCCAGACACGCACACCTCAAAGGACTTGCCGTCCTACGGGGACTTGCGCGTTGTGGGCATCGACATGTCGCTGTCACAGTTCGCCGTCGACTCGGACTGCACGGCTGACGATACGAAACCCAAGTACGTCAGGCTGTACAGGAAGAACGAGAAGCGGCGCAGACGCCTCGCGAAAACCGTGTCGCGCAAGGAACTGAAGTCCTCGAACCGCGACAAGGCGCGGAAGCGGCTTGCCAAGCTGGACAGGCACATCGCGAACAGCCGAAAGGACTTCGCGCACAAGATGTCGCGCCACTACGCCGACAACTACGACGTTGTGGTGCTCGAGGATATCGACTTGCAGTCGATGTCTAGGACACTGCGACTCGGAAAGTCAGTCACTGACTTGGGATTTGGCGAGTTCAAAGCATATCTCGCATACAAGTGCAAGGAGACTGACTGTGCGATACTGTACGCCGACAAGTGGTTTGCGTCCTCGAAGACGTGTCACGAGTGCGGTGGCAAGAACGACAACCTGACGTTGTCGGACAGGCGTTGGACGTGTCTGCACTGTGGAGCGGAGCTCGACAGGGACGGGAACGCCTCCGAGAATTTGCGGGGCTACTTTTACAGGGTAGTCACCGAAGAGACATACAGTACGGCAGGGACTGCCGGAATTCACGCCTCTGGAGATGCAGCCTCTACTCTGAGATTCGTCTTGGAGCAAGCGGCATCGTTGAACGAGGAAGCCCCCTCCTTCAGGTGGGGGTAGTTCACTTTTTATCATTTTTCCACTTTTTTTTTGCAAAGCGTTCCGTGCTCCGTCGGCGAAACCTTTTTTCAAACTCCTTCTTCTGGTTGTAGTTGTCCTCAACAATCGCAAAAACAAGAACAAACAGGAATGCAATAATGAATAAGCCAAACAAATATAATCTCCACATGATTCGTTATTTTTGATGTTACCAATATAAGCAAAAAATTCCGAAATGGCAAATCTGAAAATAACTTTTTTCCAAATAAGACACTATTTATATAGGAAAATTTTTTATTAGAATGAACAATACGTTTTTTAACGAATACGGGTACGAGCCCTCAAAGGGCTGGGTTGGTTACAAGAAACAACTCAACGAACAAGGGATGGAAACCGATTTCCATGTCGATTTCGGGTTCGGCTTCAAGCCAGGTTCCACAGAACCGTCGCCCAAGCCTCAACCCACTGAACCGAAATACCTCACCTTCACGGCTTGCAAAAGCGGTGCAAGTGTCGGATTTATCGTTTTTAATGACGGTTACGATATTCCAAAAGATTACACGAAGCCCTCGCTGCAATACAGCACTGATGGCGGCAAGACATGGCAGGACTACGACTTGCAGATTTCCGATATCACCGAGGACGCAACAGCTATCAAACTCGCAGAAGAAGGCGCAAGTGTCATGTTCAAGGGCGTGAATGAGACTCTCACCTATTATCTTGAAGATGATGGTGATTGGTTGATGGTGCAAGCTTATATTGAGGGTGGTGTTGCTGCAAGTGGAGACATTACCTCGTTGCTTAATGGCGTCGGTGGGGATGTTGCCTTGCCGCAAAGTTGTTTCATGTCAATGTTCTACGGTTGCGCTGAGTTAACGCAAGCCCCCGCCCTGCCTGCCACTACGTTGGCCAACAACTGCTATGAGCAGATGTTTCACGGCTGCACTTCCTTGACCCAAGCTCCCGTTCTGCCTGCCACTACGTTGGCTGAATACTGCTACAACTCCATGTTCATCGGCTGCACGGGCTTGACCACCGCCCCGAGCCTTCCCGCCACGACGCTGGCTGAATACTGCTACAGCTCCATGTTCTACGGCTGCACGGGCTTGACCACCGCCCCGAGCCTTCCCGCCACGACGCTGGCTAACGGCTGCTACGGCTCCATGTTCCAAGGCTGCACGGCTATTACCTCGCACGACGTGGCGACGCTCAACAACTCGTCGAGCACATTCCAAAACAACACGTCCTGTGCTTCGTTGACCATACACAAGGAAACACCGCCGACGATTGCCGCCGATACCATCACAGGTTTGCCTGATGATTGCATCATCCGCGTTCCTGCTGCAAGCGTAGACGCTTACAAGGCGGCTCAGTATTGGTCGGCACGTTCAGCGTATATCCAAGCAATTGAATAAAACATTTTGTTAACTATTGAAAACGCCCCTCAGTTTTGAGAGGCGTTCTTTTTTTAGTCGTTTAGTGTTTGTTTTTCCGCTTTTCCAGAGAACTGTCCATCCAAATTACTACTAAGATTGGAACCGTTTGAATAAACTGTCGTAACCCAAGTACCACTTCCGCCAGTTGCTGTTTTTGGACAATTGATGCAGTCATGATACTTATTGGGACAATCTCCGTCTGGCGCCCAACAAGGAGATGAACTTATAGGTGTTGGTGAGGAAATATACGGAGGATTGTATGGATACCAAGGAATGTACGGCGTTACATTCGGTGTCGTTTCCTGTTCGGTTTGCATTTCGAGCAAAAGTTCAACAAGACGTTCTTTGCTCAATTTCATCAAGTCTTCTTTCGTTAGTTTCATTTTCGTTTATTTTTGTTTGTTATTTTCCGTGTCCGTTGTCGAGAACAAGAATTGTTTTCTTCTGTTGATGCTCCTTTAGCATGAAACATAGGGCATCCACGACGTTTTCGATGAGTTCGTTTTTCAATGAGAAATATCTGCTCGTTCCGTGCGACATAATCACGTCCTTGCCATCGATATCGAAACGCCACCCAAAGAAATCGTGAGATAGCATACGCATCAAATTCCCCAACGTCCAACAAGGCAATGTGTTTGGGTTGTCGTATTCGCTGTCAGGTTCGGTTACTGTGGGCACGAAATCCCAATGTGGTTTTCCTATAGTTGAGAAAATGTATGTTGCGTCCGCCGTTTCGGGTGAGAGTCCACACGCCAAAAGACGCTGTGATTCTCTAGGCGTCGTCCATGAGAGGCTTCTTTCCTGTTCCGTGCAGTCCGAAATCTGCCCGTCGCTGTCGAAGTACTCGTCGTACTTGTCGTTGAACCAGTAGAGGATGTTCTCCATCAGTCCCTCGACGCTGTTAAGCATCTCATCGTCGTTTTTAAAAGGTTCCAAACTCATCAGGCAGAAACGGTTCTTCGGGTTGGAGTCCCCAGAGTCAAGTTCGATTTTCCATTTTCCATCGGAGTAGCGCCTGTCAATTGAACGCCCAAGACGGGTGAGCGTATCTAGGTTGTCACACCTGAAGAACACCATATAAGGTTCCTTGCAATGCCCGCAGCAGCTTTCAGAGGTTTCCAATCCAGGTAAACGGTTTAACAAATTGCACAACTCTATGCAAGGTGCATCCATGCCAAATTTAGGCAATTGAATGCAAGGCTCATCCAATAATTTCATGTGGCTTTATATTAATTTTCGAAATTGCCTTTTCGGAAAGGTTCCATTTGATTGAATGGCACTCGTTACCGTCCTCGTTTTGTAACGTCACAATTTCACTTGTAAACCAATCGTTTTCTTCAAGCGTATTAATAGCCCAGTTGACGGCTTCTTCCGTAAGTTTAAGGTTTTTATTGATAAAACACATAGGGAAAACAGGGCACTTCGTTTTTTGGATCTCGGCACCGTCCATGATGAATGACATTACAGCAGCTTCAAGGAGACAGTCTGTTTCGTCAATTACTTCTTTTCTAAGTTTAGTATACCTCATTATCTTGATTTTTAACTGTTTGTACTGTTTGTTTGTTTTCGAAACGTCTCCACAATCCTTCGCCGACGCCAATACTACGTCTGCTAAGATTGAATTTGGTTGACGGAACTTTCACGCCTTCGAACTTCTCGAACATAACGTGTTCAACGGAGGTAAACCAACCTTCATCCAACAGACGCCCTATACTGTTCTGCGTTTGCCAATCGCCTAGGTTCAAACTCTCTGAAATGAATGATTTCGCAATGATTGGGCTGTCCGTTTTCTGGATTTCAGCACCGTCCATGATGAATGACAACACGGCGGCATCAGCCAAGTCGTTTGTCCGTGAAAGGACGTTTGCCCTTAATTTTGTCCACTTTTCTTGCATGCTGCGATATGAATTTTTAAGATTTTATCTTTTATTTTAAATACTTGTTTACCAATTGTTTATGGTTAAACGCCCAATCCAGTTTATCAACCTCTTCCAAACTAATCCACCTGATTTCATCAACCTCGTCTGGCTCCGAAAACTCTGTGGTGAATTCCGTACCGTATTCTGGTTTCCATTTGACAAGCATGCGGAACGTGATATTCTGACGCTTATCAGATTTTGGGTCACTGTTGACGTTTATCATTTTCCAAGCATTTGACGGAATATTAAGCCCCGTTTCTTCTTTTGTTTCGCGTGAAGATGCTTCTTTTATTGTTTCATCGTATGAAATATAACCGCACACTAGGTTCCATTTTCCAACTTCGTCCGGGCACCCATTACCACGTTTACCTACTACAATCTGAACGTTTCCGTTCACATCGGTTCGATAAATAAGACAGACAACGGCACAACTGCGGCTGACCCAATATTCTTTACCGTCTATTTTTACAGAGAAATTTTGCATGACTTTATTATTTTAGTGGTACCCGCGCCGGGATTTGGACCCGAGTTACCAGGATGAAAACCTGGCGTCCTAACCAGACTAGACGACACGGGCGACTGTTAAAACGGTGGATTCCCAAAACCTTATCGAAGCGGAAGCCCGAATTCGGCACAACCAAATCCACCAAAAATCGGTTGTTTATGATTTAATGACCCTTTTGATGTTCTAATTATAACGAAAAATTTAGAACATTACAACTATTTTATTGCTTTCCATTTAGGACGTTCGTAAAAGGGAGGAATAAAAGGTTTCATATCCCCGTTTAAGAAATCAGACTCTACGATTTTTTCAGATGTGCATTTCTCTCCGTACGAAACGCCGCAATAGTCGCAAACGTCGTTTTTTATGGGTGCCCCACAACATTTACAAAGTTTCGGTTCCATTTTCGCGAACTTCTTTTCTTATAGATTCTTCCACTTCTTCTGCGAATTTCTTGCTTCCATAAAGTCCGTCCCAAATTTTCCAAACTCCGTCACCACAATCCTGTGGATAATAATCGCCAACTGGTAGTTTTTCAAAACAGTCCAAAAAGAAAAACGCACCGTTTGGCTTTGCCATTTCGATTGGATAAACGTCAGTCATTGCGATTGAAGACTTTGGTTTCATCATTGGATAAGTACAATCCCTGCCATCAACTAACCACGGTTTTTCTCCAAACGCCTCTCGTTCCAATTCGTACTCTTGCCAAACAAACACATGCCCGATTCCAGAAGCGTCTTTGCAAACGGAGTACTTGATACCGTCAATAATGTGGACGTTCCCAGAAACCATTCCGTTTGGAACATACTCAACGGGCTGGATTTGTATAGTACTATCCGAAGGTTTCTTTTCCGTTGTGGCGTTGAGGATTTTGGAAGCGTTTTCTAAGTAGTCTATCTCTTTCCAACGCGGAACGAAATGCTGACGTATTTTATCTAACGCCTCACCAAGAATTGCACAACATTCAGGACAGTATTCTCTTGAAAAACGTGAACGTATGTGTTTATGTGTGTTATAAGCGTACTGCTTTCCACATCCGGCACATCTAACAAACCAACATTTCATGCTTCAAATGGTTTAAGATTGATGGGTTTCATCTTCCATCTAATTTCTTGCCTTGACACGACTTCAACGATTTGTATTCGGTTTGACACAATTCCTTGAATACCATAATCGCCATCTACACCACTTGAATATAGTGTGTATTCGGATGGTGGGATAACACATTTCACAATAGTCAAAAATGTCAGTGCCATTCTATGTGTCATCCAATCGTAACAATTAATAAATCTCTCGATATTATTCAAATATTGGTTGGCACCTTCGATTGTACTTAACATGTGGAATCCTTTCTCATAAACAGGAAACCCATCTATTGAATATTCACTGATTGCCCCCAACATTTCTTCATATGTTTCTCCAATTCTGTACCGAAACGCACGAACAGGGCTAAACAAATCACCGTCTCGTTCAATAAGCACCTTGTAGGCTTCGATTGGTTTATCCTTGACGATGCCAAAATTATAACCTTCTTTTCTTATTAAACACATAATTTTATTAACCGCGTCGCTAATACCCGTGACTTCAGTCGTGGGATACAGCGACGCTTATTTACAAAGTTTGTTTTTTGACTAATTATAGTCATATTAAGTTATAAACACAACCTACCGTGACACGGACGTACAAATACCGCATCTACCCGAACGACGAGCAAGCCCAACAGCTTGCACGCTTCTTCGGCTGTGTGCGCAAGATGTACAACCTGTGCCTTGACTGGTGGACGGAAGCTTACAAGCTCTGGAAGGACAACGGAACACCGTTCGGCAAGACTCCAGACTACGGCGTGTTCGCCGCCATGGAGGAGTACTTCTACCTTGCCGAGTGCGACAAGGTTGCACTGCAACAGGCGCGTCGCCACTTCGAGAAGGCAATCAAGGACTACCTGAAGTCGAAGAAGGGACAACGCGACGGCAGACGCCTCGGTTTCCCGCAACACAAGAAGCGCAGGAAGTGCCGCGACGCGTACACGACATACAACAACTCGGATTGTATCCGCGTCATTGACGACAGGTACATCACGCTTCCGAAACTCGGTGCCGTAAGAATCAAACTGCACCGTTCGTTCGAAGGACACGTCAAGTCCGTTTGCGTCAGCCGAACAGGCTCTGGACAACACTACGTATCACTTACGGTGGACGCTCCAGAGGAGCAGCCGATTGTGAACCGCGTGGCAAACGCCGCGAATCCGAAGGTGGTTGGGTTGGACATGTCCTTGCAGAGCCTCGTCGTATCATCCGAGCCGTCTGACGACGCGATACCCAAGCGCGTCAGGCTGTACAGGAAGGGCGAGAAACGGCTCGCGAGGCTCCAGCGTTCAGTGTCACGGAAGGTGTTCAAGTCCAAGAACAGGGACAAGGCTCGGAAGAGGCTTGCCCGCGAACATGAGCGTATTGCCGCGAAGCGTAGGGAGAACACCATACAGACGGCGTTGCACTACGTCCGGAAATACGACGTCGTGGTAATCGAGGACTTGGACATGCAGTCGATGTCCCGTTCTCTCCGTCTCGGGAAGTCGGTGCATGACATCGCCTTCGGCGAGTTCAGGCAGTGGCTTGAGTGTGAGGCGAAGAGGTACGACTGCTATGTGTGCGTCGCGGACAAGTGGTTCGCGTCGTCAAAGACGTGCCACGAGTGCGGGCACAAGAACGAATCACTCGCACTGTCCGACAGGGTGTGGACGTGCCCGTCCTGTGGAGCGGAGCTCGACAGGGACAGTAACGCCGCGATAAACCTGCGGAAGTGGTTCGAAGAGATGTATAATACGGCAGGAACTGCCGGAATTCACGCCTGTGGAGATTTCGCCTCCACCCTACGCGACTGCGTCGGGCGAGCGTTGTCGATGAAGCAGGATGCCCGCGACTTCAGTCGTGGGTAGTTCACATTTTTTGTATGGTACTATGCTAAATTGTACGTTTCTTTGTGTATTTCTTCCACAAAGCGTATCTTTCGTGCGGCGTATTCGTAGTGGTAGATATCATTCCAATAGCGGGTACCTTTTGGGATTATGCATTTAAACAACTTTTCATTTGAAAATAACGCTTGGTAAGGTGAACCGTAAACGTGTATGTACCCACTACGAATTTCTTTAAAATAGCCAACATTTCTGATATCTTTTATACTAAAAAAAGAAGGCTTAAATAGCCGTTTTCCGCATAAAACTTTTGAAGAGACTTTTTTCCCTGTAAAAGGAGTTACAAAACGTCCATTATCTAACATTCTCAACACCTTGTAACAAACAATATCGGTTTCAGCAATTCTTTCTTTTGTTTCGATAGTTGGTAAACACATAATAACGATTTTTGCTATAGTACTATACAAATTGATACATTCCTTCTGGAGATTGAAGCGCCAGTCCTTGCTCAATTAATCCTCGGTAGTCGAAATGATGAGCGTTGAGCCAGTTTATTATATTTGCAATACTTTTGAAACTTGTTGTTTCTACGACAGTATATCTTGGACATATGCCATATTCTGCGTTAATATGGTCTACTACATCAAACCCGAAAACATTATACTCTTTTTTTCTTCCCATGTCATACTTGACAGAGGACGAAGATAAGGCTTGATATCTTGAATAGGTGTTGCCGAAAAACGGCGTTCATTCGGTATAATGATATCACAATGGTATGCAGTCGGCATTCCAATCAAATCCCAAACTTGTGGCATCGTTTCTCCTACACTCAGGCATTGAACTTTCACACCATACGGCAGCCGCCCGCACAAGTCAATAGAAACCAGTTTTTTCTCGCTGTCAGTCATTAGGTAATTCCTCTATTTCAATGTGATTTTGTATATAAAAGCAAGCGTCTTTCGCCAAACTGGCAATCTCCGCAAACGCCTCTTCATCCGACATCACAACACCGTTCGCCGTTTTCTTATCCGTAGCCAATTGAGCAACGTGCTCGAACCAATGCAGCAATAAATCTTTCTCTTCAGGGGTCATAATTTTGTATATTCGAATTTAACATTATACCATGGGTAGCCAGGAATAGTACCACGTTCATTGATGAACGCATCAACACCAGCAGTGTCATCATCATTGAAACTTTTCCTGTCAACAACCGTCTTGTAACCACCACCTTCCGGACGAGCAATTTCGTATCTTCTTTCTATAATAATCATGATAACTTGTTTTTAGCCATTCTCAGGCGTTTTTAATTAAAAATTGATAACTTATATCATCCAGACACCAAAAACGCCTCACAACCCTGTTTCTGTGCGTCTACGAGGAAAATTCAGATATTAGAACTTCACGCCTTTCAGAAGCCCTTTAACATCGTTCGTGTAAGCTTCGTCCAACGAGATTATGTTGTAGACGTCGTTTTTCATGATAGGTTCCGACAAAATGAGCGGACTATGACTTACCAGAATGATTTGGCATCCGTATTTTTTAACCAGAGCAGGAAAGAACTCCGAATACATAGTCCAAACGGTTTCGATATCCAAACTCTTGTCAATCTCATCGAACATAAGTGTTGGATATACTTCATCTTCATAACGCGGTAGTTTTGACAGATATTCTAGTTGTTCCTCACCACAATTTTTCCAAACGCTGTTGGCATTCGCAAACTTTGCCTTTTGTTGGCGTTCGCAAATCTCCTTCAATGAAATTTTTTGAGAAATAATTCTCAGAATCTTGTTCAGGATATAAACGGCGTTTTGACCGGCAGACGTTCTACGAGAAGCTAAGTAATATTCAATTTCTTCACCGACACTTCCAATGGCCGAACCAACCAACCCACCAAACATTCCGTACGACTGTTCTTTTCTCCATCCAAAGTTGTCGTAGTACAACGGCGCTCCGTCCCACTGAACAAACGCCGTGTTTTTCTTCAATTTGCCAACAATTTCACCTAAGTCATATTTTTCACAAGAAAACCCGAATTCAATGGGCTCTCTTAATGTAGTGAAACCGTCTTCCGTGATACACTCACCAGCAATTGCCCTCAAAACGGTTGTCTTACCTGAAGCGTTCGGCCCAAACAAAACATTAATTTTTCCATCTTCAAACGAAAACTCTTTTCCAACCAGGTTATACGAAGCAGGCAAAATGAATTTTCCTTTGTTTGCTTTATACACAGCCATTTCCTCATTGTATTCTTTTACCCTTTCTTCATAGGGCGTTCGGGAACGTCTGTCGTTTTTGTCAGGCTTCTCTGGCTTTTCGTACTTCTGATATAGGTAGCCGTTTCCTTTTTTGGGAAATTTAACGCTTGTAATCATATAGCACTATTAGATTTTTTCTTCAATTACATTTCCGTTTTTGTCGAACCTAGCAACAATTTTATCAGTTTCAATTTCCCAACAAACCAACCGTACAACAAAATCTAAGAAAACTTAGATTCTCTACCTTTCATAAGGTTTGTACGATACGACTCCAGCACTTCCTTCACCTTCTCCCGTTTGAGTTTCTTAGGCTCGAAAGCACCATTGTCAAGTTGTTTTAAGAGCCTATTGCGAAGCACGGCTTCACTGACTCTATTCTTTATGTTTATAGCCGCGTTCACGTCGGCGTTGTCTTCATGCCCGCACTCGATGCAAGAAAACTCTTCCTGCGTCGGACGGTTTTCGTCCTCGATGCATCCACAAACGGGGCACATTTTTGAAGTATAACTTGCATGTACTGTTGAAACAGCTATTCCATATTTGCGAGCGATATGTTCTACCTCGTCTTTCAACGTGCTTATCCGCAACGCCCCAACAATACGGTTGAAGTTCAAGTCGCCGTTACATTTGTCTTTTATGTAAGATTTCCCGAACTTTCCGTTCAAGTCCTCCATGACGATGTGCGTTATTCCTTGGTCATGAAGTTCCTTACACATCTTCGCAATTTCCAGTTTCTCTGCCTCACGGATTTTGTGCCGTATGACATCGAATTTCCATTGACGGCGTTTGCCGATTTTGTAGTCCTTATCATTGGCTTTCAATTCGTCCACACGTTTCGAGATTTCGCTGAACGCTTTGACAAGTTCCCTGTCGTAGTCATACGTCGTTCCGTCTGAAAGGGTGAGCATATTGTGTTTGACATTCACGTCTACGCCAACAAAATTATCGCCAGCGTCGGGTATGTATCTGTCGTCTTTTTTCGTCAGAATGACGGAGACTTGTTTCTTTCGCTCGTTAAAGGTGACTGTGTACTCATAGTCATTCGATTCTTTCTCGTAGTCGTGCATACTGCCGTGGTAGTCCTTGTTGAACTTCACTGGTACATCGAACGACTTTCGCTCGAAACCGCTCAACGATACGAAGGCGTTTATAACTGAGCCGTATGTTTTGTTGTACGCAACGATCTGTTGTTTTCTGCTTCTTCCACGGAATGTCAAACTCTTGAACTCTATCGGTTTCGAAGCATATCTTGAAAAAGTTTGTTCACGTTTGGATAAAGCAAGTCTATAAAGACGTTCGAACCCGAACTTCTCGATGACATCGAGTATCGTTTGATGAAATTTGCGTTTGGATTCGTTGTCGTTTGGCAACTGTGACTTTAACCACTCTACAGTGTTTTCGTTACCGTATCGTGCGAGGTAAGTCAGTGTAATTGACAGGCGTGTTTCCTTACGTTCGAGTTTTGTTTTCTTGAAGTCGCCATTTTTGCGATTTTTGGTGTCGCGTTTGTAAACCTCACAGCAGACGTAGCGTATGGATTCAAACGTCAGGTTTCGCTTAATTGTGTCAAACTTGTTGGCGTATGCAACAATAACGTCCTCATAGACTTGTTTGTCAAATGATGAAGGAACCGCATTGTATTTCGAGCGCATTTCGGTTACGAATGTGAACTTGTTCATGTCTACGTAATCCTCAATGTGCTCACATATGTATTGTGAAATTTCGTTTTTCAGGTTTCTGATTTTCAGGGCAATATCATACAGTTCGCCGTATTTTTGTGCGGTGAGGCTGTTTGATTGGAACCGTTTACTGTATGTGCTGTCCTGAATAAGCATTACGGGTTATTGTAAATCATTTATTTTAATTTGGACTAATAAACCAATCACCATCTTTATATGAAATTCTCTGTGTTTTTTTACCTGTTATATATGAATTCCAACAAATTATATATTCTTTAAATCTTTCCTTTCCCCTACAAACTTTTTTATTGTTTAATTTATCGTATGTTGTGAAAAAGATTGTTTTCTCTGCTGGTGTAGCCAGTTTATTAAAAAACTCTTTGACAACTTCACAATCCCATTTTAAAGTTTCTGTTAAGTGCATATACAATGCGCCAACTTCTGGGCGATTCAACGCTTTGTGAGATATTGTCCAAATATCTTTTCCGTATTCAGATGCCTTATTATATTTGTCAATGTTGTTTTCATATTCGTGTACGGCATTCAGTCTGGAAATGTTTAAAGCGGCTTCGGAAGCACCTTGGCTCATTTGTCTTGAATCTAATTCCAACTTTGTTTTTACTATTGCAGCAGAACCTGTTTCATAAGAATAACCCTGCATCTTCAAGACATGCTCTAAGGTTCTTTTCATACCAATATCAATGGTGTCCACAACACTTCTATCAATGTTTCCGATAGCAATGAAGTCAATGTTTTTCTTTCCCAATGTAACGGCACATAATCGATTTCTTCCATCTAACAACGCACCGTCATCACTGAATTTTATTGTTTCACCATTTGTTTTCCATTCTCCTTTAGCCATATCTTGCGCATACAACTTATAGGATGCTTCACGAGATTTTCTATTCGAAAATATCGAATCGCTTTTATTAATAATTTCTTCAGCACTTGTTGGTGAAACAGTCAATTTAGAAACCGTTATTTCTTTACCGTTAATCACAAATACGGCTTCGTCACCTTCATTAATCTTAATTCTACTCATTTGCAACCACTTTCAAGGATAAGTGTGAACCATTTAATCATTTATTTTTGTTCTTTCTTTCTTTTTACGTTCAGCACTACGTTTTCCGTAGAACTTTCCGCTGAAACTTGCCAACAGGCTCATCATGTCAGCCGTTAACTCTTCCGTGTCCGATACATCCAAACCGTTCAAAACAACAACCTTGCACCCATAACTCTCAAACATTTTCTTGATGAAGTTGAACTGAAAACGTGTTAGCCTGTCCTTGTGTTCAACAACAAGCATCTGTACCTTTTGCTTGACAATCATATCTGTCAGACGGTTAAAACCACTTCGGTTGTCATTCAATCCGCTTCCTACGTCTTTTATGATATGTGTGACGTGGTAGCCTTGTTTTGCACAGTATTCACTCAAACGTTGTGCCTGTCTGTCCAAATCGCCTTTTTGTTTTTGCTCGTTTGAACTTACTCTGGCATATATTGCACAGTTAACAACATTTCCTTCCGTTTCCTCGTTTTCAACTCCGAGCAATTTGTCCAATTCTGAAACACTGAATCTCCTGTGTCCTCCGACGGTTTTGAATGGTGTTATTTTTCCGTTTTTTTCCCATTTACGGAGCGTGTCTTGGGAGACGTTCAGGTATTGTGAGGCTTGTTTTATGTTAAGAAGTTTATTCAGCATTGGAGATTGAAGTGAGCATTATTCTGGCGTTGTCGAGCAGTTGTTGGAATTCATCTACGGTTATGTTTTCGTCAATATCGAAGGTGTGTTCGAACACGTCACCGTTTTCGAGGGTGTAGTGATCTTTGGTTACTTCGACGACTTTATATTTTGCGTTCGGAACGTTGTCCATTATATTTTCAAGTTTCTTTTCCATATAAATAGTCAGGTTTTTGAAAATTGTTTTAGAAATACCAAAATTTTCGTAAAATTTCTAAAATTTTTGTTTAACAGTTACTAACCCCCTAGCCCTATACAAACGCTTTCCGGATATTACGGCGTCTGAAATCTTCCTACTCATTATAGGACTAACAAAACTAC
>Ga0247608_10001821_pt1 | contig 28280 bp, 19 predicted proteins | sample 176DNAGHGlowgp2_FD_193490 | JGI IMG/M metagenome (GOLD analysis project Ga0247608, IMG submission 193490) | Sheep rumen microbial communities from Palmerston North, Manawatu-Wanganui, New Zealand - 1766 DNA GHGlow gp2 | ecosystem: Host-associated > Mammals > Digestive system > Stomach > Rumen ... | reverse complement strand
TGAATCTCGTGAGCATCGGGCAGGGTGGACTCGGCTTGGGCACGAAGGACTATTATCTGAATGACGATGCGCAGACTGTTCGTATCCGTGAGGCTTATAAGACTTATTTGACCAATCTGTATGAACTTGTTGGCAATGATGAGGCTGTGGCCAAAAAGAAGATGGAAGCTGTGATGGCTATCGAGACCCGAATCGCCAAAGCCAGCAAAAGTCGTGTAGAACTGCGTGATATCGATGCCAACTATCACAAAATGACTTATACTCAGCTGGTGCTTGATTATCCTGGTATCGACTGGGGCAACCTCTTCCTGATCTCAGGATTCCCTGCCTTCGACCTTATTGACGTCGGCCAGCCTGAGGCTATCCATGAAGTGGAGAAGGTCCTGGCAGAAACGACTCTCGACGATCTAAAGGCCTATGCCGAAATCAAGGTTATCTCTGGCGCCAGCAGTCAACTGAGTGATGCTTTCCGTGCTGAGGCTTTCAAACTGAGCAGTGTGATGAACGGTATCCAGCAGGATCGTCCGCGTTGGAAGCGTGCCGTCAGTCTTGTGAGTGGTGTGCTGGGTGAGGCCATCGGCAAACTCTATGTTGAGAAGTATTTCCCTGCTTCGAGCAAGCAACGTATGCTCGACTTGGTGCACAACCTGCAGACTGCCCTTGCACAGCGCATAGACGAGGCCACATGGATGGGGGCTGAGACTAAGGCCAAGGCTAAGGATAAACTCGAGAACTTTATTATTAAGATAGGTTATCCTGACAAGTGGAAGGATTATAGCGGTCTGAAGGTCGATGAGAGTCTGTCGCTCTACGAGAACCTGGGTAATATCGCTGAATGGAGCACACTCGATGTATTGGGACGAAAGGTGAACAAACCTGTTGATGTGGCAGAGTGGCACATGACCCCGCAGACAGTGAATGCCTATTACAACCCCACGACCAACGAGATTTGCTTTCCTGCAGCCATCCTGCAGCCGCCATTCTTCGATCCTAATGCCGACGATGCTGTAAACTATGGTGCCATCGGTGGTGTGATTGGTCACGAGATGAGTCACGGCTTCGACGATCAGGGTTCGCAGTTCGACAAGACGGGTAACCAGCGTAACTGGTGGACTGATCAGGACAAGACGAACTACAACGCCCGTACGAAGGTGCTGGCTGATTTCTTCAGTAAAGTTGAAATCCTGCCTGGCAAGTTTATCAATGGTCAGCAGACACTGGGTGAGAATATTGGCGACAACGGTGGCCTGAATGTTGCCTACCGCGCTTTGCAGAATGTTCTGAAGGAGAAACCCGCTGGTAAGATCGAGGGCTTCACGCCTGAGCAGCGCTTCTTCCTGAGTTGGGCACGCGTATGGGCTGGTAATTTCCGTCCGGAATATGTGGAGTATCTGATTACTGTGGATGTGCACTCACCGGCTAAGGCGCGTGTGAATGCTGCCCTGCCACAGATCGATGCATGGTATGATGCCTTTGGAATTAAGAAGAGTGACAAGCTTTTCGTGCCTAAGAAGAAGAGAGCACAAATCTGGTAAAAATAATAATCCCCGCTGTTTGGCGGGGATTATTAATTATTTGATAATTGCCTTTCTGATTTCGTTGCCTTTCTTGATGATAACGACACCTTTTCTAAGACCCGTCAGCTGTCGGCCGTCAAGGTCGTAGAAGGTTTCAACAGAAGCGGGATCCTCATTTTGCAGAGTTGTGATACCAGTAGCGGCATTGTTCTGTGATACCTTCGTGGCATCATAGTTCTGTTTACCGCCGTTGATGACAACCTCACCATCCGTCCAGATCACGCTGCCGACACATTCCTTGATGGTTAGCGTGCCATCATCCAGATAGCAGTTGCCGGTGTCCTCATCCTCATCTCCATTTTCATGTTCTGGATAAACACCCGTAGAGGTCTTACCGTCCAATTCTACCTTGATGCCGTTTGCCTGGGCACCAGAGATGTTGACAGTGCCGCTCTGCATCCAGAAGTACTGCTGACAATGCAGACCATCTTTCTTGGCACCTGTGATGTTGAGTGTCAGATTCTTGACCTGCATATACTCTTTGCAACTGATGGCATGAGCCGTGTTGCCAACTACATTCAGAGTGCCTTTGCCTTTCAGTTCAAAATGTCCCTTGGTATAGACGCAAGCCTTCCAACTGCCATCTGTACCGTCAGAAAGTGTATTGACACCTCCATCCTTATTGGCATTCAGTTCAATGCGCTTGCCGTCATCGATGTTGATGGCAGGACCCGTGGGATTGTTCAGCGTCACGCCTACAAGTTTGATGGTACACTTGTAACTACCACTCATCTCGAATCCTCCGTCATCGCTGCTACCAGAGAGTTGGTAGGTGATTTCACCTGGTGCACCATCAGCAACGTCGTCTGACTGTACTAATTTTACATGAGATGATGTACCGGTTGTGCATGTCACATAAGCGGTCAACTCATCAGGAATAGTAACAGTTGCTGTTGCTCCGTTGTATTCGATGGTTACTATATTAGCAGCCCTCACGACCAAGCAGATCATGAGGGCTGTTATCATTAAGACTAGTTTCTTCATTACTTATTCGGATTAGATTCCCAGCGCTTTCTTTGCCTGATCAGCAGCTGCGTCGACAGCCTCACCAGCCTTCTCCTTAGCAGCGTCCTTAGCATTCTCAGCGGCATTCTCAGCAGCATCCTTGGTAGCATCTACGGCACCTTCTGCTGCATCCTGAACGGCATCTACAGCACCTTCAGCAGCATCCTTTGCACCATTGAGAGTTTGCATCAAACCGTCAACCACAGTATCAGCAGGTGCAGCGGTCAGTGCTGCCAGAGCTGTCTGTACTGCCTCGTTCTCACCAGCGAATGCCTTGATTTTCTCGGCATTCTCCTTCAGGAAGTCCTGAATCTTGGTTACATACTCCTTAGCCACAGCGGGGTCAGAACCGATGATGTCCTTGATTTTCTCCTGGATAGCGGCGAGAACCTCTTGGAACTTGTTGGCATCCTGAGCCTCAATCTGCTCGGTCAACTGATTGATAGAAGCAGCTGCCTCTTCCTCAGCATTGTAAACCATTGCCTCAACTGTCTCTTCGTTTTCTGCAGGAGCTTGAGCCTTGTTACCACATGCAGTGAAACCGATGGCGCACATTGCCATCACAGCAAACATAATTTTCTTCATAATCGTTTCTTTTAATAGTTAATAATATGAACTTTCTCTCTCTCAAATTGTGCCCCCACTATGTGGGGGACTTGATTTTCGGCAACAAATATAGATTATTTTTTATTAAGTTAGTCTAAATATTTTGCGCTTTTTAACTTTTTTCTTACTTTTGCACCCGTTTTCAAGATAATTAACAGTAAATGACAACATTAGAGTTTAAGCCAAAGCTGTTTTCGACGTTGAAGAATTACAATCGGAAGCAGCTGACAACAGATTTGCTTGCCGGTATTATTGTCGGCATTGTGGCTTTACCATTGGCTATTGCCTTCGGTATCGCCTCGGGCGTGACCCCTGAGAAGGGTATTATCACTGCCATCGTCGCAGGACTGATTGTCTCAGTCTTTGGTGGATCCAAAGTTCAGATAGGTGGTCCTACGGGCGCATTCATTATTATTATTTATGGTATTATCCAACAGTATGGTTTCGAGGGTCTGACCATTGCCACACTTTTGGCGGGTGTCTTCCTCATTATGTTTGGTGTGCTCCATCTGGGCACCATCATCAAATATATTCCGTACCCCATTGTAGTGGGCTTTACCTCGGGTATCGCCTTGACCATCTTTACCACGCAGATCAAGGATCTCTTCGGTTTGACGATGGCTTCGGTTCCTAGCGATTTTGTTGAGAAGTGGATTGCCTATGTTGGTTCGTTGCCCACTATCGACTGGTGGAGTGCTGGCGTGGGTATCGGCTCTGTAGCAGTCATTGCGCTCTGGCCGAAAATAGCCCGCTATAATAATGTCCTGAAGAAACTGCCCGGTTCGCTCATCGCCATCATTGTGATGACCATTGGCGTTCTTTTGCTCAAACAGTATGTGGGCGTGATGAGTGTTGAGACTATCGGCGACCGTTTCAGTATTTCCAATCAGTTGCCAGGAGCACAGGTGCCTGAGTTGACGTGGGATGTGATCAAGGGCCTCGTGGCGCCAGCTTTCACCATCGCCATTCTTGGTGCAATTGAGTCGTTGCTGTCGGCAACGGTGGCAGATGGTGTCATTGGCGATCGTCATAGCTCGAACACAGAGCTTATAGCACAGGGTTTTGCCAATTTGGCTAGTCCCATCTTTGGCGGTATCCCCGCTACAGGTGCCATTGCCCGTACAATGACCAATATCAATAATGGCGGTCGTACGCCTGTGGCAGGCATTATCCATGCTGCTGTGTTGTTGTTGATCTTCCTATTCCTCATGCCGCTGGCACGGTATATCCCCATGGCCTGTCTGGCTGGTGTGCTTGTGATTGTGAGTTATAACATGAGCGGTTGGCGCAGCTTTATGTCGATTCTGAAGAATCCCAAGAGTGATGTGATCGTGCTTTGGGTTACTTTCCTACTTACCGTTATCTTCGACCTCACTATCGCCATCGAGGTGGGACTCATTTGCGCTTGTCTGCTCTTCATGCGTCGTATGGCTGAGACTACAGATGTCAAGGTAATCAGCGACGAAATCAATCCGGAGGAAGAGGATAGTGACTTTCAGTTGGGAAACCTTGAACACCTCACTATTCCTGAGGGAGTTGAGGTCTACGAAATCAACGGTCCTTATTTCTTTGGTGCAGGTAATAAGTTTGAGGAGATCATGGGTGCCCTGCGCCATCAGCGTCCAAAGGTGCGCATCATCCGCATGCGTAAGGTGCCTTTTGTCGATTCTACGGGTATCCACAACCTTACAAATCTTTGTCTGATGTCACAGGCAGAGGGCATCCAGGTGGTACTCTCGGGTGTCAATGAGAAGGTGCAGGCTGTATTACATAAGGCTGGATTCGACATGATGCTGGGCGAAAATAATATCTGTTCGCACATTAACATCGCCCTTGAACGAGCCAAACAATTGCTGTAAATGAAGATGCCTTTATAAATGAAAAAGCCCGCCGATTAGCGGGCTTTTTCGTTTATTGCATGTCGTAGACCACTTGCATAAGTTTCTTGCCGAGTTCGTCGGCCATATCCATCGTTGGCGCCTCGCTATAGACGCGGATGATGGGCTCGGTGTTAGATTTACGCAGGTGAACCCAGCGGTCGGCAAAGTCAATCTTTACGCCGTCGATATCGTTGACCTTGGCGCTGCTGTCCTTGGCAAACATCTCCTTGACCTTGACAAGGATGGCGTCGACATCCGTCTCAGGAGTGAGGTCGATGCGGTTCTTCGCAATATGATAGTTGGGGAAGGTGCTGCGCAGTTTGGAAGCGGTGCAACCCTTCTGTGCCAGACTTGACAGGAAAAGCACGATGCCTACGAGGGCGTCGCGGCCGTAGTGGCTCTCGGGATAGATGACGCCACCATTGCCTTCGCCGCCGATGACAGCATTCACCTCTTTCATCTTGGTGGTGACATTTACTTCGCCTACTGCCGCGGCTGCATACTTGCCGCCGTGTTTCTCGGTGACATCACGCAGAGCCCGGGTAGAACTGAGGTTAGATACGGTATTGCCTGGTGTGTGGCTGAGTACGTAGTCGGCCACTGACACCAGTGTATACTCCTCGCCGAACATGGTGCCGTCTTCGCAGATGAAGGCCAGACGGTCGACGTCGGGGTCGACGACGATTCCCAGGTCGAATCCGCCCTGACGCATCTTGTCCATGATGCCGTGCAGATTCCTCTCCAAAGGCTCTGGATTGTGTGCAAAGTCGCCTGTACAGGCGCCATTGAGTATCTGATAATCCACTCCAAGAGCTTCAAAGAGCTTGGGCAGGATGATGCCGCCCACGCTATTGATGGTATCCACACAGACGCGAAACTTGCGGTTCTTGATGGCCTCGAGGTCGGCGAGCTTCAGCTGGAGCACGCTGTCGATATGGCGCAGGTCAAAGGAGAAATCGTCAGTATATTGGCCCAAATGGTCGACTTCGGCGTAATTGAAGTCTTCGCGGGCAGCGATGTCGAGTACTTCAGCACCGTCGGCAGCAGTCAGGAACTCTCCCTCGCCATTAAGCAGTTTCAAGGCGTTCCACTGACGGGGATTATGCGAGGCGGTGATGATGATGCCGCCGTCGGCACCGCTCATACGGACTGCCAATTCGGTGGTGGGGGTGGTGGCGTAGCCGATATTAATGACGTCGCAGCCGCAGCCCATAAGGGTGCCGCAGACTACATTCTTCACCATTTCACCGGAAATACGACCGTCGCGACCTACGATGATTTTACCGCTATGACCGGTCTTGCGCGCCATAAAGGTGGCGTAAGCAGTGGTGAACTTCACGATGTCTAAGGGATTGAGGGTATCGCCGGTTCGTCCGCCGATTGTGCCGCGGATGCCGGAAATAGATTTGATAAGTGTCATTGTCTGATAATTATATATAAACCGTTATGCTTCTTTTTCGTAAGTAATCTCATAATAAAAGGGCAACACGTCTTGTGCGGCGATGGTATGCCCCTGACTATGAGGTACGATAAGACGTACCTTTGCCTTTTCATCAGAGAGGCTCTTGGGACGTCCTACCTTGATATAGGGTAGAGGAGCTAGCCAGCCTGCTGGCACGGAAGCAGTACCATAGGCAGAGATCATAATGCCCTGGGTAAAGGAGCCTGAAAAAGTACCGCTGGTATTGGTGACGCGCATGATATCGACGGTTGCAGAGTAGACATCAACGTTATTGCGGAATGTGGCAGTGTCGGCTTCGATATTAAACTCCCTGAAGCGGCAACAGAGGTTGGCTGTCTCGCCATCCTTCAGTTTTTCGCCACAGCCAGAGCGGACAATCTGCATGTAGACGCCACTCTTATTGAGTCTGACGAACTCGTTACGGGCGGTATCTGTAGTTGCACCCTGAAGTATGAATTGGTCTTCGTCGATTACAATAATACCGTAATCGGACACAAACTTGGAGATAGCATTGCGCTCTTTCTCCTTCTTATCGCCATAGGTTTCATAGTCGTTGCAACTGACAAGAACAGCTACGACTGCTATGCATATCAATAATAGTTTCTTCATATCACTATTTTTTATTGTTTCAGTTTTTCTCCGAAGGCTTCTATAGCCTTGTGAGTGATGTCGACAGCCTCGTCGAGAGTGCATTGTAGGCGTCCACCAGAGGCGTTCAGATGGCCACCGCCATTATAGAACTGCGCGGCCATTTCGTTGCAGGGGAAATCATCGACAGAACGCAAACTTACCCAGATGACATTGTCCTTTTCGGTATCCTCGCGCAATGACACAGAAAGTTTCAAACCTTTAATCTGTTGGGGGATGTTGACAAGTCCCTCAGCATCGCCTTTGATAAAGTTGAAACGCTTCTGCTCATCTTTGGAGATGGTATAGAACGAGGCGTGGTAATCGGGCAGATAGACTAACTTCTCATACATCACAAAGCCCATCAGTCGAAGGCGGTTCTCGGAATAATTGTGGTAAACATTACGATAGATGCGGTCCTTGTCGATGCGCTTGGTGAGCAGCTGGGAGATGATGAAATAAATCTCTGGACGCGTAGAGGCGAAAGTAAAACCACCCGTATCAGTCATCATACCGCAATAGACAGGTATGGCGAAATGCTTACTTTGACTTTCAAACAGACCGAGTTGCCACACAATGCGGAACACTAGTTCACTGGTGCTGCAAGCCTCGGGATGGGAGATGATAAGCTCAGCAGGCACGTCAGGGTTGAGATGATGGTCGATGAGTACGATGACACCTGGAGTCCTAAGCAAGGCTGGCTCCATCTCGTCGACACGGCTTGGTGTATTGAAATCAAGACAGAACACGAGGTCAGCGATTTGCAGATGCAGATCACAACGCTCGCGATGCTTGTCGTAACGGATAATCTTTTCTGTATTGGGGAGCCAGTGGAGGAAGTCTGGAAACTGATCGGGCACAATGACTATTGGTTCTTTGCCCATGGAACGGAGAAACTCTGCCCATGCAAGACTGGAACCGATAGCATCGCCGTCTGGACTGCGATGGCAGGTGACGACAATGTTCTGGCTAGTTTCAATCAATGTCCTGAGCCGGCTACACTCTTCTGGCGTGAGGATGTCGATATTCATTTAGAACAGTTTGTTCGGATAGACACCCTCGTCGATGAGCTGCTGAATGCGGGCTACCGTGCCTTCGCGGTCGGCGGCATAAGTGACACCAAACCATTTCGAAGTAGTGTCGAGCACTTCCACAGTTGCAGTCTTCTCAACGATGAGCTTGTTGACCATCAGGGGGATAAAGAATTCTGCCTTGAGGTTCTCCATATTCTTCGGGTCACTGAGGAATTCTTTGAAGTAGGTCTCCGAGTGCTCGAAGTAGTCGGGTGTAAAGCCCCACATATTCATTGATACGGGGGTATTGTCATCGACAACAACCCATTGGCCCTGCTCGTCCTTGTAGCGGATTGGCTCGCTGGCAGCACCGGCATTGCTGCCATCTGCAGCGCAACGCACAATCTCTGTACGCTCCACAACGGTGGTGAGGTGGTCCTGTGCATCCTTCGAGCAGATGCCACGAGCCACGGTGCCATTCTCAGACAGCGTGTTACCTACGCGGAATCCTACCATTGCATACTGGTTCCTTGCTCCCTCGGGAAGATTGCTGAGGAACTTGCCAATGACCATGAAAGCATCGCGGTTGTAAAAGTCGTCGCAGTTGATGACGCAGAAGGGCTCCTTGATTACGCCCTTACCCATGAGTACAGCGTGGTTGGTGCCCCAAGGTTTCTGACGACCATCTGGTACGGAAAAACCTTCGGGTAGGGCATCAAGACCTTGGAAACAGAGTTCGCAGGGGATATGTCCCTCATATTTGGAAAGAATCTGTGTACGGAATTGTTCTTCGAAGTCTTTACGGATGACCCATACAATCTTGCCGAATCCGGCCTGTATAGCGTCATAAATACTGTAGTCCATGATGGTCTCACCATTGGGACCCAGACCATCGAGTTGTTTCAAGCCTCCGTAGCGGCTTCCCATACCTGCTGCAAGCAGAAAAAGAGTCGGTTTCATATTCGATTATTTTGATTATTTACTTATTTGGCTGCAAAGATACATTTTTTTTTAGACAAAAGGACATAAGGACATGAGTTTTTTATGTTTCTTTTGTTCTTTTGTCTAAAATTAGAAGGGATAGCCGATGGCAAAGTGGAGGGTCTGCATGTCTTTGAAAGAGCCAGAATTGAAATAGCCGTTGCGGTCACCGGAGAGGTCGAGCTCTGGATTGTGTAAAGCAAAGCCCCAGTCAACGCGGATGACGAGGAACCCCAAATCATAGCGCAGACCGATGCCAGTGCCGATGGCGATGTCGCTGAAGAAGCGCGAAGGCTTGAATTTCATCATCTCATAATAATTTTGTAGGAAGTCGTATAATGTCAAAATGTAATCTCCTTCTATGCCTCCTATTTGTTCAAATAATTCCCTGTCTCCGAGATAGATATCCTTTAAGCGCCATGTGTTGCCGATATCGATGAAGGCAGCACCATTGAGGTTTCCGAAAAGTGGCATGCGATATTCGAGATTAGCAACCAATTTCAGGTCGCCGTTGCGTGTTAGATAGGAGAATTGGCGGTCACGTCCAACGATCGAAGTGAATTCGCCAGGACCGACCTCACGGACGGGGAAAGCACGGATGCTGTTTGCGCCTCCTGCATAGAACATCTCGCTGAAGGGGGACTCGCGGCTGTTGCCATAGCTGTAAATGATGCCTGCATTGATATGTCCCACAAGGCTTGATGAGGTGCCCAGACTCCATGTCTTGGTGAAATCGGTTTCCAGACGCAGGAATTGTGAATATGGGTTCTTGAACAGCGTCTTGTCTTTCTCGTCAAAGCTGTGTCCGCCAAGACGATGCCAAAGCGAGACGGCATTACCTGCTTCTTCGAGGGTCGTTTCCCATCGGATGGGATTACGGTAGCTGGAGGGACTGGTGTAGGTGTAGGTATAGCGCATCTTGGGGATGAACTTGTCGCCCATGACGGCCTCCAGATAGAGAATGCTGTCTTTCAGTTCTTCGAATTTGTCGGTAGTACTATTCAAATACTGATAACTGAGTGTGATGGGTGAGAACTCATGACGGCTATTAGGAGATGTCTGCCAGCGATAGGTCCATTCGCCAGAGACGACGTGCATCTTATAATATTCCGGTCGTCGTATCACGTCGGTGGAGATCTTGGCATAGGTGGTAGGCGTAGTAAAGAAACGCCGGGGCTTAGGTCGCCCATTTTTATCACGACGTACCTTTTCGCTGTTGTAGAAGGGGGCGATAATACGTGGGAATTCGAGCGATATGTCGGCACCGTATTGGAAGGTGTTCATGTCGGAGGAGGCTCCACTCTGCCACTCATTCGAACCGTGCAGGTTGATGTCGAGTAACTCGCCACCCTTGAAGGCGTTGCGCTTGGTGAAACCGATCTTTACCTCAGGACCCCAACGGCCGATGGTACGCCCGTTGATATCGGCACCGAAGTAAAAATCGTAGGGTTTGTCAAATACGCAGTTCAGAGTGAGGTCGAGGGTGTCAGTACCAGTACGCGGTGTGAAGACGAAGTCAGTGCTGCTGAACACACCTGTAGCATTAATCTTACTCGCCGACTCCTGGTATTTCTCTTGACTGAACGCCTGACGCGGACGGAGCGTGAGGTCTTTCAATATGGTGCGCGGACGGATGGGTGAGCTTTTGCCGTTATAATGGATGGTGAGATGCCGACGCTGGATGGAGTCGGAAAGTATCTCGCGTGCTGCTTTTCGGAACTGCACGTCAATATGACCGATATACCATTTTTTCAACACTTCTTCTCCTAGACCGTCGACCATTTGCAGACGCAGCTGTGTCTTGTTGGGTACGGCGATGGTGTCTGCGAAATAAGTGGTATAGCTTGGGGTGAAATAATAGTAGCCATTGTTGCGGAAAAGCGAACTGATACGGTTTCGCTCACCATCAAGCGATGAAACGCTGAAAGGACTATCATTAGGGATGAGTGTTTCCTGACGGGTTGAGTCGATGAGTTGTTGTAGGGAATCAGTAAAACCGATATAGGCTAAGGAGTCGACGGTAAATAAAGAGTCAAGCCTGACGGTATAGCGGATTTTACTCTTCTTGGGATTCTTCATGGGTACAGGCTCGTAATTGACATTACCGCGTAAATAACCGTAGTTACGGAGCACGGACGTGGCCACAGAGGCACGGAGGGCTGGATTTACCTGACTCATCAGCACAGGGGGTTTACCAAAAGATTTGGTCATCCATTTGGCAAATTTAGAGTTTTTCGAGGCGTAGGTATTATAGACCCAGAGACGCCACGACCACGGGGCAGCATAATAGCTGCTGAAGAAGAGCGAACCATTGGGTATGGTAGCGAGAGCGGCCTCTACTTCTTCTTTCATAGTGCTCTCTTGGCTTTCACGGACCTTATCTTCAGGCTGCTTGTTGCTCAGTTCGTCAATATAGACAATTTCTTTCAATCCTCGGAAGAGTTGGTCGTCGTCTGGGATGTTCTTTGTAAGGGAACAGGATGATAGCAGGAGAATATAGAAGGCCAATGAAACCATCTGTGTCATCTGCCGCTTGCAACGGCTTAATCCTATAATAATCTGTGTCATCTGTTTCATTTGTGGTCTAAAGAATCAACTATTATACTATCGCGTTGTATCTGCAGTCCAGGCTGTAGTTGCTGCTGCGACCTTGGCATCATGGGTTGCTGCTCCTTCTTCCAGAATTGGAAAATGTCCCAGAAATTGCTGAGTTTCCGTCGCCAGACAAAACCGCCACCATACATATTGGTATAGCCGTCGAGCCAATCGTATACATTCTGCTGGTAGAAAAGTTTGGCATTCATTGTGCCGCTCTGGTTTAGACGATACTCCATTGTGACATTGTCGAAGAACGACTGTTTCTGCCCCTGCATATTATTGGCACCAGAAGAGACGACACCTCCCAGTTCGATTTTCAGACGGTTATCGAAGAACCGCTTGGCAAACTTGAACGAGTAGTCGGTCTGTATGGCGCCTGAAGCATTGGTGGTATTGTCGATACCCACGCTGAGATCGATGGTCTTCAGGGCAGAACCTGCGATGTTGTTGATCTCACTCTGGAGGAACGAACTGAGAGCGGAGTTCATCGAGAATCCGCTGGTGTTGGAATCGGCCAGATACATGCCTGTTGTAAGAAGGGCCACAGCCACTTTCCCGCGTTCTTCGGCGGTCATGCTGTTGAGGTCGCCGTTGATGAGATTGTCCTCAGGAGCCTCGATGATGAATTGCAGCCCCATGTCATTGAGTGTCTTTGTGATAATCACACCGCACTCGAAGGATACCACGCGGGTGGCTCCCTCTTTGCTAACTGTGGCTTTTGTGTGTTCAGTGGCAGTGATGTTCAGTTTTGGATTCATCGCATCGCCCGTAAACTCCACATAACTGCCGTCCTTGATGGTGAAGGTCTTCAACGGGATTACAGGCAGCGAGTATTTCATCTCACCTCTGTTCAAGGTATAGCGGCCTGTGAGATTGATGCCCTCATAGCTGTATTTCATGCGGAGGTCGCCACCCCCCACGAGGTCGATGTAGTTCGTTTGTTCAGCGTTGAGGTCGCAGACGATATGGGCACCTTGGCTCACGGATATGGTCAGGTCGACATTTAGTCCTGTGGGCATGGGCTTGGTAACAACGGCCTGAGTGGAGTCGTTGAAATCAGTAAATTTCACCAACTCTTCGAGACGGTTGTCTGTCGAGAGGGGTGAGTCGAGGAGCATGTAGGTCATATCTGTAGAACCGAGTACGTCAAGTCGGCCTCGCATATTCAACTGCTCCAATGGTCCTTGCATACGTGCCATGAAATTCACGTAGGCCTTGCCAAAGGCGATGCTCTTAGCCTCCTGTTTTGAATTGATCAGCAGTAAGTTCCGAGCACGCATACGCATATCCATCGTGATACGATCCATATCCGAAAAATCGATGTTGCCCATCATGTTGATAGGTTCTTCGTTGTAGGCATATAGTCCGAAGTTCTCAAGTAGCAGACGGGAGTCGATGATACGCACCGGATCGTTGTCGAAGCGCATGCGAATACCATAGGGTACACTCAACAGATAAGCATCCTCGACGTAGAGTTCGCCATCTACCTTCGGATGTTTCAAGGTCCCCTTGATGACCAATTCACCTTCTGCATAACCTTCGAGACCAACAATCTGGTCTTCGATGAAACCGTTGACGAGCGACAGCGGGAAACGTGTCATGTTGAAGGTGGCATCGATTTGTCCTTCACCTTTATTCTGATAGTTACCGCTCAGAGTGCCGAATTCCTCGTCGTTGAGCATGAGGTGCCCCTCAATAGCGTGGGTATCGTCCTCCTTCATCAGATATACTAGTTCGGTGCTGAAATTGCCGATGACAGCTCCTTCGTAGGTCATGTCTTGGATGGCCATGTCAGAGACCACAGAAAACTTTTCGTTCTGGTCTTGCAGGATATGGTAGTCGCCGTTGAGCTTGCCTGTAATCTTCGGCAAATAGGGTATTACAGAGGTAATCTCGCCTAGGTCGATACGATTGCATGAAAGCGTAAGGTCTTGCAACATTGTGGAATCTTGGTTTTCAGTATAGAACTTGAGACCTGTCTTGTCGTCAGCAATAAGGTCGACCTTCGCCTTAATTTTCTTGTCGCTACCGAGGAATATATAATTATCCTTGTTCAGATTGAATTCCTTGTAACCCACAGTCGGTCTGTCAGGCATAAGTTTTAAACGGATACCACCGGATTCCATTTCAGCTGTAGCTCCGATTCTGACACCCATTTTACCGTCCTTGTCGAAATAGCGTAAGCCTGCCAGGGCGCCATGCTCATGTATATGGCCGTCGACGAGGGCATTGAATACGAATTGTGGATTCTTGTAGTTATTGCATATCTGCCCCTGATAGGTAAGTCGGTCACCTTTCTGTGTAAGGTTCAGATGAATGGTGTCGATACGAGTGCTATCGTAATTCAGTGAATAAAGGTGAAGAGAGCCATTGATACCTGTCGTTGGCGAGGTGTTTAGGTCTAACAGCAGATCTTTGAAATCAATCTCCTGAGTTTTCAGGAAATTAGCCAGTGGATTCTCTTTCTTGCTTTCCACATGCAACTTCATCGTGGGCAACAATCGTTTGATGGCAGGTTGGTCGATCACTCTGGCTTCGTATTGGGCAATAACAGAGTCTCCAAGGGTGGTCAGCTCTTTCATCACCCGCTCGTAGCCCCCCTGTGCATCGAGCTTCACAATAAAATCGCCGCTTTGTATACGGGCGTAGGTGGTGTCGCTATTGGTTTTTAGGAGGAGACCTACTTTTGTAGGATAATAAGCCGTCTTATTGTCCTGAATACTGATATTGTCAATCAAACCACTGATGTAGTGGGCGTCCTTGAGGTTTGACTTGATGTCGAGATCACCACTCAAGCCAATACTAAGAGGACTATCCATGACGCGCAACTGGAAGAGATCGGCCTTCGCGAGGTCGGCGCAGAGTTGGACTTCGATAGTTTTGTCTTTTGAGAGGGCTGGCGTTATCAGCATATCGGCGGTGATATCACCTTCAAACAGATCGTTTTGCCCTGTGATGCTGGCCTTGCCTCGTCCGTTGGCGATGGTTGCCTTCGCCGTCATATTACTCAGATTCCAACTGCCATATTGTAGCTGATGTAAGGTCGCATCAGCCGTCAAACGGGTTTGCTGTGAAAGGAAATCTGTGCCACGTCCCTTGGCGCTGATGTCAGCAGAGAGGGTATAGATAGAATCCTTGGGCATGAAGTGATGTACATTCAAACCTTTGATGTTGATGTCTGCGTCATAGCTCATCAGACTGGGTACCATTTCTCCCTTGGCATTCAACGGGATGGTGGCATTGCCCTTCAGCTTTATTGCTCCCTGACCTTCACGGACGAAAAAATCAGTGATATAGTGTGTGCCATTGGCCTTTAAGGTGCCGTCGAGAGTGATGCCATTGGGGATACGGTAGTCGCTCATCGCCTTAGTGCCGAGCAGGGCTGTTACAAAGCCGATGTCCTGCGTCTTGGCATTGAGTTTCAAGTTTGCCTGCAATTTTGACAGATTTGTAAGATATCCGGCGGTGCCATTGGCGGTGAGATGGAAAGCGGTAGGCAGGTTGATGTCAAGACCTGTGAATTCCATCTGTTGCAGATTGCCGTTAAGCGAACCTTTGATGGCGATTGGATGGTTGGGGTAGCGGCGGATAAAGTTGGCAGGCATATCTCCTACAAACCGCATCAGGTCCTGCTTTCCTAACTGTGCATTCAAGCGCATTTTTATATCGCCAGGATTCTGATCTTCAAAGGCATTAAAGTCTAAATCAACCTCCGCGTATATGTCCGAATCGGGTGTCTTGAGTGTTAGGGTTGGTATTTGTATCTTGTTGAAGGCAGAATCGAGCCTGACGCCACCTTTCAGTTCGGAGATTTCTAGACCACTCTTTTCTTTGAGACTCGTGTGGTGGATATAGAAAGATGTGCCAGCAGTGGTATAACTGATTGAATCGATGCCGAGGCTGATGTCTGTGAGGGCGATGTGGTTATAGTCGAGCCCTGCCATATTGGGCTCAAAACGGTTGTTATAATTCAGACGCCCATCGCTCCATCGGAGGCTGCTTGCTTGATAGATACTCTTTCCAAGGTTGATATTGACTTCTTTTGCGACAGTATGACCCATATAGGCATCCACGTTAAGTGTGTCGCCAGGCATGTGGAGTGTTAGGTGTGTCTGATGGATGCTGAGACTGTCGGCATTGATAATCCATTTTGTTTCCGATGTTGTGGTGTCTACGGCAGCCGTGTCCGATAATTGGATGTCGAGATTGGCATCTGCCAGTCTGGCGCCATTCACCTCCACCATTTCCTTGTCCAGATCGATACCTTTCGACGATAGCCAGAGTTCTTGCACACGGCCTTTGACGCGCAAGTCGCTGATAAAGCCATTGGTATTGAGCTTGGCCTTTTGTAACGAGAGTTCGTTAATGACTACGCACTTCTTGAATAGCGGCCATAATTGAATATCGGCTGTCAGGTGGCCGACATCGGCAATGGTGTCTGTGACATTAGGAAGTGAGTCGTTCGGATGAAGCATGCGGAAATCGTCGATGCCGAGGTCCATGGGCCATTCCAAGTTGACGTGTCCCACGGTGATCTCCATCCCCGTCTTATCCGAAGCGATGGCTGCTACTTTCTTTGCCGCCCAGTTCTGTATGGGTGGCAGGTAGAGTAGTGCGGCGAGTATGAAAAACAGCAGAATGGGTGTCAATGCCGCAAATCCCAACCACTTCAGCGCTTTCTTCATCCAGATTGCTTTTGAGGGTCAAGGGCTTGCCAGAGCGTATCGTCAGGTAAGGGAGCCTCGGCAAAGATGGTTTCTTTAGAAACTGGATGGACAAACTCTACGCGGCGTGACATTAGCGAAATGCTGCCATCAGGATTACTCCGTGGAGCACCATATTTCAGGTCGCCTTTGATGGGACGTCCCATAGCAGCTAGCTGACAACGTATCTGATGATGACGACCTGTCATGAGGCTTATTTCTAGGAGCGTATAGTTATCACTATGGCTGAGAGTGCGGTATTTCAGTATGGCTTTCTTGGCATTCGGCTTTTCGTTGTTATAAGCGTATGACTTATTCTGCTTCTCATTCCGTACCAGCCAATGCTCCAACGTGTGCCATTCTTCTGACTCCTGACTTCTGACTCCTTCTTTTCTCTTTACAATCGCCCAATATGTCTTATGCACTCTGCCTTCGGCAAACATCTTGTTCAGCCGGCTCAGAGCTTTCGAGGTGCGTGCGAATATTACTAGTCCAGATACAGGACGGTCTAACCGGTGCACCACACCTAAAAAAACCGCTCCTGGTTTATCATATTTCTCTTTGATATAGTCCTTGACAATATCAGAAAGGGGGCGATCGCCAGTCTTATCGCCCTGTACGATCTCCCCGCTTTTTTTGTTAACGATGATAATATGGTTGTCCTCGTAAACGACTTCCATAACGGCCCCTGAGCTTGTCGAAGGGTTACATATTCATTCCACCATCAACCTGAATCACCTGTCCGCTCACATAGCTTGACATGTCTGATGCGAGGAAGGTGGCTACATTGGCGATATCTTCTACCTGACCGCCACGACGAAGAGGAATCTTCTGCTTCCACTCGTTGCGTACCTCTTCAGGTAGTGCTGCTGTCATGGCTGTCTCAATGAAGCCAGGGGCGATGGCATTGGCACGGATCCCCTTCGGCCCCATCTCCTGACCGATACTCTTGGCGAGAGCGATTAATCCTGCCTTCGATGCGGCATAGTTAGCTTGTCCGGCATTGCCATGGACACCTACCACTGAGGCCATATTAATAATCGAACCGCCACGCTGACGCATCATCACGGGCACACAAGCGTGAATGAAATTAAAAGCCGACTTTAAGTTCACAGCAATCACTGCATCCCACTGTTGCTCGGTCATACGCAGCATCAGTCCGTCCTTTGTAATACCAGCATTGTTTACAAGAATATCAATACTTCCAAATTCAGCTTTCACGGCTTGCACCACTTCCTCGGTCTGAGCAAAATCGGCTGCGTTCGAGGCATAGCTCTTGGCTTTCACTCCTTTGGCGGCGATTTCTTTTTCTGTCTCCTCATTCACTTCGAGGTCGGTGAATGCAATGTTGGCGCCCTCTTCGGCGAACTTTAATGCGATCGCTTTTCCGATACCGCGTGCAGCACCAGTGATCAGCGCTGTCTTACCTTCTAATAATCCCATGTTAATTTTCAATTTTATTATTTACAATTTACATTTATTATTTTCTTTGAAACTTACCGAGTGCACCGTATACTACCTTCGCAACCTGTGGCTTGGTGTCTTCCTCTTTCATACCGTGAGCGATACGACCATAGATGTATGGCACTTCAAGACCCTTGATACAATAATGGGTGATATCGGCCACCAAGTCGATGTTGTCGATGTCAAACTCTCCGTCCTCCTTGCCTTCGGTATATACCTTGCGAAACAACTCTATTTCTGCGTCATCGAAATGCTTGCGAACCTTCTCCACCATCCAGATATTGCGGAAAAACTCTGCGCGAAGATTGCCGTTTCTGACGACTGTCTCACGAATCATACTCAGGTGGGTATAAATCAGTTCGATGATTTTGTCTTGCGGACGGATCTTGCGTGCTGCCACCTCATCAAGTTTATCGCTCAGACGTTCCAACTCTCCTTCGATCACGGCGTAATATATCTCTTCCTTGGATTTAAAATAGGTATAGAGTGTGCGCCGGCCCTTACCTGATTGGGTGGCAATGTCGTTCATTGTGGTATTCTCCAGGCCGTTTTTGGCAAACAACTGGCGAGCCACATCTACTAGTCTTTGTCTGGTCTTGGATATTGACATATCTGTATCCTCCTTTGTTTTTGCAAAATTGCACACATTCTTTCAGTGTGCAAAAGTACGATTTTCCTTTTAAATACGCAAGAAAATGACAAAGAAATGTTCAGTAAAGCGTGTTTTTTCAAAAAAATAGCATAATTATTTGTGTAATTAAAAAAAAAGTAGTACCTTTGCACCCGCTTAGAAAAAATGACATCGCGGAGTGGAGCAGTTGGTAGCTCGCCAGGCTCATAACCTGGAGGTCGCACGTTCGAATCCTGCCTCCGCAACTATCAAGGGAATGCAAGCCGAAAGGCTTGCTTTTTTTGTCCTTATGCCTAAAAAGACTTCTGTTAAAAAACAAAATATCCGATCGTCAGGTTTTATCCTTGACAATCGGATTATCAGTCTTGCAAATAGTTTCGTTGTCCAAACGATAGCGAAGTCCTATGCATCCTTACTTCATCTTGGCTAGCACCTTTTTGTAGTAACGATTGGTGGCCTTTTTTGTGTACTTAACGCCCCCGTTCCACAATCGAATCGCTTTTTCGATGTTGTTCTCAGGGTTGTAATACTTTTGGATGAGAAGGAACATCTCCTTTGATTTAGCTACGCTGTAGCGATCTGCCATGGTATAGCGCTTTTTGCTCTCCTGCTTTTTTAGAATTTCGTTGCAATCCTTCACAAGAATAGGAGTGATCTGCATAGCGCCTACTGAGTTTCCGCTCACGGCATTGGGGTTACCTTCGCTTTCTACTTGAATAATCGCATCCATTACTGGATTCCAGTTGATGCCTGATGATTTTGCTGCTGATTTGTTGCCGCCTCCAGCTGAGGCTGTCAGAGCAATCATAATAGCTATCAGGCATACACTTCCTTTCTTAAAAAATTGATTCATATCTCTATACTTTAGGCGGATGTCTCATCACGAGAAATTCCGCGTTATCCTTTAGATTTTCTTCATCAAAATGTTCGACGTCACGTCGATATGGGTTGCAAAAGTACGGATAATCAACGAGTTAGCCAAATAAATTTAGTTTTTTTAAGATTTGTTGAGGGCATGAAATAAGTTCCTTTCACACCTCAGGAGGTCTGCTTTTCAGTCAAGATCAACCACTGTGATACCCGCTCCGCCGAACTGTACATGCTCGTCGCGGAAGTGCGAAACATTGGGGATGGTGGCCAGGTATTGGCGTATTAACTGGCGCAGGATGCCAGATCCTGTGCCGTGTAGAATTCTCACCCTCGATACGCCCACGAGGATGGCATCATCTATATAATAAGTGATGGCATTGATGGCTTCGTCGCCACGCATGCCACGTACGTCGATGTCTTGTTTGAAGTTCAGTTTGCGATTGTCTATCACGTTGCGAGTGTCTTTTGAAGCATTGCTGTAGGCACCTGCGATACTCGCATTGCGCTCTTCTTGTTTCGAGGTTTCCTGTTTGGGTATTTCCGCATGCTCCAATCGCTCAGCACGCATCTTGGTTTTCATGCCACCGAAGATCACCGTGGCCATCTTGCCTTCGATGCTCTCAATCGTCCCCACGCTTGTAAGGCCCTTGATTCTTACGGTATCACCAATGCTCAAAGGTTGCTGGCTCTTCTGTGATATTGCTTGCGACGACACAGAGGTGCCTGACCCCTTTGTGTCCTTTTTCTCTGCCCTCTCCGCCTTGCGCTTCTCACGTCGCTCCTTACGCTCCTGCAACTGACGGATTTTCTTTTCAATCATCTCGTCGTTGGCACGGGTGTCGATGGCGTCAAGTTCCTCCTTGAAAGTGTTCAATTCCTCTCGAGCCAGCCGTGTACGTTCCTTTTCTGCTTGCGCCTCCCGAATCTCCCGAATCACGTTTTCTATCTTCTTGTTGCTTTCGCGTAGCAGTTCCTCTGCCTCCACCTTAGCCTTGCGGAGTATTTCTTTACGCTGACGCTCAATCTCCGAGAGTTCGTCCTCATAACGGTTGATCTTGTGTTCCAGCGATTTCTCATGTTGGTGGATGGTCTGGCGTTTACCCTCCCAATAGCGTTTGTCACGCACGATGTCCTGTAGATATTTGTCACTCTGGATATACTCTGAACCAACGATGTCCGAGGCGTCTTTGATCACTTCCTCGGGCAAGCCTGTCTTACGGGCAATCTCAATAGCAAACGATGAACCGGGCTGCCCGATACTCAGCTGGTACAGAGCCTGCATCTGGTTCCGGTCGTAGAGCATCGCACCGTTCACCACGCCCTCATGGCCCTCTGCAAAGTGCTTCAGGTTCTGATAGTGTGTGGTGATCACGCCGAAAGCCTCTTTTTTCCAGAACTGTTTCAATACAGCTTCTGCGATAGCACCTCCGATACCGGGTTCCGTGCCGCCGCCAAACTCATCTATTAATAAGATGGTGCGTGCGTTGGCCTGCTTCATCATGTTCTTCATGTTTAGCAGGTGCGAGGAATAGGTCGAGAGGTCGTTCTCGATACTCTGTTCATCGCCGATGTCGATCATGATACTGTCGAACATTCCCGTTGTTGAACGGTCGCCTATGGGGATGGCAAGTCCACATTGCAACATATATTGCAATAGTCCTACAGTTTTAAGACATACCGACTTTCCGCCGGCATTCGGACCGCTTATAATTAAGAGACGGCCAGAATTCTTGTTTCCTCCATTTTCCGTCTTATTTTCGCTTTCTAAACGGATGTCTAGCGGAACCACGTGCTTATCCTGTTTCTCAAGCGCCAGTTGCAACAATGGATGGCAGGCTTGTATCCAGTCCAGATGGGGGACGCCCTTCACTTCTGGTTCAAAGGCCTTGGTCAGTTTGGCCAACTCGGTCTTCGCGTATATCAAGTCTATCTGTGCCAGAAAAGCGTATGAGTTGAGAATTTCTGTTATGTGTGGACGGAGCTCATCACTGAACACGGTAAGGATACGAACGATCTCGCGCCGTTCAGCTGCTTCTAGTTCTCGTACTTTATTGTTGGCTTCCACTACCTCCGTGGGCTCGATGAACACCGTTTTTCCCGTAGCCGACTCGTCGTGTACGATACCGCTGATTTTGCGCTTCACGCCAGGGGCAACAGGTATTACTAGTCGGCCGTCACGAACGGCTGGAGTCACGTCCTTGTCCACTAATCCGTCTTTTTGGGCGGCATGCAAAATAGTATATAAGGTACGCGATATAGAACCTTCCATCTTTGACAGGTCGTGACGGATACCTGCCAATGTCATTGAGGCTGAGTCTTTGATTTTCCCGAACTTGTCTAATATCGAGTCGATGCGCCGTATAATTGCAGGAAATGTTGTAACCCCTTCTGTTAATCGATACAATGCAGGGTAAGGGTAATCTCCTGACTCCAGACTCTCGTCGCCTGACTCCTTTCTCAAATACTTCACGATATTCCCAATCGTCTCCAGTGAGCGTCTGAGATCCCACACTTCGTCCTCCTCCAGATGGGTGTTCTCCAATCGGATGCGTTTGATGCTCTCGCGTACATCGAAAAAATACTGCATTGGGAAATCGTTTTTTTCTTCCTGCAGACGCCGGAACTCGCGTACCTGCGAAAGCCATTCATTTACCGCACTGACATCTGTGGAGAAGGCAATCTCATCCACCTTTTCCTTGCCCAACGTGCTCAGACAACGCGCCTTCAACAGTTCGCGTATTTCGTTGAATCCTATCTTTTGTTCGAAGTTGTTTGGGTAAATCACGCTGCAAAGGTACGAATAAGTGAGCGATTTTCCAAATATTTTATAAAAAGTTGCCTAAAAATTTGTTCAATTCCGAAAAAAGCACTACCTTTGCACCCGCTTTTGAGACAAACGAGCACTGGAGAGATGGTAGAGTGGTCGATTACAGTAGTCTTGAAAACTACCGTACCGAGAGGTACCGGGGGTTCGAATCCCTCTCTCTCCGCGAAAATGACTTAAAGGGAATCAATCAGGTTCCCTTTTTTCGTGCCTGATTGTCAACGTCTTACGTTTACAACACTCTGACAATGTGAATGTTAGGAGATTTTAAACTCTCCAAATATCAGTCAAGATGAGTAAAGAAAACGCAAGATGAGACATAAAAAACTTGTTATAAATTTGTTAGAGCATGGTATTCTGCATGGTAGAAAGCAAAATACCTCCTATCGTGTATGTTTTTGCCTTTTGGGTCGTGAAAATGTTAATATACGACTTTTTTTTTGCAAGACTGTCTTGGTGTCACGGTATCATTGGTATTACGAATTGTGTTAAAATTAAGTTAAATTTCGAGTTGTAGTACTGGAATATCAGACGAAACAAGTAATTTTGCAGACGGAAGATGAAAGTGCATCAAATAATGCTACCAGACATCTTGCATCTTTGAAATTTCCTTTTTTATCAGAAAAATAGTAACAAGATTATCTTTACAGCGTGAAACAGATATTGAAGACTCTCTTAGTTTATATCATATCATATTTTGTTTTGTTGATAGTTGTATTCGGATTGCAGTATGTTTATCCGAAAATAGAGCTACATCTGTTGTTGAACTCCTATCACACTAGCATTCAGGATACTTTTTTTAAGTATTACACTATGATGGCTGAAGGACCTATATATGTTTTGGCACTGCTCCCTTTACTCTGGAAGAAGATCAGATTAACAATATTCTTTGCTCTTTGTGAATTGTCTGGAGGTGGCTTGTTGCAAGTTCTGAAACATACCATCCGTACCGAGCGCCCTGTCAGTGCGTTTGAGCATTACCATGACATGATTCTACCTCTAGTGCAGGGCGTAGATATGCATCATAGTAATTCTTTCCCGTCGGGACACGCCTCTACGTTCTTCGTGTTCTTTACTTGTTGTGCGCTTTTCATGGCATACCGTTATAAATTGAAAGTCGATCAGAATAACCGTCTGACATGGGTGCTGATTTGCGTGATGATGTTTTCGTTTTTTGTGCTTGCTTCATTAGGTGCCTACTCGCGTGTCTATCTTTCGCAACACTTCCTGTCGGATGTCTGTGTGGGTAGCATCATCGGATTTGTGACTCCGTGCTTGATATTCTATTTTGGCAGGCATAAGATTTTGAAAATCAATTGAATGATATAATATAAAATGATGAAATCATTACGCAAGCCTATTTCGTTATTCGTATTCTCATGCATCGTCAGTATAGGTACTTTGTTGTTATACAACCTACCATTTTTTAAGTATGTGTTTAACAATACCAATGAGAACTTAGGTGGACAGATATTCCTGTTGGCATCGCTGGTGGTTATCATGTTGGCAGTCAACTTCATGATGACCTATCTCGTGATATATTTGTTGAGGATGGTGGGGCGCGTTTTGCTCGCCCTCTTTTCACTCATTAATGCAACAGCCGTATATTTCATCATTACGTATAGTGTGATGATCGATGCCACCACCATCGAGAATGTCTTCAATACAAGATACTCGGAGGCATCAGGATTCTTCAGTTGGTCGTTGTGGCTATTTATCGTTGTTTTCGGCATGCTCCCCGCCTTGTGGTGCATTTTCCAGCCAGTCGTTATCGGCAAGGTAAAGAAAATGGGTGTTTACTGCGGAAGTTCGTTGGTGATAGTCCTAACAATAGCATTGATGAACTTTAGCCAGACGTTGTGGATCAGTCAGCACGATACGGAATTGGGTGGATTGTTGCAGCCTTGGTCATATCTGGCGAATACCTTCCGAGTAATCAGCAGTCAACAAGACGAGCAACAAGAGGAGATAAAACTGCCTGAAGGCCGGATCACAGATGATGAGAAGGCTGTGGTAGTACTTGTCATCGGCGAATCGGCCAGAAAAGCCAACTTCCAACTCTACGGTTATGAGCGCGATACCAATCCCCTGTTGTCGAAGCAAAAGGGTCTGAAAGTGTATCAGGCCAATTCTTGTGCCACTTACACCACGGCAGGTAGTAAGGCAATTCTTGAACCCAAAAACAGTGACGACCTGTATGAATTGCTGCCTAACTATGCGTTCAGAACAGGTGTAGACGTGTCGTGGCGTACATCTAACTGGGGAGAACCGCCTATACATATTGACGAATATCTTACTGACGATGAACTTGGCGTGCAATATCCCGACGAGAATGAAGCCTATGATGCGATTCTCTTTGCGGGACTCCGCGAACGTATAGTGTCAAGTCAGAAGAATAAAGTGTTAATCGTACTTCATACCAGTACAAGTCACGGTCCAAAATATGCTGACAAATATCCCAAGGCATTCGAGGTGTATAAGCCTGTGGCTAAAAATGTGGAAGAAGGTGAGAAAAATGTCAGTATGTTGGTGAATGCATACGATAACACCATACGCTATACCGATTTTCTGTTGGACAGCCTTATCAACACTTTGCGTGCCATGAAAGATTGGAAAAGCGCCATGATCTTTATTTCAGACCATGGCGAGTCACTTGGCGAGAACAAAATGTTTATGCATGGGCTGCCTATGAAACTGGCGCCAAAACAGCAATATGAAATACCTTTCCTGGTATGGACTTCAGACCATTTCAGGGATTACAAGCCTTTGGACGAATTGCCAGCGGTGCTCGAACAGCATTATATTTTCCATTCAGTGCTCAACTTGCTATCAATTCAATCGCCAGCTTACAATAAAGACTACGATATCTTTATAGCAAAGTGAGTATGATTTATTGCCCTAAGAGACTTTTAACCTTTTTCTTGAGGGCTTCGCTGGGTTCTGCTTTGCCATCGAAGGGAGCCACATACCAGGTGACGGTCCATTTCAGTTCCTCGCCGGGCTTGAGGGTGGTGTAAGCTCCTTGGCTCTCAAGTTCGATGAAGGTCTTGCGCATGTTGACATAGACTTGTATTTCTGCTTCATCGGGAGCAGGATGCGAAGCGTCCAAATCGTCAAATTTCTTCACCATCAGCAGTCCCTTTGCACAATAGGCCAGCCAACCCTTACCATCAGCATTGATCTTGCGGTTTTGTTGAGCTTCATCGGCCTGGAACCAGCTGAGGCCATTGGCAGCCTGGAAATTCATCAGACCTGCGGGGGTGATGGCGTCGATGGGCGCGTCAAAGAAAATGATACCATCGTTGGGTACACGGGTAATCTCCCAAGGTGCCACTTTGCGGGTTTCGTCAGACTCGTTCTTGATGGTATAGGTGACGGCTATCGACTGATCTTTCTTGTTGGGGGTGAAGGTCTTTGTAACACGATATTTCAGGCGCGCTGACATCTGACTGGTCATGACGAACTTGTCGCTATTCTCTACGGTATAGGGCTGACGATCGAACTCGGGCACGGGAGGCCAGTTCCATTCTTTCTGCGGACTTGTCCAGAAAGTGCTGCCAAAAGAGTTGGGAAACGTAGTCTGGCTGATGACCTCGGCATCGCCATATTTGTATGACAGGATCTTGCCACCGTTGACATCGATAGTCATCGTGACCTCACCGTTTTTGATGATGTACTTACCGTCGGCAGACTCTTCTGCGACGGTTGCAGCAGCCACGACCTGAACGCAGGCTGCCATGAGAATGAATGTGATGAACTTTTTCATGAAAATACGTATTTTGAGTTGATTCTAATAAGACATAGACGAATGGAAATGCGGAAAGTAAAAAGGCTTTGCTGACAATTATAGAACATTAACATATACATATTTAAAAAATATTAATCTTCGCATGTGTGCTTGTTATATTCAATAATAATTGCTAACTTTGCTCAAAATTTCTAATTAACTTATAGTGTTTTTTATGATGAAATTTAAATGTTTTGCCTTAACTGCAGTGATTGCTTTTGCTACCAACTGCATGGCCCAAGGGGCCTCAGAGAAGTCTACCGTTGTGAATGCTGACGGTACAGTAACCTTCCGTTATTGGAATGACCATGCGAAAGACGTACAAGTGGATGTCCAGTTTGCCGGCCGCAAGCCGATGACGAAGGGTGCCGATGGTGTATGGACAGCCACGCTCGGACCGGCTGCGCCCGACATGTATCCCTATTGTTTCGTGGTTGATGGCGTGAGTGTCATGGACCCCAGAAACCAACTTTATTTCCCTAATGAGGGCTTTAAGAACAGCCTGTTGGAGATCAGCGACGGCAAGCGTATCCATGATATCAAGGATGTGCCTCATGGCCGCGTGGAGTATGTGCACTATTATTCGAAGAGCCTTGGTGCTACGAACAATGCCGTGGTTTATCTGCCACCCAGTTACACACAGATGAACATGTCGTTCAACCAGAACGATCAGAAGAAATATCCTGTATTCTATCTGATCAGTGGTACCACAGATACTGAGGAAGTGTATCTGAAGGTTGGTCGTGTAAACTACATCCTTGATAACCTGATTGCTGACAAGCTCGCCAAGGAGATGATTGTCGTGCTGCCTTACGGTAATCCCTCGAAGTTGAAGCCGGCTGCTCCAGCAGGCGGTGGCGCCCCACAAATGCAGTTTGGCGGTGATGTGTTCAGCAAAGACCTGATTAACGACCTGATGCCGTTTATCGAGAACAACTATCGTACGGTGAACAATGCTGACAACCGTGCCATCGGCGGTTTCTCACGTGGCGGTAATCAGGCGCTCGCTATCGGCCTGAGCAACTTGGATAAGTTCTCGTATCTCTGCAGTTACAGCTCTTTTACCTCAACGACCATTCCTGAGGTTTACGACAATGCAGCCGCTACCAACAAGAAGATTCATCTGTTCTGGCTCGGCGTGGGTACGGACGATTTCCTCTATGGCAACGCCCGCGACTATATGGAGTTCCTCGATCAGAAGGGTATCACCTCGGTGAAGGAGTTTACCAACGACAAGTTCGGTCATACTTGGATGAATGCTAGGTATTTCCTCGACAAGACCCTGCGCCTGCTGTTCAACAAGAAGGCTTCGGAAGAAGCCATGAAGAATGGCCAGCCCGCACCTGCCAAGACCGGTCAGGAACAGCAATTCACAGGTGCTACGATGGCCCGTCTGTTCCCACGTCCAGTGGTCTCTCCTGAGTATACCGAAGAGGGCATCACTTTCCGCATGAAGGCACCTGAGGCCGACAGTGTGAAGTTCAACAGTGACATCTTGGAGGCTCCGCTGCCGATGGAGAAGGATACGACAGGTGTCTGGAGCATCACCCTGAGCGAATATCTGTTTGAGACCTTCAGATATTGTTTCATCGTTGACGGCACGCCTGTGGCTGACCCCAGCAACATGTATCTGTCGCCTGACAAGGGCTTCAAGTGGAGCATTGCCGATAATCCCAATTCGCCGTACAACTTCGCATCGCAGGGTGACATCGAGCATGGCCGTGTGGCTTACGATTTGGATCAGGGCGAGGCTTGGTATACATCGCCCACGCCTGCCGGACAGCAGCAGGGCATGTTTGCGATGCCAGCTATGATTCAGTTGGTACCTGGTGCTGGCGACACAATGGAGAGTTGGTTCAAGGTAGGTGGTGCTGATGCTATCGTCGACCGTCTGATTGCCGATGGCAAGGCAAAGGCTTGTATTCTCACTACCAGTAGCATGGACTTCATGCAAGGTGGTGGTGGCGGCATGGGTGGCTTCCAGATGCAGGTGGATGTGCTGAAGGCTGACGACTATCCCACATGGAGCATGCGTCGTGCTGCATTGATTAAACTGTTGCTCGAGATTGCCAAGCGTCCTGCACCTCAGTTCGGTGGCTTCGGCGGCGGTCAGGGTCGTGGTCAGGGCCGTGGTGGTCAGGGTCGTCGTGGCGGTGGCGGCGGCTTCGGTGGCGGCGGCTTTGGCGGCGGCGGTTTCGGTGGCGGCTTCCCGGGTGGCGGCTTCTAATCGGTCAGTTTGCTTATAATTATAA
>Ga0247608_10001820_pt1 | contig 28281 bp, 18 predicted proteins | sample 176DNAGHGlowgp2_FD_193490 | JGI IMG/M metagenome (GOLD analysis project Ga0247608, IMG submission 193490) | Sheep rumen microbial communities from Palmerston North, Manawatu-Wanganui, New Zealand - 1766 DNA GHGlow gp2 | ecosystem: Host-associated > Mammals > Digestive system > Stomach > Rumen ... | reverse complement strand
GACGGCGTGGTAACAGGGGATACAGGCGTGAACTCGGACACAAACACAGTAACCATGGTGGATGACATGGTCATCACCACAGACGTAGAGATCAGCAAGGAAAACGTACTCGGCAAGGAGATCCCCGGAGCCACACTTACCCTGACAGGTACAAAGGCAGACGGCAGCACAGTGGTATTCGATATCAACGATATCACACCCGGCGAGGGCGCACAGCTTATCTCACAGGCAAACGGCACAAGCATCACATGGGTATCCGGAACAACAGCAACTCTTATCGAGGGCCTTGAGGACGGTACTTATGTGCTCCACGAAGTAGCGGCACCCAGCGGCTACGAGGTAGCAACAGATATCACCTTCACTATCACAGACGGACAGGTAACAGGAAATGTAGGCGTAGAGTCAACATCAGTTACCATGGTCGATGATATGGTGCTCACAGACGTAGAGATCTGCAAGAAGAACACCCTGAGCGAGGAGATCGCAGGTGCAACACTTACCCTCACAGGTAAGGACTTCGAGGGCAATACAGTAGTATTCGACCTCAGCGACGTTGTACTTGGCGAGGGCGCACAGCTTGTATCAGAGGCAAACGGACAGGTACTCACATGGGTATCCGGAACCACATCTACATTCGTGAAGAACCTGAAGGACGGTACCTATGTGCTCCACGAAGTAGCAGCACCCAGCGGCTATGAAGTAACCACAGACATCACCTTCACAATAGTGAACGGCCAGGTAACAGGCGATGTAGGTGTGACCACCGACAGCAATACCGTTACAATGGTCGATGATATGACGGTTACAACGACTGCCACAATAGTTACTACAGAAGCAACAACGACAGCAGCAGCGACCACCACAACTGTTGCAACAGATTCTCCCAGGACGGGTGACAAGGGCATGGGCATCACATTCGCATTCATCGGAATGGCCGCAGCAGCAGCTTTCGTCCTCCGCAGGAGAGAGAATGACTGATAAGGTCTGGATTACAGAAACCACCCCCCGCTTATGCGGGGGCGTTTCATTATATGCGGCCGGTTCTGTTTGATAAGACGTGTTGTGGTATTGTACAAAACACTCACGCTGTTTTTGTTTAAATATACAAAGATGAGCTTTTCCCCGATACAGCCGCACATAAAGCCTGCCTGTCTCGTTATATAGGATGAAAGGATAATTCATTATCCGGAATAAAATAATACTATGGGAGGGAATATTATGAGAAAGAACAAACTATTTGCCGCAGCAGCGGCAGCAGCACTCACCATTACCGCAATACCTTCGTATACGGTAAACAAGGCACCTGTGCTTATGCCTGCCTATGCGATCGACGCTGAGGAGAGTGTGACAGTGGACGGCGTTGTCTATATCTGCTGCGGAGATCATGCGATCGCAACAGATACAGAGAATGCTGCAGGGGAGATCACCATAGCTGCCGCAGTAAGCACTGGGAACGGAGAGATACCGGTAACTGCCATAGCTGACGGCGTGCTCAGAGGTCTCACAGCTATCCGCTTTGATGGCAGCACCGATGAATGGAACAGCATATCCGGAGGGCAGCTCATACCGGAGGGTACTGCTCTTTACTGCAAGGACTCTGAGACCGGGGAATATGTCAGAGCCTGCACTGTCACCGTGAGCTTCACTGATCTCGACGGAGAGCCCGTGAGCGGCATCAATGCTTCGGTAGACTTCCATTCGGAAAACCCGTACACCGCCGCACAGTGGGTGAGCGGAGACGGACCGGTGACTGTTGCCGTTCCCATGCCTGAGGGAGAGGGACAGTACACCATAAGCCACGATGCGATGTCGGACTACTTTGTCTACACAGATACCAGCAGCGGTATACCGTTCAGCGGGGAAAACACATCATACAGCAAGACGGTCTATGTTGACGACGAGAACATAGTGCCCTATGACTGCCTTCAGAAGGACACCGCTCTTATAACAGAGGGCGAGAGCATGATAGTCTGCATCCCCGGAGAGGAAGTTTGTCTCGGCGGCGAAGACAACGGCGTTATGTCATACAAGCTCCTGAGATCAACAAAGGAGGAGGCTGTCTATCGTCTGACAGCCAGAAAGCCCGGCAGCTTCGAGCTGATCGTCAATTCCGATGCTCTGGAGACGGGAGAGGGCGTACACTTCACCGTTGTTCCGATGGTTGAGCCGGGATCAGAAACTCACTGCGGAAGCGCAAAAATCGTGGAGGCACCTCAGACAGATGTCGCCGTCGGAGATTTCGCAACTATGGTGGTATACGGCTTCGGCTATAAGCCCGGCATCAAGGTCTGCGTAGAGGACGGAGAATGGGAGATCGATACTGACGGTTCGTTCGTAGAGCTCGAGAAGCTGAGCAGCAGCGGATACTATACGACATACAAGCTCATTACAAAGCAGATTTGCAAGGCAAAACCGTATTTCAGCCTTACGAACCTCGGTGCCTCTGTGGATCCCGAGAGCGTGATTAACGTATATGATCCGGAGGAATTGTTCAATATTGAACCGACTGAGCCTTACAATCACGGTCTGACACACGGCGGAACAAAGATGCTCAAGGCGCCGGACTCAGAGCTTACTGTAGGACAGTCCACGACTATGATCATTGACGGCCTTGTTATGGATTATAATATCCCGAAAATGAGTATATCCGATGAAAACGGCGGATATATCAGAGAATGGGAGGAGTATTTTGATATCAAGGAGATAAGCAGGGACGAAAACATTGTTGAGCTTGAGATCACAGCGAAAAAGCCCTGCAAGGCTAAGCCGTATGTATATCTGTCACTAACAGGAGCCAGTGAAGAATATGGCGCTTATATCAATGTGACCGAAGCCGCAGACAGCACGGCAGAGGTCATCAGAAAGCCGCAGACAGAGCTTGCCGTAGGACAGGAAACGACACTGACCTTATCAGGCACCGGATATATCCCGACACTCAGGGTGCTCGGAGGAGGCGACAGCTTTACCTATGACATGAGCGGAGACTTCATAAAAATAGAGAAGGTTAGCAGCGCCGGCGATACCACCACTTACAGGATCACGCCGAAAAAGGCCTGCAGGGCAGAGCTCTGTTTCGACCGTGCGGATCGCTTTGATCCCGACCTGCCGTATTTCAGCTTCCATATCGTTGAGGGAGCTCCTGTTGCAAATGCTCCGGAACCGGCAGCAGGCACATCCGGCGTAAAGGGCGATGCCAATACCGACGGAAAGCTGGACGTAGCTGATTCCGTGACAGTCCTCCAGTTCATCGCGAACCAGTACAAGTATCCTATGTCAGACCGCGCAAAGATACTTGCAGATATTGACGGCGTAGAGGGTATCACAGGCGGTGACGCAGCCGCTATCCAGAAGCTGGATGCCGGTATATTCTGAAACATGGCATAAACACATTTCCCTGAGAGACAGAAAACATGATATATTAAAGGGCTCCTCCGGAATATCCGGGGGAGCCCTTCGTATCATCAGTTATATGTGTGTCAGCTGGCCTGTCTCTCTTTGAAGAAATCATCAAAGCTCTTGACAAGTTTCACCGTACAGCCTGTGAGCAGCTTGCCGGTATCTGCATCAACTACGGAGATGGTGGCGGAATCGCTCTCCTCCTCCGTGGGTATCTTCTCAACGTAGAAATCAAGGCGGGTATCAGTAAAGCCGTTCTTTAAATCGAACTCAACGGGCTGGGAAAAATCCCTGCTGGGGAACATTTCCCCGATGCTCCCCCTCAATAAAACTGTATATCATCCTTATCTCTTCTTATACGCAATAAGCTCGGGCTCTGAGCCGTCAACGCTGTAGCTGCATATAAGTATGAAGGACATATCTGCCACAACGCCGTAGCAGACGCCCATATCTGCGAACTCTATCTGTGTTCCGAGGTAGACCTTGGTCGTGTCGAGAAATCTTACAGTCTGTCCGCTCGGCAGAGGGTAGGCAAGGTCAACGAAAGAGCCGGGAAGCTCATGGAGCTGCTCTGCTGCCGGAAGGCCGTGGAACCGCAGAAGGTCATTGATCTCGCTGAGGAGCATGGCCTTGAATTCCGCATACTTCTCCCTGCCGCCGACCTTGATATACTCCGCCGCCACGCAGCTCCCGCCGAAGGGTTTTCCGCAGGTCGCCGCACAGCCGCGGCAGTTTTCCCTGAAGCTGCATTCCTCACATCTTGCTCCGCATATAGTTTCCATGAATAGTTCCTCCTTCTGCGCTGAGCCCTCCGCTCAGCTTTTTCTTCTATTATATATAAACGGTGCAGGCTTGTCAACAGAAAAGCCGCAGTATCTCCGGCCGTGACCGGTGGTACTGCGGCATAAAGCCTGTATGTTCTCAGAAGAGGCCCTTTTCGTGCTTCTTGGTGAGTATGCGGAGGACGCTCTCGTTGATGCGGTCCTCTGAGATAGTGCCGTTCTCGACTGCTGCGATGACTGCGTCAGCCGCTTCCCTGATATCGGCCGGCATGAGAATGATGTCGATGCCTGCCTGTACGGACATGACTGCTGCCGTTCCTGCACCGTAGACATTAACTATGGTGTTCATCTGCTGTGCATCGGTGATAGCGATGCCGCCGAATCCGAGTTCTCCTCTCAGGTAGTCGGTAACCGCTGTCCGTGAGAGATCGGCCGGGAGGTTGTCGCCAAAGCCGGTTGTTATCTGATGTCCCACCATTACGAAGTCCACGCCGGCGGCGATAGCAGCCGAGAAGGGAACGAATTCCTCGCTGCGGAGCTGATCGACCGTCCTGTCAATGGTGACGAAGGAATCGGTGTGGGTATTGCCTGCCTCTGCGCCGAGGCCGGGGAAATGCTTTACTGTGGCGCTGACGCCCTGGCTCTGGAGACCGAGAGCGACGTATGTAGCCATATTCGCAACTACTCCCGGATCACTGCTGAATATGCGTGAGCCGAGCTCGTTGGCGGGATTGATATTGATATCCGCTACGGGAGCAAAATCAAGGTTGAAGCCGAGATCCTTCAGGTCGATGCCGAGAGTCTCGCCTATGTGGTAGGCCTCGTCGGAATCGTTGACCTCGCCGTATGTGGCCATGCTGCTGAATGAGGTGGTGCCGAGCTTCTGGGCACAGCGTGCTACCGCGCCGCCCTCCTCGTCCACCGAGGTGAAAAGCCTGATATCGCTGAATGCCTGCATATCTGCAAGAAGCTGCTTTGTCTGCTCCTTGCTCTCAAGGTTTGACGCAAAGAGGATGACTCCTCCGACAGGGCATTCCGCAAGGGCATCCTTCATGCTCTCGCCGGCGCTGGTCACTGTGGAGGCGCCTGTAAGGTGCTCCGGATCCACAATGAACATCTGGTATACCTTCTGCCTGAGAGACATGGCCGCCAGCATCTCCTCGGGAGTTGCGTTCTCCGGCAGGGGTGCTGCCGTTGTCACGGTAGTCGTGGCCTTTTCCTCTTCCTCAGTGGTCTTTGCCGTAGTTGTGGACTTTGTATCGGTAGCAGCCGATGTGCCGCGTGAGCTTCCGCTGCTGCTGTGGTTTCCGCCTGAGAAGCTGCCGCCGCTGTGGCTGCCGCCTGACGATGAACCGCCGCTGTTTCCTCCGGAATAAGAACCTCCGCCGCCCTGATTGCCGCTGTGGCCGCCCGATGAGCCGCCGCCTGACGGCTGTCCGGCGCTGTGTGTTCTTACGTCCTTTTCCTCCGGCGGTGCGAAGACCTGCACGGTGGTCACTGTATCACTGGCTTTGCTGCCCTTCACTGCTGTAGTCTTCTTCTCCTTGCTTCCGGCATCGGATGTGGCGCCTTCTTCGTTTTCATCGGCCGGATCGGTGCTGTCAAGAGATATCACATCTGTCTGCTCCGCAGCTGTCAGCGGATCAGACGGGTTGTACTGCTCAACGACACCGCAGCCGGTCAGCGCCATCACGAGACAGGCTGCTGCTGCAAGTATCCTTCTGAATCCATCCTTCATAAATGATCGACCTCCGGGTGAAGTTCGTATATACCGAACGGGAACGAGTTTCCCGTTCCAACTGTATCTTGAACTAATATTATAGCACATGACGGACCGTATTTCAATAGAAATCGGTAAATAAATTATTAATCTTTCACGTAGTAAATTGCTGCAAAATAACGAATACCTTCCATGGGTATCGGCACATTCTATTAAATATTATAGCTCAAATCTGTTCGTTTGTCAACAATATTAGTATAATTTGCCGGAAAATATACAGACAGACTATCCGGCCGGTCTGATCCGGGTGCAATCTGTGACTTGACAAATATTCATTCTTATCTTATAATTATGAAAAACCATACAGGAGGACGGATCAATGCGAAGATTTTTCAACGGCCTTGCGGCAGTATCTTTCCTGCTCGCCGCACTGACCTTTCTGGTGCTGTACAAGCAGCTCATAGATATTCCGGAGGAGTACGAGATCCCTGTCATAGCAGCCGTTCCCGGCTTTGTACTCCTGTCCGTTCTGTGTCTCTACATATCGTCACATCTCGGGCGCAGGGAGACGGTCTCCGATGACTTTCCCACCGGTGAGATACCTGTGGTACGTGCCGCAGACAACGGGCAGAACGCTCTCAGGAACGATGTATACGCCGTGAACGAGCTCAATATCCTCAGGGGAAAGATGGCCGGCATCTTCGGGCGCATCGTGGTAGCCGTGATAATCACCGCCCTCCTGATGCGCGGTTCGCCCACAATGTTCATACCCATGTATATTATAGTGTCATACAGCTGGATATTCATAAAGGCGACAGGAAACTACATCATCGGCATAGTTGCATTCCTGGTCGTCATGTACGGTACTATCAGCAAGATATCCGCACTCAGCGGCAATACCCAGACGATCCTCTTTGCGGTGCTGCTGTTCGGCGTCATAGTCATAGATATCATCAATATCATACGCTATGTAAGACTCAGGTCTCAGATGCACCGATAAACAAAGCCCTCTCCGCTAAGGGTGAAGCCTGTACAGCGTCTTTTACACATTCTGTTGAGGAAAACCCTTTTGAAAAAGGTTTTTCCTCAAACTCCTTTCCGAAAACTTCCAGCTAATTTTGCCCGCATAGGTCCTTGACCTATGCGGGCAAAATTCATTGAAAGTCTTTGGAAGGGGGTACGGGGGAGGACCTTTCTTCAGAAAGGTCTCCCCCGATAGTATGTATAAGCTGCTATACAGGCATCACTTTTGCGGAGGGGGCTTTTCATGCTTTGATAAACAGGGCGGCTCCTGAAAAAATATTCACAGGAGCCGGGCATATTGTCAGATAACTCTTGAAAATGTGCGGATTTTATGTTATAATATATAATGACTAAATATACATCTTGAAAGGATGATACCGATGGACATAAAAGATACTGTTATCAGGCTTTCGGAAGCCTTCGGAGCCTCCGGCAGCGAGGAGAGCGCGGCTTTTCTTGCACTGGAGATGCTGAGGGAGTACTGCCCGGACGCTGAATATATAAACGGCAACGTGGTCGGCTTTACAGGAAAGCGCCGCGAGGGGAAGCCTCTCCTCGTCCTTGATGCACACCTTGACCAGATAGGCTTTATCGTTACCGCCGTGACTGACGACGGCTTCGTGAAGTTCTCCAATCTCGGCGGCATAGACCGCAGACTTCTCCCCGCCCAGCCTGTTGTGATACACGGCAGGAAAGCGGTGAGCGGAGTTATATGCTCCGTACCGCCCCACCTTTCCAAGGGCGGCGCAGGTGTGCCGGAATATGACGATACTGCCATTGATACCGGACTGACCGGAGAGGAGCTGCGTGAGACAGTATCCCCGGGCGATGCCGTGACCTTCGATGTGAAGTGCGCCTCCCTTGCCGGAGACCGTCTCACAGGCGGCGCTCTTGACGACCGCTGCGGCATGGCGGCGATACTCTGCGCCCTCGACCTGCTGAAGGGCTGCCCCACGAAGTACGATGTGGCAGTAATCTTCTCCTCGCAGGAGGAGCTGGGCGAGAGGGGCGCGGCCATAGGGGCCTATACCCTCGGTGCGGATATAGCACTTGCCGTTGACGTCAGCTTTGCCATGGCACCCGGCGAGGATCCGGAAAAGTGCGGAGTTCTCGGAAAGGGCCCGATGATAGGCATATCCCCGTCCCTCTCCCGCGAGGTGACGAATGACCTCATTGCAGCCGCAAAGAAAGCAGACATACCCTGGCAGCCGGAGGTCATGAACGGCCTTACCTCCACGAATGCCGACAGGTATTCCGTAGCCCGCGAGGGCGCAAAGGCCTGCACCGTCTCCATACCCCTGCGTAATATGCACACTCCCGCCGAGGTCATCGACCTTGCCGACGTGGAGCTCACAGGCAGACTTATTGCAGAATATATAAAGGAGGCGTGAAAATGGAAAAGCTCAGTTCGCTTCTCCGCACACTCTGTGCCGTGAACGGCGTTTCCGGCGATGAGAGTGCAGTGAGAGAGGCTATAATAAAGGAAATAGACGGTCTCTGCGAATACCGCACAGACAATCTCGGCAGCCTTATCTGCTTCAAAAAGGGCAGTAAGACACCGGAGAAGAAGCTGATGATATGCGCCCACATGGACGAGGTCGGCTTCATAATAACATACATCAGGGAGGACGGCACCCTTGCCATAGCTCCCGTCGGCGGCATAGATCCCATGGTGGCCATCGGCCGTCAGGTGCGTGTGGGCAGCAGGGCTATCCCCGGAGTCATAGGCTCAAAGGCGGTGCACAATCTCTCAAAGGAGGAGCGTGAAAAGGCTCCCGACTGGGATAACCTCAGCATAGACATCGGAGCAGACAGCCGTGAGGAGGCGGAGGAGTATGTCACTATCGGCGACTGCGCTTACTTCCTCCCTGACTTCACAGAGCTCGGAGGCAGCAGAGTGCGCTCAAAGGCCATTGACGACCGCGCAGGCTGCGCTATGATGATACGCATGATACAGGAGGGCGTGGAGTACGATACATGGTTCGTGTTCAACGTGCAGGAGGAGATAGGTCTCCGGGGCTCAAGAGCCTCCGCATTCGCTGTTGATCCGGACTTTGCCCTTGTCCTCGAATCCACCACAGCCGCAGACATAGACGGAGTATCCGGCCAGAAGAGGGTATGCGCCCTCGGCGGCGGCCCTGTTGTGGGCTTCATGGACAGGAGCACGGTTTACGACAGGGAGCTCTACCGCCTTGCCTTCGATACGGCTGAAGGGGCAGGTCTCCCCTGCCAGACCAAGACCATGATAGCCGGCGGAAACGATGCCGGAGCTATACACATCACGCGCGGCGGCATACGCACTCTTGCAGTATCGCTCCCGTGCAGATACCTCCATTCCGCCTCCTGCGTGATAGACACGGCAGACCTTGAAAGCTCATACAAGCTGGTAAGGCTGCTGGCTGAAAAGGTACACGAGACATGATAAAACTGATACAGAACGAAAAGGAGCTCGACCGGGAGCTGCTCATGCAGACTCTCTCCGGCCGGAAGATGCTCGCATACATGAAGGCCTACGGGCCGGGCTATGATTTCTGCCGCTTTTTCAAGGTGACGGACAACGAGCGTCCGGGCTGTGCCGGATATATGTTCATCATCAATTCCACGCTTATAATATGTGCGGACGGAGTGCTCGGGGCGACTGAGGAGCTCCAGATATTCATTGAGATGAACCAGCCGTTCCGTATAGAGGGCGACCAGAAGATACTGAAAGGCATCAAGAAGGGCGACCGCTATCAGGAGCTCAACCGCACCGTCTTCGAGCTTGTCCCCGACGAGAACAGCTACAAGTTCGCCGAGGAGTATGTGGACTTCGATCCCTACCTCCCGGACGTATACAAGATACTCAGCGAGGGATTCCCGAACATCGCGGATTTCTCCCTGTGGTACACCGACACCTCCCACCGCTGCCGCCACGGCATAAGCCGTGTCTTCACCTACCGCAACAGCACAACGGCCTCGGTGGTGTTCGATATCGGCAACGAGGTGCTCATCGGACAGGTGGCAACGAAGGCGGCTGCAAGAGGCAGCGGCTACGCCAGGGAGTTCCTCAAGTGGCTCGCTCTTTTCCTCAACAATCTCGGCAAGCGGGCTTTCCTGCTGGCACTGGATGTGCGTGTCAGCTTCTACCGGGAGATAGGCTTCCGCGAGGTGCTGAAGGAGATAGTCCTTGAGCGTATCGACGTGGATAAGGACAGCATTTCCAAGGGACGTCTCGCAGACAACAACTGACACAGCATTATACAAAAAATGTGAATATATACAAAACGGCAGATGGGTATTTGGTCATTCCTACAAAGTTGAAAGCGACTTTAAGAAAATCAGAATACATCTGCCTTTTTGCATCGTTAAACTTAATGAGAGGTGTTTCTGATGCCGCCTTTCGGGAATACAACGAAATAAATCACGGACTATAAAGGAGGTAAGGAAAATGAGATACAGAAAGCTGACGGCCGCCGCTATGGCTGCTGCTCTTGCACTTTCATCGTCAGGCTACGCTCCCATGAGCATCGCAGCAGATACCGGCACAGCGACAGCTGCGGCAGAGCCTGAAAAAAAGGGCGTAAAATTTGACGGCAGGACATTCTTTTTCGTCACGGAGGACGGAAAGGATTATATAGAATGTGACGGAATGAGATTCATGGAATCCGTCCGCGGGGCAGTACTTGTCTCGGGTGCGGAGGCTCAGGGGGATATCGACATTCCCGGGCGTATCCTCCTTCCGACACCGCCCGGCATATTCACGAACGAAGCTGTCACAGACATGGTGACGGAGATAGAGGACGGCGCTTTCAGGGACAACAGGGCAATAACATCTGTGAAGATACCGGAGAGCGTTCAGAGGATAGGCTGCGATGCCTTCAGCGGCTGTGAGTTCCTGCTGAATGCAGATATACCGGCTAACATAACCGATATCGGCGGCGGAGCATTTGAAAAGACTGGCTACGCCGACAGGCACACCGGCTACGACAGCGCTCTCGTCATCAACGGCACAGCCGTTTCGCCCCGTCACGGAGCAATATGTATCCTTCCCGAGGGTACTAAGAGGATAGCAGACCGCTTTGCGGACAACAGCTCCATGGAGTTCATCAGGATACCTGAGGGCGTCACGAAGATAGGCGAAAGCGCCTTTGAGGGCTGTCAGTACCTCAGCAATATCTACCTTCCGAAGTCGCTGGAGACTGTCGGGGAGAATGCCTTTTATCACTGCTATCACAGACATATATACTATGCCGGAACTCAGGCAGAATTCGGCGCGGTAAGTTTAGATGACGGAAATGACGTATTCACGAACGGTGCTCCGCTGGAGTACGGCAGGGAGTTCCCCCTGACAAGAACGGAGAACGGCGTCAAGGTCAACAGCTACGGCTACAAGGCAGGCGTAGTATCCTGTGAGATACCGGCATCCGGAGAGGTGGATATACCTGTCAGCGTGCGTGTTCCCGAGGAGCAGACGCTCTGTGTCACGCGCATAGAGAGCGGCGCTTTCAGTGACTGCAAGGGTATCGTCTGCGTGAAGATACCGGCTATGGTGAACTATATAGCGGAGGACGCCTTTGAGGGCTGCACTGATCTGAAGGATATATATTTTGACGGCACAGAGGACAGATGGGAAAAGCTCATGAGCCGGCCTGAGCTGCCGGAGGGCGTGACTGTACACTGCGAAGGTGCGCCCCGCACGGATACTGAGGTCTACGGCTTTGACGGCAGGGTGAATGACGGCCTTGATGCTTACGGACAGGTATATATCGGAAATGAATACTCATCCATTGACGCATCCGCCTTTGAGGGCAACAGGGATATCACCTCCGTCACCCTCAGCCAGGAGATGAGAAATGTCGGCGACAGAGCCTTTGCGGGCTGTGCCTCTCTCGGTGAGGTGCGTATCACCGGCACTCATGTCCGCTTCGGCAAGGACGTATTTGAGAACTGCATCTACCTCAGTGATGTATGGTTCTCGGGAAGCAGACATGACTGGGAGGTAATAGAGGGAAGCGCAGGACTTCCCGAGGGAGTGAAGGTACACTGCAGCGACGATGCTCCCGATGAGCCGGCCTTCAGGGTAGTGGACGGCATACTGACGGACGGTATGTATGCCTCCGGCGATGTTGTGATACCCGACGGGGTAAAGATCATCAACGACGACGCTTTCAGGGACAACCGGAACATCACCTCGGTCACTATCCCCGACAGCGTTGAGAAGATACGTGTGGGAGCATTCTCCGGCTGTACCGCACTCAGCACCGTGAACGCACCGGATACCTTCATAGACGTTGATCCGTGGGCGTTCGGATACAGCGAGAAGGAGGAGGCGCTCTGGTACAGGGAGCAGCTGGCAGAGAACGAGACCTTCGTATTCTGCGGCAACCTCATGCAGATGCCCGATACAGAGGAATACACAGTGCCCGGGGGCGTGAAGCAGATAAGCTGCAAGGGCACGGGACTGGAAAAGCTGAAAAAGCTGACCATACCTGAGGGCGTGATGTTCATACAGCATTCCTTCAATCACTGCAACAGGCTTGTGACACTGGAGCTCCCGGCTTCGCTTGCTATGCTGGATAATTCCTTCGGCGAATGCGGCAGCCTTGAGAGAGCAGGATATGCCGGAACGGACGAGGACTGGAAGAAGCTGAGCATAGAGAACAGCCTCAACTACGGCAAGGTAAAGGTATGGAACGGCGGGGACGAGCCGCTCCCGTTGACCGTAACAGAGCCGGTAACAGAACCGCTGCCGACTGAGTATGATTACAGCGGTCTGCCCTACGTTGAACTGAACGAGGAATCAGAGCAGAAGATCGCAGCAGGAAGCACGGTCGAGATAAGGATATTCGGCGAAGGCTTCACACCGGTAATAAGAAAGCCGGAGGGCGGTTCATGGGTAGCTGATGACAGCGGCGATGTGCTGGAATTCAGCTTTAAGGAGCAGAAGGAAACAGTACGCGGAATAATGACGATATACAAGGTCACCGCAAAGAAACCCGGGGTGCGTCAGCTCTTCTTCGATATGAAAACGCCGGATGAGCGGTATTCGCCGTGCATCAGCTTCACAGTGACCGACGGTGAGAAAACGGCTGCAAAGGGCGACGCCAACTGCGACGGAAAGCTCACGGTAGCGGATGCGGTGGCAGTTCTCCAGTTCATCGCCAACAAGACAAAGTATCCGCTCTCGGATGAGGGTATGCTCAATGCCGATATCGACGGCGAGAAGGGCATCACAGGCGGCGACGCCGCAGCGATCCAGAGACTTGATGCAGGTATCTCCGGCGCTCCGGAGAACTGAGCGGCTCATCGCCGTGATATAAAGGATAACAGGGATAAGGCAATACAGAAGGGCAGCAGTGCCCTTAATGACAAAACCAAAAGGAGGTAGTTACTATGAAAACCAGAAGACTATTTGCAGCCGCAATGGCAGCAGCACTCACATTCACCTCATCACCACTCGCATTCACAACTGCACCGCAGTTCGCAGGTACGGTATATGCCGCAGATACAGCGGGGACCGTTGCCGCAGGCGAAGTCAGAGCTATCACGGAGCTCTCGCAGATCAGCGATACCGCCGAGGCGGATACGGCAGCATACATAATCACAAAGAACTCACAGATAACCAGCTTTGACAGAAGCTGCACAATAAAGAGCCTGCCCGATGATATCACTATCAAGGCGGGAGACAACGATCTTGTAGTAGTCCTCGATGATCTCGACACAGACAAGACCATAACCGTAGAGACAGATACTTACGGAACAGTCACCTTCTTCGTAAAGGGCGCTCTGAAGCTCGAGAAGGGCAGCAAGGGCATCCTCTGCTCAGACTGCAAGGACGGTTGGATCATCGGCCATACGAACTACATCCCGATAGATATCTGCGGTGAGGAGGGCTTCTCCATTGAGCTCACCGGCGGACAGACAGTATGCGGCAATATCCTGGCTCCCGAGACAACGGTAACAGTCGGCGGAGAGGGCGCATTCACGATAGACTACTACCCCGATCTGATCTATGTTGATCCCGAGACAGGCGAGGAGATGCACGGCCATGTTGCAGCCCCCATTCCCTCAAAGCCCCAGTTCATCGGAAGTATGCTGGTCAAGAAGATGATCGGCGAGAACGTTACATCACTTGTCTGCTCCGGCAAAAAACCCCAGAGGCCGCCGGAATACCTGGAGCAGGACGGTCTTCTTTACAGCATCGAGGGAGACCATGCGGTATGCCACGGCAAGGCTCCGGGCAACATGAGAACGGAGATAGAGATACCTGAGAACTATATTTCAAGTGATTACCAGTCGGCAAAGGTCGACGGACAGACGGTATTTACTGCGCCGCTCAAACTGATACCGGTGACCGAGATAGCAGACGATGCATTCCGCAGCGATGCACACATCACTTCCGTCAAAATACCCGACACCGTAACAAGGATAGGCAAGCTGGCGTTCTTTGACTGCTTCGCGCTGGAGGAGCTGAATGTACCCGAAAGCGTTACCGAGATAGGCGGAGGCGCATTTCTCAATACTCTCTGGCAGGACAACAAGCAGAAGGAGTTCCCCTACCTTGTTATAAATGATATACTCGTTGACGGCACGCCGGCTACCGGCAGACTCGTCCTCCCCGAGGGCATAAAGCATATCAACGAATATGCCTTCGAGCGCTGCTTCAATATCGAAGAGGTAGTCATCCCCGAGGGCGTGGAGTCCATAGGCGAGGGCGCATTCAATATGTGCAACCGCATCGGAAATGTGGTTCTCCCCGCAAGCCTGAGATCAGTAGGCAAGAACGCATTCAGACGCGACTCTTACAGCTACGGCCGCTACATCGAGTATGTCACATACAACGGCACAAAGGATCAGTGGAAGGAGATCGACATAGCAGAGGGCAATACCGCTCTTACAGTGCCGGTTGAACAGCCCGATCTCATCACACATCCCGACCGCTTTGACCTCAACATCATCACAGACGGCGACTTCACCTACAGCTACAACAAGGAGACAAAGGAGCTCTCCCTTGTGGATGTAAGGCGCACCGCACTGTACAAGCTGGATATCCCCGCCGAGGTAAGCATAAAGGATCTCAAGGATTTCAGGACATACTATGAGCTCAAGGATGTTGATACGCTCCCAGTTACGAAGATAACAGCAGACAACTCCTACGATTCCGTAAAGAGCGGCGATGCCTGGCCTTCGGCCTTCCAGAGCTGCCGCTGGGTGACTTCTGTTAACATACCCGCATCAGTAAAGGAGATAAGCCGCGATGCCTTCAAGGGCTGCGACAATCTTCTCGAGATATACTACGGCGGCACCGAATCCGACTGGGATGCGATGACTTCAAAGCCGGATCTCAGATCGGGAGTTGAGCTCAACTTCAGCGGCTCCGCTGCATCTGAGGCAAAGTATGAGATAGTTGACGGTGTGCTGAAAAAGGCATACGGAGTGACCGGCGATGCAGTCATCCCCGATGGCGTGACAAAGATAGCCGGCGGCGTATTCGCAGGCAACAGGAACATCACAGGCGTTACCATCCCCGAGGGCGTTACCGACATAGATATGTGTGCTTTCCAGGACTGCATATCCCTTAAAACGGTAAAGCTCCCCTCCACTCTGAAGAATATCGGGAGGAGTGCATTCTACGGATGTACTGTCCTTGAAGCACCCGATATGCCCGCAGCTGTTGAGTATGTCGGCGCAGGCGCATTTGACAGGACTCACTGGATGAATGACGCATGGATCAGGAGAGACAATGCAGGCGGAGACTTTGAGCTCGTTGCCGGCCATGTGCTCGTGCTTGGCAAGGACCTTGAACAGGTAACAGTGCCTGGGGGCGTTACGGTAATTGCCGGAAGCGCATTCGAGTGCAATCAGAACACCAGAAAGATAACCGTTCCCGAGGGCGTCACCTCTGTCGGCGGCAGAGCCTTCGCAGAGATAAAGAGCCTTCTGAACGTATACCTCCCGAAGTCATTGAAGAGAGTGGGCGACGAGGTATTCGACAGAGACAGCCGGAACGGAACAGACAAGTCCATCAATGACCTCGGCATAGCCTACGCAGGCACAAAGGAAGACTGGGAGAAGGTAGCAGTAGACGATATGAACGACGGCCTGAAGGCAGTTTTCATAAACGATCATTTCGTATACGGCTATCAGACGTCCGGCAGGCTGCCCGAAAAGGATTATCGCGGCTTCGTTATCCTTCCCGAGGGCATCACGGAGATACCCGCGAACGCCTTTGCAGGCAACTCAAAGATAACAGCAGTAGTCATCCCCGACGGCGTTACGACCATAGGTGCGAACGCATTTGACGGATGCGAGAACCTTACAGCACTCTATATACCCAAGTCTGTAACAAAGATCGGCGCAGGCATCATCCATAACTGCGGCAGCTTCCACGATATGAACTATGCCGGCACAGACAAGGACTGGGAGAAGATAGAGAAGGGCGATATCCACACATACGGCGGTAATGAGAACAGAAACGATGATATGCTGCTGTTTGATACTCCCTATGAATACGTTACCGGCGATGCGAACATCGACAACAAGATCAATGTAGCCGATGCAGTCGCGGTCCTCCAGTACGTTACAAACAAGGAGAAGTATGACCTGACTGCACAGGGCCTGAGGAATGCAGATACCGACGGAGAAGCAGGAATAACCGGAAACGATGCGCTTACGATACAGAAGATAGACGCAGGAGTGCTCTGATATCAGGGGATAACCCGACGGAGCGGCATTTCAGCAATGACATCACCTTCAATACTTCTTTTCCGGCTCGCCGCAGCCCGAACAGGACACCGGCTGCGGCAGCACGGAGGAGAAAGCAGTTCTCCGGCGAATAACAAGCCAGAAGAAATATCCGCTTTCGGCAGAAAAGATGAACAATGCCGATATCAAAGGGGAGCAGGGCGGCAGAGACGAGGCTGCCCCCTGCTGTCCGTGGGAAAATGCGGGCCGGATAAAAGAGAAATAGGAAAATGAGAATAGAAAAATCAAGGCGGGTGACCGCAGTCCTTGCGGCTGCGGCTCTCGCAATAACGATCACAGAGCCGGGAGAGGCATCGGCTGTGGTATACCGTACAGGGGATCTCACCTTTGATAACTTCAACACTGATTCCACGCTCACGGTGACTGATTGTCAGAGGAGCGCACAGGGCAGAGTGTTGGTGCCTGACAACATAAACGGCAGAGGAGTCGCTTCGATAGCACCGAAGGCCTTCTTTTCGTGTATGGAGATAACGGAAATATGCCTGCCGGAGTACATGGACTCCATAGGTATGAGCGCATTCAGCCACTGCTATATGCTGGAAAGCGTGGAGCTGCCCATGCATATCAACGAGATAGGCGGCTCGGCATTTGCATACTGCTCGGCGCTCGAAAATGTCATGCTCCCTGACGGCATCACGGAGATCGGCGGAAGCACCTTCTACGGCTGCACATCGCTGAGAAGCGTAGCCATTACTTCGAGCGTGACGGAGATAGGCAGCTCGGCCTTTTCACAGTGTACCCAGCTGAAAGACATTTATTTCCGGGGCACACAGGAGGAATGGGACAGGATAGAAATAGGTATGCCTAACACCGAGCTGAGCCGGGCGAATATATGGTTCATGGATATAGACGGGACTTCCGGGACCATTATGCCGGAGGACGAGCAGCCGACGCAGGCGGCACATTCCGCTCAGCAGCCCACACAGCCTGTACAGTCCACACAGCCCGTACAGTCCACACAGCCGGCAACGGAATACGAGCCGCACTGGTCGGGCTGGGGATCTGTCATCGGCGGCGGAGGCGGCGGCTATGGTGACGACCTTCTTCCGGGCGACGCGAACGGCGACGGCAAGGTCAACGTTTCGGACGCCGTGGCGGTATTGCAGTTTATAGCCGATCATGCGAAGTACCCGATAGACGGGGCGCAATACCTTAATGCAGACTGTGACGGCGAACGGGGAATAACCGGAAGCGACGCACAGTACATACAGATGATCGATGCAGGGCTGCGGTAAAACGCAGCTCTGTTTTTTTGGACAGTCATTGGTTAGTCTGCGCCGCCCGTGCGACTGCGCCCTTTTAATTCTGAATTCAGAAGGGGCTTCATACACGAGTGATGCCCCCCTTTTTTCTGCCGCCGGCAGGCTCTTTTGTCCGTTCTTCACAGAGAGGACAGGATATTTGTGCAATATGCGGTAATTGCGCTCTTACCGATTTTTTTCGGTTTACTTCTTGCATTTCCGACAGATATGTGGTATGATATAAGGTAAGAATGCCGGCGGTCCACTGTTTTGCAGCGCGGCTGAGGCAAATTTATAGCGTACCTTGGTACGGGTTGGGAGAACAGTATGCCAAAAAGAGAAGACATCAACAAGATCATGATCATCGGCTCCGGTCCTATTATCATCGGTCAGGCGTGTGAGTTCGATTACTCCGGCACTCAGGCTTGCAAGGCACTGAGAAAGCTGGGCTACGAGATCGTGCTCGTGAACTCAAATCCTGCAACTATCATGACCGATCCTGATGTAGCTGACATCACCTACATCGAGCCTCTTAACCTCGCAAGACTTACCCAGATCATCGAGAAGGAGCGCCCCGACGCACTGCTTCCGAACCTCGGCGGACAGTCAGGTCTCAACCTCTGCTCCGAGCTTGATCAGGCAGGCGTACTCAAGAAGTACAATGTACAGGTAATAGGCGTTCAGGTAGACGCTATCGAGAGAGGCGAGGACCGTATCGAGTTCAAGAACGCTATGAGCGCTCTCGGTATCGGTATGCCCAGATCAGAGGTAGCCTACTCTGTTGACGAGGCTGTAAAGATAGCTGAAAAGCTCAAGTACCCCGTAGTTCTCCGTCCTGCATACACCATGGGCGGCGCAGGCGGCGGTATGGTATACAACGTTGACGAGCTCAAGGTAGTATGTGAGAGAGGCCTCCAGGCTTCACTGGTAAATCAGGTCCTCGTTGAGGAGTGTATCTTCGGCTGGGAGGAGCTCGAGCTCGAGGTAGTACGTGACGCTGAGAACAACAAGATCACAGTATGCTTCATCGAGAATATCGATCCTATCGGAGTACACACCGGAGACTCATTCTGCTCCGCACCTATGCTCACTATCCCTGAGGACGTCCAGAAGGAGCTCCAGGAGATGAGCTACAGGATCATCGAATCCATCGAGGTTATCGGCGGCTGCAACTGCCAGTTCGCACGCGATCCCGAGACAGGACGTATCGTTGTTATCGAGATCAACCCCAGAACATCACGTTCTTCCGCCCTTGCCTCCAAGGCAACAGGCTTCCCGATCGCTCTGGTATCAGCTATGCTGGCCTGCGGTCTCACACTGAAGGATATCCCCTGCGGAAAGTACGGCACTCTTGACAAGTACTATCCGGACGGCGATTATATCGTTATCAAGTTCGCCCGCTGGGCTTTCGAGAAGTTCAAGGGCGCTGAGGACAAGCTCGGCACACAGATGAGAGCTGTCGGCGAGGTAATGAGCATAGGCAAGACCTACAAGGAGGCCTTCCAGAAGGCTATCCGCAGCCTTGAGATCGGAAGATACGGCCTCGGCTTCGCTAAGAATTTCCACGATCTCTCCAGGGAGGAGCTCCTCAGCAAGCTCCGCTACCCCACCAGCGAGAGACAGTTCGTAATGTATGAGGCACTCCGCAAGGGTGCTACTGTGGATGAGCTCCACAATATCACAAAGATCAAGAAGTACTTCATCGAGCAGATGCTCGAGCTCGTTCAGGAGGAGGAGAAGCTCCTCACCATGAAGGGCTCCGTTCCTGAGAAGGACGTGCTGAAGCAGGCCAAGCTCGACGGCTTCTCAGACCGCTATCTCAGCTCGCTCCTCGAGGTAACCGAGGAGGAGGTAAGAAATGCCCGCATCGGCTTCGGAATCAAGGAGGCTTGGGAGGGCGTTCACGTAAGCGGTACACAGAACGCTGCATACTACTACTCCACCTACCACCTCGACGAGGACAAGAGCGAGACGAGCGACAGACCGAAGATCATGATCCTCGGCGGCGGCCCGAACCGTATCGGACAGGGCATCGAGTTCGACTACTGCTGCGTACACGCTGCACTCGCACTCAAGAAGCTGGGCTTCGAGTCCATCATCGTAAACTGCAACCCTGAGACAGTATCAACTGACTACGATACATCCGACAAGCTCTATTTCGAGCCCCTTACCCTTGAGGACGTTCTCTCCATCCACGAGAAGGAGAAGCCCGTGGGCGTTATCGCTCAGTTCGGCGGCCAGACACCGCTGAACCTTGCAGGCGACCTCAAGAAGTACGGCGTAAACATCCTCGGAACAACTCCCGAGACTATCGACCTCGCAGAGGACAGAGACCACTTCCGCGCTATGATGGACAAGCTCGGCATCCCGATGCCTGAGGCCGGAATGGCAGTAAACGCTGACGAGGCTATCGAGATCGCAAACCGCATCGGCTATCCCGTTATGGTGCGTCCTTCCTACGTTCTCGGCGGACGCGGAATGGAGATCGTACACGATGACGAGATGATGAGAGTATACATGAATGCGGCTGTCGGCGTAACACCTGACAGACCTATCCTCATCGACCGCTTCCTCAACCACGCAACAGAGTGCGAGGCCGACGCTATCAGCGACGGAACACACTGCTTCGTTCCTGCTGTTATGGAGCATATCGAGCTTGCAGGCATACACTCCGGTGACTCCGCTTGTATCCTCCCCTCCAAGAACCTCACAGAGAAGCAGGTCGCTACTATCAAGGAGTACACCAAGAAGATCGCTGTTGAGATGAACGTATGCGGCCTTATGAATATGCAGTACGCTATCGAGGGCGATACAGTATACGTGCTCGAGGCTAATCCCCGTGCTTCAAGAACTGTTCCGCTGGTATCCAAGGTATGCGACATCAACATGGTAAAGATCGCTACCGATATCATCACATCTTCACTCACCGGCAGACCTTCTCCCGTACCGGAACTCAAGGACAAGGTCATCGGCCACTACGGCGTAAAGGAAGCTGTATTCCCATTCAATATGTTCCAGGAGGTAGATCCCGTCCTCGGACCTGAGATGCGTTCCACAGGCGAAGTTCTCGGTATCTCACCCTGCTTCGGCGAGGCTTACTACAAGGCTCAGGAGGCAACACAGACAAGACTTCCCCAGGAGGGTACGGTTCTCCTCAGCGTATGTGACAGAGACAAGCCCGAGCTTGTTGAGATCGCAAGGAGCTTCAGCGAACTCGGCTTCAATGTTATCGCAACAGGCAGGAGCTATGAGCTCATCAAGGATGCAGGCATCCCCTGCAAGAAGATCTACAAGATCTATGAGGGACGCCCGAACATCGCTGACGAGATCGCAAACGGCGAGATACAGCTCATCATCAATACTCCCGCAGGCAAGACAAGTGCTCACGACGACAGCTATATCCGTAAGGCTGCTATCAAGCACCGTGTACCCTACATCACCACAATGGCTGCTGCAAAGGCCAGTGCAGAGGGTATCAGAGCTATCAAGGAGAACAAGCACTTCGGCGTAAAGAGCCTCCAGGCACACCACGCTGACATCAAGGTCATCGACTGATCTCTGATGAACTGAACAAGAAACACAGCCGCAGCGTTTCCGGTCCGGGGCGCTGCGGCTTTTATACGGCCTGTACCGGCCGGAAAGACGGAGGTAAATACATCATGAGTCTATTCAGAAAGAAAATGAAGCATCAGGTGACTACGGGAAGCTGTCAGGATCATCTGGAGGTAATGCGCGCTAATTTCCGGGATGAGCCGCTCACATCGAAATCCCTGCCCAAGCCGCTCTGGATACGCCTTCACAGGAAGGACGGTCTCCAGGTCATCTACCGCGACAAGGACATAGTGCTCCAGAAGGGCAATATATACTACGCCTACCTTTTACAGGCCAACGAGATGCTCTTCCAGAAGGGCAACAACCTTGACCTGCCGGGAAATATCATCTTTTCCACCCACCCCTTTGCCGAGGAGCACCCCGGCTTCCTGAGGGGCATAGGTGACGAGATCACCCGTTTCAAGGGCGCTCCGGCGGAGGAGATACCGGAGGAGCTGCGTGAGATGGCGATGATACTCGCTGCCGAGACTGACCGTTCGGGCGTGGATCTCAGCGTGAGCATCGAGGATCCTGAGGATCCGGAGAGGATGATAGAGGATATCGACATTCATTTCCGCTCCGTCATATTCTTCCACAAGGATCTGCCGGACGGCGTGCTCAGGACGGAGTTCCTGCCTGTCATAGCAGCGCCGGAGCTTACACCTGCCGTGCTGGTGCTCCCGGAGGAATACTGGACCGCACCTGCCTATGCTCTGTAAATACTGCCCACAAGCAGCAGACTGACTCCAAAGCAGACAAAGCCCGGTAAAACACGGCCGGAGGCTTTGTGCAAAACGCAGATAAACGGCGGGCAGGCATAAAAATAAGCCACATGGGCTTGACAAATGCCGCCCGCCGTGTTATAATAATCAAGCTGTTAAAAACAGCATCGTATTCTAAAGACAGCCGGCATGGGCGTAAGCTCAGTAAGACCTGCCGAGGAATTGCAATTGATATCAAGTTATCAGTGTCCTTTCCGTGCTGTCTTGTCAGTATCGGCAAAGGGCTTTTTTGCACCCTGAATACGATCAATTATCATTCGGAGGTGAATACACACTATGCCAAGCAATGCTGTACTTGAAGCTAAGAAGGCTAAGGTCGAGCAGCTCACAGAGCTCATCAAGAACTCCGTATCAGGCGTTCTCGTTGACTACAAGGGTATCACCGTTGAGGAGGATACCAAGCTCAGAAAGGAGCTTCGTGAGGCTGGAGTAAACTACTTCGTAGAGAAGAACACTCTTCTGCTCCGTGCTTTCCAGGCTGCCGGTATCGAGGGTTTTGAAGAGTCTCTCAACGGCACAACAGCTATCGCTCTGTCAAACGACGACCAGACAGCTCCCGCAAGAGTTCTCGGTAAGTTCGCAGAGAAGGCAGGCGATGAGAAGTTCAACCTCAAGGCTGGATACGTAGAGGGAGAAGTTTACGATCAGGCAGGAGTTATCGCTCTTTCCAAGATCCCCTCAAAGGATGTCCTCCTTGCACAGCTCGTCGGCTCTCTCCAGGGCCCCCTTCAGAAGCTCGCTGCTACACTTCAGGCTGTTGCAGACAAGAAGGGCGAGGAGGCTGCATAATCGCAGTCACTCAGTCAAAGCGGCGATATGCCGCACGAAAGGCTGCATGACAGCCGCATGAATCATGCCGCAAAGGCAAAATATTATAATAAAGGAGATTATTATCATGGCTTCAGAGAAGATCACAAAATTCGTTGAAGATATCAAGACACTGTCTGTTCTTGAGCTTTCAGAGCTCGTAGACGCTATCCAGGAGGAATTCGGCGTAACAGCTGCTATCGCTGCTGCTCCCGCTGCTGGCGGTGCTGCTGGCGGTGCTGCAGAGGCTAAGACAGAGTTCGACGTAATCCTCGCTTCCTTCGGTGACGCTAAGATGGGCGTTATCAAGGCTGTTAAGGACATCCTCGGCCTCGGCCTCAAGGAGGCTAAGGAAGTAGTTGAGGCTGCTCCTAAGGCTCTCAAGGAGGGCGTTTCTGAGGCAGAGGCTAACGAGCTCAAGGAGAAGCTCGAGGCTGCCGGCGCTACAGTAGAGATCAAGTAAGTTTTACTTACAGATACCTCAGAGAGGACTGCTTACGGGCAGTCCTCTTTTTTTATTCGTTGACAAGCCGTGCGGAGGGATGATATAATAGAAGTACATTATTCTGCGGAGGGAAGGAACAATGAAGAATAACAGCATAGCAGCAGCATTCACTGCACTCACCGTCCTCGGCGGCGCTTTGTCATACACGGGGGCGGCTCTGCCTGAGAGCTTTATTTCTGCCGGAGCAGTCTGGTATGCAGAGCAGGACGGCATCACCTACTTCGTAGGCGATGATCATGCAAAGGTAAGGTTCGTCGATTCTGCGGTATCAGGCAAGGTCGTGATACCGGACACCATAGAGGGAAAGCCTGTCACCGCCATAGGGGGATTCGCATTCAGTGATACGGAAGGTCATATCTCTGAACTCAGTCTGCCGGATACTGTCACGGTGATAGATGCCTTTGCCTTTTCAGATTCCAAAATAGAGGCCATCCATCTGCCCGATTCACTTAAAGAGATAGGACAAGGTGCCTTTGCTCGAGCAAGATGTCTGAGGAGTATCACCATTCCCGGCAGCGTGAAGACCTTTGGTTATGGAGTATTCGAAGGATGTAGTAATCTTGAAAAAGTGGTATTTGAAGAGGGCTTCACAGATATACCGGAGGATATATTCAATCTCGGTTACAATAATTCGGCGCTCACTGAGGTCGTGCTTCCTGAGGGGTTGAAAACGATAGGAGACAACGCATTCTGGGGCGCTGAACTTAAGGAGATATACATTCCCGGAAGCGTTGAATATATCGGCGAAAAAGCTTTTGCATACTGTAACGAGCTTGAAAAGGCGGTCATAGGAGAAGGTGCTGAAGAGCTCGGCGACAGTACGTTCTATAACTGTGTGAGCCTCATGGAGGTCAGCCTGCCCTCGACTCTGAAAAGGATCGGCGGCTGTTCGTTCGGCGAATGCAGCTCTCTTGAGACTGTCACTCTTCCGGATTCGCTTGAGATCATAGCTGACGGAGCTTTTGAATACAGCGGACTGAAGTATATTGAGATCCCGGGATCAGTCACGGAAATAAAAAGCAGTGCGTTCGCTTCCACTGATCTTAGTTATATAAGGATGCCGGAGTCTGTTGAATCGATAGAATATGGGGCGTTCAACTGGTGTTACAACCTTTGTGATGTGATAATATGCAATCCCTCATGCTTTATCAGCTTTGATGATTCTACAATATATAACGGCTATGAATCGGACTGGGATCGCACCTGCACGATATACGGCTATGATGGCTCGACCGCTCAGCAATATGCAGCGGAATATGGCCTTAGCTTCGCTCTCATAGGCACAGAGCCGCCTCCGCCGGAGCCTTCCGTATGTATCGTTCAGCCAATGGTTGAATACTGGTATGAATCGGGAGATGTCGATTGTGATTATATGGTCGATGCAAATGATGCCTCGATGATACTTGAATACTATACCTACACCTCCACCGGAGGCATACGCGATATTGAAAGCTATGTCGGATATTCAGGCATCATCGGCGATGTGGACGGCGACGGTTTCATAGATTCCAACGACGCCTCACTGGTGCTTGAATTATATGCCGCCAATTCGACAGGCAGCGAGCCCTCTCCGGAGGAATACTGACGATGACAGGGACAGATGCCGCAGAGGTATCTGTCCTTTTTCATTCCGGGACAGTCAGGCACTTTGCCGCGAAAATTATTGACTTTTCACAAGAATAGTTTTATAATGATAGAAGCAAATCATACATTTCGGGAGTCAGAAATGAAGAACTATTTCAAATCTGCCGGAGCCTTTGTGCGTTCGGCTCCAAAATTCCTTGTATTTGAGCTGCTTTTCAGACTTGTCGTGCTTGCCATAGGCGCACCGGCCATGGCACTGCTCCTCAAGCTGACCATGAAGGCGGCGCATATAAAATACCTTTCCGATGAGCACATACTCACCTATCTGAAGAATCCTGCGACTATCGCCTTTCTGTTCATAATGCTACTTGTAATAGCACTGTTCTCCTTCGTGGAGCTGACGGCGCTGACGGGCTGCTTTGCCTGCTATATGAAGCGTGAACGGATATCGGTCGGGGATATGTTCCGCACGGGCATAACTACCATGCGAAAGGCTGTAAAGGGCGGCGGAGTTGTCAGCTTCCTGCTCTTCATGGTCTATATGCCGCTGGCACAGTTCACCCTGTCGTCGGCCTCCTTCACGGCGCCTCTGATGCCTGTGCTCAGGGAGGTGTTCCGTTCGGCCGGCACAAAGGGGCTCATCGCCGTGTATATACTGGTGCAGGTGCTCTTCATTGTCATCATAGCCGGAAAGAGCTATACCATGCACTTCCTCGTCCTCACGGACAAGGGCTTCCGTGAATCCTCCGTCCGCAGCCGTGAGCTGCTGAGCGGCAGGAAGCTGAAAATGGCTTTATCCCTGCTGATGTGGAGCCTTTTCCTCGCCCTGCTGACCGTCGTCATAGTATTTGCAGTCAGCTTCGTGATACTGCTCTTCATCAAGGGCTTCACCCGTCCTTCAAAGGCGCTCGTCTCCTCACTGAGGGTGCTGCGCTACGGCAGCAGGGTGATACTTGCAGTCGGCTCCTTCCTCTCCGCCCCGGCCATAATGTGCTGGCTGACCGGAAAGTTCCTCAGCGATGTGGGCACAGAGGAGAAGGTGATCCTCCCCGACAGGGGCGGCAGCAAGCTCTCTGCCCCGGTACGCGCCGTTATCATGTGCGGAGCGGCAGCATCCGGCATAATGCTCAACCTCTCCTACGTCAAGGCACTCTACAAGGGCAATATCAGCCTTAATGTGGGTATCCTCTCGGAGACTCAGATAACCGCACACAGAGGCTTCTCCAAGGTAGCGCCGGAGAATACCAGGTACGCATTCGAGGCGGCTGTTGACAGTCCTGCCGATTATATAGAGCTCGATGTGCAGCTCACAAAGGACGGCCAGCTCGTCGTATTCCACGATTCCAAGCTCGACCGCACCACTGACGGAACAGGCCTCCTCTCCTCCTATACCTACGATGAGCTCCAGAAGCTCTCAGCCGGAAGCTGGTTCAGCGCGGGCGGAGAATTCGATGACGCGAAGATAATGCTTCTCTCCGACGTGCTCGAATTGGTAGACCGCAGGAAGATGATGAACATAGAGATAAAGGATACCGGCGAGGCCGTAAAGACTGCCGAGGCAGCCGTAGCGGTGATACAGGAGCACGGCATAGAGGATTCCTGCTATGTGACCTCCTTCTCCTATCCTGCGCTCAGAAAGGTAAAGCAGCTCGATCCGGAGATAAAGACCGGCATCATAGCCAATGTCTCCACTATCATGGCCTTCTCGCAGGTCAACAACGTGGACGCCCTCAGCATGAACTATCTCTTCGTCAATCAGACCGTAGTAAACAACGCCCATCAGAACGGCAAGAGGATATTCGTCTGGACGGTTGACCGTCCCGCATATATCCGGCGCATGGTATCCATGGGAGTTGACAATATCATAACCAACCGTCCCGACAAGGCAGCGGAGATAATCTATTCCGACAGCTCGGGCGAGACGGTGCTCAATGTGCTGCGCCTCGTATTCGGCGGATAAGAGGCCGGCTGTGCGAAGTCCTTTTCATCCATAATGTCCCTGTATCCCACCACGTACCGCCCTGCGGTGCAGACGTAAGAAAGGAGCGAACTATGAACGTTAAGGAAGGCCTTATGAAGATACTGGCGGAGGCCGGAGACAGCTTTACCTCCGGAACTGCCGCTGCTGCCGCCCTCGGAGTCAGCCGGAACGCCGTATGGAAAGCGGTAAAGGCTCTTGAAGCTGAGGGGTATGAGATAGAGTCAGTCAAGTCGAGGGGCTACCGCATAGCGGAGAGCAGCAACCGGCTCTCACAGGAGCTCATCTCGGCCAAGCTGGAGACAGTGCGTCTCGGCAGGAGCCTTGTTGTGCTCGGCGAGACCGATTCGACCAACAACTACGCCAAGAAGCTCGCTTCAACAGGGGCTGTACACGGCACGACTGTCGTTGCAGACCAGCAGACCGCCGGAAAGGGCAGGCTCGGAAGAGCATTCATATCACCGCCGGGTACAGGACTCTACATGAGCGTCATAGTGCGGCCGGAATTCGGCCTTGATGCCGCCGCCATGATAACGGCAGCCGCAGCCTGTGCCGCAGCAGAGGCTGTTGAGGCACTTTGCGGCCAGAGCGTCCGTATCAAGTGGGTGAATGACCTGTATATGAACGGCAGGAAGATATGCGGCATACTCACCGAGGCTTCCCTCGGCCTTGAAATGAAATCCCTCGACTATGCCGTCATTGGTATAGGTATCAATGTCGGCAGGGTGGGCGATGCCTTCGGCGAGGAGCTGAGCCGCATCGCGACCTCCATAGAGGACGAGACAGGTGTACGCATCAGCCGGAGCGCCCTCTGTGCAGAGCTCCTCGGAAGACTTGAGTTCTACCTCGGGAAGGTGGTAACAAGGGAGTTCCTCCCGGAATACCGCCGCCGTGAGATGCTCACGGGACATGAGGTGACGGCGCAGGTGGGCGGCATAACCCTTACAGGCCGCGCCATAGGCGTAGACGATAACGCAAACCTGATGATACTCCTCCCCGACGGCAGCGAGCGACATCTCTCCTCCGGCGAGGCAAACCTCCTCAGGATAAAAAGATAACAGAAAGCTCCCTCAGTGCAGGGATGTTGCCTGTATAGAAGTTTATACATACTGTCGGGGGGGGGAGGGA
>Ga0247608_10001818_pt1 | contig 28289 bp, 22 predicted proteins | sample 176DNAGHGlowgp2_FD_193490 | JGI IMG/M metagenome (GOLD analysis project Ga0247608, IMG submission 193490) | Sheep rumen microbial communities from Palmerston North, Manawatu-Wanganui, New Zealand - 1766 DNA GHGlow gp2 | ecosystem: Host-associated > Mammals > Digestive system > Stomach > Rumen ... | reverse complement strand
GTTACAGCACTTTGTGGAACGGTCAAAGCATAATTTGCAGTCAAGGCCGTTCTAGCAGTACCACTTAAATTACCACTAAATACAGATGCAGTTACATTTTGACCAGATATATTCTTTACAACCATTGAACTTGTAGATGGATTGTATGTAAATGATTCGTTAAATCTAACAACATCAGTAGCATTTGCAGTTGTATTATTTGTTTTTAATATAATAGGATATGCTGTATTAGATGTAGTTCTATTTTGTGTTACTTTAGTATCACTATTACTATCATAATCTGCCCATACCCAATAAGTTCCATCATAAGTCAAATAAACTATCGTTCCAAATGGTAAATGTGTTGTTAAATTACCATTATTTCTACGAATGGTTTTTGCACCAAGACTATTTAAATTTAATTGTGTAGTAGCAGCACCACTCATATTTGAAGGTACTTTCAAAGATATTTTTAAACCAGCGGTTAAGGCGGTAACTTCACTTGTTGCAGTTGTATTACCAGACCATACAACAGTTGTTGATGCCGTTGTAAATTTAGAACTATTACTTGCCCAAGAACCCGCAACAGTTACAGCGGCACTTGCACTATATACACGTGAACCTGTAACGATATAAGAACCTGTAGCATAAGTTTTAGTTGTATCATAATTTGGATAGGTTGTAGCATTATAGCCAGCAGTTACATAATAAACATCATTTACTGTCTTACCATAAGTAGTATCAATTACATTACCAGCACTATCATATGTGGCAGTTGCCGCTTTCGTTGCACTACCCGCACTTAATGCAGATTTGGATGTCAAAGCAGATAATGCTGAAGGTGCTGCAGTTGTACCACTAAAATATGTTGCTGTACCATTTAATGCTGATAGATAATGATTATGATTTGTTGTTGAATAATCACCACTGGACTTTAATGCCATTGAACCAAGTGTGATTGTTTTATCAGCAGCAGTATTTGTGGAAAATGAACCTGTTGTTGGTGAAGCACCTGTAGTGATAGTAATTGTCTTATTATTTACTGTTGGTATTGTTCTTGATGCACTTGTTATAAGATTATCTATTGATGCGGTATGATTTGCACCACTAATGTTTGTACCACTTATATTTGTTCCTCTAACAGTAGTCGCCGCAGTTACATTTGTAGCACTAACTGTCACACCTCTGACATTTGTTGCACTTGCACTAACAACTGACAATAATTTAGTCGATGGATTATATGTGAAATCAGCTGCAGTTCCTATTTGTGAATATCCAGATGCGGTTTCAGTAAATGCTATCGCTCTAGCTGAATTAGCGTTCCAAGCACTATGATAAACTTTCAATGCATTATCAGAAGTACCGGCATTCTTTGCACTTGTGGCACTACAGGAACTTTTTGCAGAATTACCAGAAAAGAAATTAGCAGAATCACTATGTGATGAAATAGTGTGCGAACCAACAGGTGCAGAACCAGCCACAACGGCACTATAAGCACTTAATTGTGTTGTTGCTGTATATGCACCAGTCTTCAAAGCAAAATTTGCAGCAGCGGTTCCACCTAATTTATCGGAATCTGCAGCTTTAACTGCAGTTGCAGCATTAGCTGCACATAAAGCACTTGTAGCAGAACCATTCAAATTACCATATGCTGAATTAAGAAATCTTGTATAACCATTAACTATTAAATCATTCAACTGTGCCATTATATGAAACCTCTATGTTATATTTATAAACATAAATATGTTATGAAGATATCTATTTGCATAACAAACCATAATCAGAATGACATTGTAAGTCAAACAATAAAATTATTAAACCAACAGTATCAGAAACCTGAACTTATATTTGTCTGTTCAGACGATAGGATATTTAAATCCAATGAACAGAATGTAGTCTGTCTGAATAATAAGAAACAGAAAGGTCGCTGTAATAATAGGAATTCTGTAATAAACGAATTTCTAAATTCAGATAGTGATGCTTTGATATTCATAGATGGAGATACTTATCCAAAGAACAATGATTTCATTATCAAGTATGAAGACTACTTTGAAAAATATGATTTGGTCTTTGGAACAAGAGAACACACGAATCCTGTAGGCATAAAGAATCCCGCATCTGACTTACTTACTGCCAATATGGATAACTTGTGGAATCACAAACCGCTTAATTTTGACGATTTGAGAGTTGCTTCCAATGCAGTAAGTACATGGCAAAATACCTTTAAGTTCAATGAAAAACTTGACTTGATGGTGACTGGAATGATTGGGTGGAGCTGTAATTTTGGAATTACAAGAAAAGGTTTACTGAAACACTTAGATTTCATGGAAGAACATTATGGGAAAAGAGAACTCTTTGATTCAAAAGCATTCAAAGGAAACTGGGGTTATGAAGATGTTGCTATGGGTATAGATGCATTGTATGCTGGCTTGAATATATGGATAGCAGACGATATAAAGATAATCCATAAAGCTCACGAAAGAACAGATGGATTATTTGACCATGTTGCTGGCAGACACTTAATTATGGAGAGAGTTAGAAACTTGACAACATCCACTAAGGTAAAGAATAAAGTCTATACTTCACTTATGATATTGTTTGGAACATATATTCTAGGACTAATTACTGGTCTTGTAACTATGGCTATTTCTTTATCTTAAAGAAACCAATTTAAAATTCATAAATAGTATATGAAAAAAGCAAAAAATCATTTGAAAGATATATATGAACGAGGTAATGATTATGACCAGTCAGAATTATTAAGCAATTCTCCTTGTGGTGCTTATGTCACTATTGAGATGTTTAATCAGGTCATTAATAAACTTATATCTTTAATAAATGAGAAACAAGAAAAATTAAAGTTAGGCTACATTGAGTATAAGAACGAAAAATATCTACACGATGTAAATGATAAAGATATTTTTGCTGAAGTAGCCAACAAAGCCATAAATGATGAATATGGTGATAACATTGAACAGACCTACTTAAAGAAAAAGGACCAGACTTACCAATACAATGAAGAAGGAGAAATTGTAGGAATTAACGATATTCCTATTGCTGCAGCAACTGGTTCATTACCACTTAAAGGTGAAGATGGCATTTATGTTAGAAATGACTTAACAGCAAATATAATTGGTATTTCTGCAGATTATGCTTATGCCAGTGCATTAAGTTCTAAACAAGATGCATTATCACCAGACCAGATGACTGACATTAACTCAATTCCGTTCAAGTTGGATAAGACTGAATTTGCTGACCTATCAGCAAATGTCTTGGCTACACAAGACTATGTTCAACAAGAAATTGCAGAAATTGGAACACCACTTGTAATTCGTGGTTCAAAGACCTGTGCAGAAATTGAAGCAATAACTGATCCGAAAGTTGGTGATGTTTATTGTGTGACTGATACAGGAACCATTGGAGGACTGAATGTAAATGCCAATGATGAAGTAGCATTTACATCTGACAATGGATGGATTATAATAGGTAGAGAAGTTGCTGTTGACTTAACCGATTACTATAAGAAATCGGAAACAAGTGGTGCTGGTCAGATTTCAACAGCACTTGAACAGCTTGACGATAAATTTGATAACTATTACACCACTACACAAACGAGCGGTAAGGACGAGATAGCACAAGCACTGGGCAGTAAGGTGGATACCAGTGCATTAGATAACTATTATTTGAAAACTGATACAAGTTCTAAAGATGAATTGAATACAGCATTAGGAAATAAGGCAAATGTTTCGTCATTGACTGCTTATGTGACAAATACAGACTTAGCAACAAATTATTACGATAAGACTGAAACAAGTAGTAAAGAAGAAATTAGTGGTGCATTAAATAATAAAGCCAATAAGTCTGATTTGGACTTATATTACACAATGGCTGAAACAAGTGGTTCTGATGAACTTACTTCAGCTTTTGATGAAAAATTGGATAAGAGTTTTAGTTCAAATTTCTATCCAATGTACGAAAATCCAAGTGGATATCTTACAGAACATCAGTCTTTAGATGGATTGATGCAATACAGTGGACTTGGTATTGTTGATGGTAAGATTACAGGATATAGTGGAATACCTTTTGCTGGACAAGGTGGTAATCCCTTCACCGGTGATGTTCAAGGTGCTTTGGATGAGGTCTATACAAATAGTGGAATTTGGTTGACGGCTCACCAAGATTTAAGCGACTATGCAACCTTTGAAGATGTATCTTCTAAAGTTGATATGAGTGCATTGAACGATATTCTTGACTACTACGTCACGAATGATACATTGACCTCAGACTACTACAATAAAGATGAAATTGATTCAGAATTAAGTGGTAAAGCTGATTACGAATTTATCCAGGAAAATTATTACAATATTACAGAAACCAGTGCAGCATCTGAAATAGCTGATGCATTGGATGAAAAACTAGATAAATCTGATTTTGAGACAAGTGGTGAAATTTGGAATGAAATAACAAATACAGTAAGTACGAATTCTGCACAATGGTCTCAAGGTAATAGTGCTGTCAATGAATTAGTCACTGCTAACAGTGGTTTATGGAATGGAATTTCTAGTAAACTTGATACAACTGCATTTAGCACTGTATCAGGTGATTTCCTTACAGCACACCAAGATTTATCTTACATTAGTGGTAAGGTTGATGAAAAACTAGATTCAACAGCATTCAAACCGGAAGATTTCTATCCATCAAATAACCCAAGTGGATTTATTACTGGTGTTGATTTAAGTAATTACTACACCAAATCTCAAACATATAGTAGAGATGAATTATATACTAAGTCTGAAGTTGATTCCTTAATGGATGGAAAAGTTGTTGTAGTGACAGCATTACCTCCTACAGGAAAAAATAGTGTAATCTATTATGTCGGTCCTAATCCAAATGTATCTGGATTTGATAAGTATGATGAATTTATCTGGGATAAGACAAATTCAAAATGGATTCAAGTTGGCGAACATTCACTTGATTTAAGTGGATATGCAACACAAGATGATATTGCTGATGTTTATGATTTCATTAGTGAAAGTCTAGACGATAAACTTGATACCTCCGCAATACAAGGAATTAACAATACAATAACTGCAATAAATGGTTCTGCAATTAAAGATACTACTTATACACCTGGTGCAAACATTGACATTACGAACAATGTTATAAGTGGTAAAGACTGGTCTAATGAAATTACCAGTGCAGTATCAGGTAAAGCTGATTCATCTGATGTTGAAGACTTGACTGAACAAATGATTGAAAACTTTAGTCAACTTGACGAAAACAAGCTTGATATAAGTTCATTCAATGATACATTGACGGAAATTGAAAATGATTTTGAGGATGTCTATGATACATTGAATGATAAGTTAGATACTACGGCATTTAGTACTGTTAGTGGAACATTCCTTACAGCACACCAGTCACTATCTGCATATTTGACCAAGACAAGTGCTGATACATTATATCAGCCAATTGGTGATTATGCAACCAATACACAGCTAGATGAAAAACTTGATATTACTGACTTTGTAGATTCAATGTCTAGTATAAGTTCAGAATTTGATAATGTTTATGATACAATAGATGGCATTGTTGAAGATCTTGAAACTAAGCAAGATGCATTAACTAATGAACAATTATCTGCCATATCTAGTGTTAGTTCAATTAAAGGTACAATATTAACAGGTGATAGCAATATCCGTGCTACATCTTCCGAAGTAGGAAACAATACATTATGGACTTTGGAATTGACGGCACAACCAGTTGTTACTGATACAACATTAAGTGGTTATAGTGGAATTGTCGCAATGAAGGATTCAACTGTATCAAGCCAATGGAATGTTGGCTTGGCTCAAGACTATGTCAGTGCCATATCTAGTATAAGTAGTATTCCTGTAATTACTAAACAAGACATTGATGATATTTGGGCTATTGTGACTGCTGAAAGAGAACAATAAATTTGTTTATAAATATAGTGAGGTTTAATAATGCCAGTGACAATAGATGAACAACCACGATATATTACTACATCAGCAATTAAAGATTTAATGAAAACTTTAGATAATGAAGTACAGACAGTTTATACAACTGTGACTGCTTTGAATAATGTAGTTCAATCAAATTCGGCGAAATGGGATACTGTTTCTGCATTATCAAGCAAACAAGACAAAATTGATTTTGAATATAAAGAATTGGAGATGTAATTATGGCAAATGATACAAGTGCAATTTATAAAATTGATGGTCATCGTCTATTAGCAGCAAGTGCTCAAAGAGCTTTAGGCGATAGCGATGGTAATGACATTACTGCTACCTATCTAAAGAAAGCAGATTTTACCAACGCTAGTAGTAAATGGGAAGATGCAGCTGATGTTGTAGATACTAATAGTGGTACTTGGAATGGGGTTTCAAATAAACTTGATACTAGCACATTTGAATCATTTACCGCTACAGCTGATGTTACACCTTATACAGCTGCCAATAATTACATTGACATTACAAATAATGGTGTTAGTGGTTATGATTGGACTACAGATATTACAAATACTGCTCAAGATGCATCTGCCAATGCTGTTGATACTGTTAAAGGCAAATTTGAATATGATGCCAATAATAAAATTACTGGCTATGATACTTCTGCTTTCGCTAATGATAAGTATACAGGTGGTACTGGTATTGACATCACCAATAACGAAATTAGTGTTACTGGTGATTATGTAACCTCAGCAACTGCAGCATCTGCAACAGACAAGCTTCTAGTTCTTCATAACAATGCTTGGATAGAATTACCTGATACAGAAGGTGGTTATTTGACTGCTAATTCTACAGCTGGTGGTGTACCAGATGTTGCTACTGGTTCTTCTGCTTTGAAATATATCTATCTTGTTAAAGAAGGTACTGCAACTGGTGCAGACAAATATAATGAATGGATATTTACTTCTGCAGATGCTTCTACTACTGCATGGGAAAAGATTGGTGATACTTCAATTGATTTAAATGATTATGCTACTACTGCTTGGGTAGATGGTAATTATGTTGCTAATACAGCTACTACCAATTGGGATGTTGCTGAATATACTGGTGCTAGTGGAATTACCATTGATAACCATAGTGTAGGTCTCGCTCCGGCTTATAAGAGTGCTGTTGAAGATGTTAGTGGAAAATTGACTAAATCTGATTTTGATACTTGGTCAGGTGCTGCTACAACTGATATTACTCCGTATACTGCTGGTGCAAATATTGATATTACAGACCATGTAGTTAGTGGTAAAGACTGGACTACAGAAATTCAAGCGGCTAGTTCTAATGCTGTTACAACAGTTGGAAATAACTTTGCTACTTCTTCAGATGGAACAAACACATATATTACGGCTTATAATGGTACAGGTTTCTATGTTCCAAATATGGGTGAATATGTAACTACTTCACAATATCATACCGATAGTGCGGTATGGCAGAATGCTGCCTCTTGTTTGAGTTCTAATAGTGGTGCTTGGACTCATGAATTTACTATGGTAAATGTTCCTGATTTGGCAAATATTACTGATATTGCACCATAATAAATAAATCAAATAAAGGATTTATAATGCAGTTAATTGGTGGAATAGATAGTACAGGTTTATATGCTACAGTAGCACAAGATTATCTTTATGATAATGCTGGTACAGCAGCAAGAGAACCAATTAGTGCTTTGCGTGCTAAACAAGATGCTTTGACATTTAATTATAATGTCAGTAATCAAATTACTGGAATCAACAATTCTGCTATTGCTGGTGGAGGAGGAACATCATTTACTGGTGTTACAACTGCTAGTCCTATTACAGGTGATGGATTAACTAATCCATTAGGTTTAGATTATACTACCGCAACTTATAGCCAAGTTGATTTAATAAGTGCTATTGGTAGTACTGGTCTTTATGCGACAAGTGCTGCAAATTCAAATAAATTAAATGGTCAGCAAGCTGGGTATTATTGTTCTGATTCTAATGCTAAAATATATTCAAACTTTGCTGGTGGTAATGGTATTACTATTGCTGGTGAATTGACCCAAACAAAAACAATAAACAGTAATTTGACTGAATATCAGTTGCAAGAAGGTGTTGGTATTACTTATGAAGTTGATGATATTAATGAAATAATTAAATTCCATGCTAAACCAGAAATCTTCTTATATTACACAACTGCGCCAATTATGGCTACAAGTACTGCCATTGCTTTCTCTACCACATCGGCAGCATATAATTCAAAGAGTGGTACTGTTGGCATAAACAATAGTGAAATTACAGGACTAGATTCAACGAAACTTTATCATTGTAACGTTAAAATGATAGTAGAAAATGTTGATTCAACACCTTCTACAGTTTCAGTTAAAGCAACAAATTGGAATAACACAGATTCAATTACATACGAATATGTAAATTCAAGCAATTCTGGTACAATGGAACTTGATTGGTATATTAAAGGTCTTACTGGTTGTTCTTTGACTGGTGGTGGATTGTCAACTGCAATTCAAGCTGGTGTAAAAGAAATAATGATTACTGAGGTTTGCTATGCCTAATATAATAACACTTTCAAGCAATATAGCTTGGAGTGCAATAGGATTAAATGATAGAAGAACAAGTGTATCAAGACCAATATATGATTGTATTGGTTATTCTTCTAACAATAATGAAACAACAACAGCACACTTCAATATATGGGCAAATGGACTTTCATCTGTAGATGGAACTTTAATGCCATATAGAAACTATGCACAAAATGTTTCAAAATTGGTAGAAGATAGTTCTGGTAATTATTATTCAGCTGGTATTGCAACGACAATTAAACCTGTTATTGCTGTAAACAACAGACATTGTGTAATAAGTCCACCTGTGACTCCGCCGCCGCCTATTGTGTTGCCAGATTATACGTTTAGATTTCAATTCTCTAATACAGGTTATAATCCTACAAATGTTACAGGTTGGAAAACAGGTAGTACTTGGACTAAAGTAACAACGAATGACGGAACAAACCAATGGGATTATACACATGCAACGGCTAACTGGGATGATGAATTTAATGGTAAATTTTCTGCTGCTAATAACCTAGTTGATGTAATTGCTGCTGGTGAATTTGGTGGTGTTACCAGTATGGCAAATAAAGCATTCATTAGTAATAAAGTAGCTGGCGGAACATTTGGCTCTAGTAATTCTCAAAAGACTTCGTATGTTCGCTCAATTTGTGAATTTAATACAGAAAATGTAGTAAATATGAATGGTATGTTCTTCCATTCATTAATAGCAAAAGTTCCAAAATTAAATACATCTGCATGTACGGCTTTCTGGTCAATGTTTGATAGTTGTGGTTCATTGAAATGGGCAGATGGATTTGATTTTAGAAATGCTAAAATGTTAAGATCAATGTTCGCTAACTGTCAATTAAGAATTTTTCCTTCATTATCTAGTTTAGGTGATACTTCAAAAATTATAAGTGCTCATTATATGTTCCAAGGTAATGCAATGGCTGGTGAATATGGAAGTCCAGGATTGAGTGCTGCATATAGTTGTTTAAGTTCGTGTGCTGCAGGAAAATATAATACTTCAACATTCGCAGGTGCTGGAACATCAACTGAAGCAGGTAGAGCCGAAAGAGCTGTTATTCCTAAATCTTGGGGTGGTGATAAAGCATAATCTTGATTATTTAAAGAGATTTTTATATGTCAAATAAAACATTATGTATTAGTTGTTGTGGTGGTGGTGCTTTAGGAATTGGACCTTTAGCATTTATGTGTAAAATTGAACAAGAATTAGGAAAGAAAATTTCCGATGTTTCTTTTGCTTATGCTGGAACATCTACAGGTGCCATAATTGCAGCTGGTCTTGCTGAAGGATATTCTGCACACGATTTATTTGACCTATATCGCTCAAATCTATCTAAAATTTTCACAAAGTATTCTTGGTATAAGAGAATACAGCCAACATGTCCTACATACGATAATTCTAATCTTATTAAAATTCTTAAAAATAAATTTGATGGAAAAATTGGTTCCTGGACAAAACCAATATTCATACCAACAACTTGCATGAATGGCGAAACAGGTAAAAGTGTTGAAAAAATATGGGACCTTGGAGATAAAGATATTGACAAATGGTTTGCAATATTGACAAGTACAGCTGCACCAACATATTTTGATTGTGTCTATGATAAAGATGGTAAATGCTATATTGATGGTGGTATGTGGAAGAATTCTCCAATAGATGTTCTTAATGCTGGTCTAATTAAATCAGGTTGGAGCAATTATAAGATATTAAATCTTGATACAGGTATGACTACACCAAATAAAGATGCTGGTAATAAGACATTGGCTGGCTGGGCAACATATTTGATTAACAATTGGATAGCCAGAACAAGTTATTCTGGTGTATATGAAACTAAGTCAATTATTGGTGATGAAAATGTCTATCATGCAAGTCCTATACACGATAAGAAAATAGATATGGATAAAGTTGACGATAAGACTATAAACAAAATCATAGAAATATGGGAAAATTATTTCTATGATAATAAGAAAGAAATTATGAAATTTATTAAAGGTTAATTTTCAATAGTTTCTTCAAGACCACCGCTACTATTTTCTTGTTCTTTTAATTCTGCTACACCGTCTTCAAGATATTGGTGGTTTTTATCTTTCATCCATGCATATAGAAAATCATAGTATTCGGGCTTGTCTTCCAAGCCCCAATCTTGTAGAATTTCTTTGATTTGTTTCTTTGTAGGTTTCATATAATATTTATGGTAAATAGTCTAATAATGTATTGAATACCCAATTTTTATTTTTATGGTTTTCATCCGATATAGTTACGATTTTTTTAATCTTATCGGTATATTCACTATAACCCTTATATCTACAATGAATTAGTCTAATCTTTTCATCAGATATATCCTTTGGTATTTCATTCACACCACAACCCAATACGGCATTTCCATTAAACAATACTGCACCAAGATAAGTAGAATTCTTTGGAACATGTCCGCCTGCAGGATTTTCTTTGGTTTCTTCATAGTGTATAAGTCCGTAGTTCTTGACAATGGTCTTCACAGTCTTATCGCCCAAGTGCATGAACGTTTCTGCCAATTTTGGATTTTCTTCAGTGCAATAATCTAATACTTTTCCTATTCTTTCACTATGGAATGTTTTAGGAAATAGGTGCTTCCATCTGACAGCCAACATATTCATGTGTGGTAACTTATTTTCATAATAGCATATTGCTTCATATATTGAATTAAATTCAGAACTAAATGTTAAATACTCATCATCATCAATTGGCATTATCCATTTTGCCTTTGATTTCTTAAAGTGTTCATCGTAAACTTTATACTGTCTAGGAACACCCGCAACAAATTCATAATCAACATTAGGATATTCTTTACATATTGCTTCAACATCATAGTCAGATTCATTATCATAAACTACAATATGCTCAAACTTACATACATTTAAGTGGTGTTCTAACCATTCCCTTAAATCATTTTCATTAAGGTATTTCGTCAATAGTATGGCCTCAGTATTGTACTTGTATTCTTTCGGAAAATTTATATTCTTATCGTATCTAAATGGTTTGACTGGTTTATTGTTTAGATAGTAATACTGGTCATAATTAAGATATTTCGGTATTTTATTGTCTTGTTTATGTTGACAGTAATCAATATATGAAGACTGAATTACTTGTATTGACAATGGATATATCTTTAATGTAGTATTATTCAAAAGTTTATGATATACAATTTCGTCTAATCTATTTGGAACACCATAATTACCTAGTTCAATAAGTTTATTCCATACGCCTTCAAGAAATGGAATAGCACTTCTTTTGTAGATAGAAAATGCTGTTCCAATAGCACCCTTATAATTAGTTTGATTTTGGTCTTTTATAAATTGTTGAATTGCATTTACATTTTCTATATTATCAAATTTTCTTGTGTCTATCCAAAACTTTATCTTTGCTTCGTCATTAGGATAATTAGTTCCCATTACTGACATATCCGAATTACTGTCAATAAAATCTTGAACTATATCATCTAATGAATCTTTAATTTGTATTGAAGAATCAACCACCACAACTATATCATCTTTTGTATATTCAAATGGATGGTAACGAACATAGTAAGAAGAATATATTGGATTTTTATTGACAAGTTTTTTATCTATACCAACAGTCCAATTTGTAGACTTTAGACTATGGTCAGTAATGTAAACATAATCTGCATTCTGGGAATGAATTAACGGCTCACGAAGTTTATCGTAGCCGTTAAAATTATATGATAGGATAGTGTATTTTGACATACACTATTTATGGTTATTCATATTCCCATTTTAAAGTAAAATGGTCATCATAATTACATTCTCCAACAAGTCTAATTCTAGTAGTTGTTTCATTTAATTCACCACCAGTACCATTTTTTGTAGGCATAGATGGAAGTTGAATTTCGCCACCTTGTGGTGCAGCCCAAACTATTTCATCAGATTGAGCATCATAAGTCAACACATCACCATCATTTGCATTGTAGTTATAAGGATCAGGAACAGGATTGGCTACTTCTAGTCCGTCTCCATTTTCTACTATTGTATCATTATCGTATATTACATGTAATGTTCCATCGTCAGTCTTATCTATATCAATAGTTGATTTATCAACAGAAACAGATAAATCGTAATCAGAATCGCATTTTAGTCCGCCTGTACCACCACCATAACTCGGTGAAATATATATGTTATCTCCATCCGTACCGAACCAGCGTCCTCTAAATACTATATTAACATTCTTATTTTCATCTGGTTCTAATTTTGTATTATTAATACTGATACTTTCAATTTTGTTAGATACATCTGGCTTATTCTTTATATAATCTTTTTGTGTAGTATCATCTTGTTCCCAATCCGCTTGAACTTGTTCTGGAACAACTGGCACAATATCAGATAGTAATTTCTTACCACCTTCAACCCCATTAGAACCACCAACAATTACATAACCTTGGGTATTGGTTCCTGTAAAATTACCAAAAGCACTAATTTCCGTTTTTGCCATAATTCATTTCTCCTTTTAAATTTTATGGTGTAATCAAATTACCATTAACACTCACATTTGTTCCATTAACAGCCACATTTGGTCTTGACTGATTCATTTCAACAATTTCATTCATTGAACCAAGTGTTCTAAACATATAACTCTTACCAGAATAACAAGTATCAGTATTACATAATAATTCTACATTATTATTCTTAAATACGGGATAACACTCGGCTTGGTTATTGAAAAATTCAACAGATACATTTGGAACTTCATTTGCACCCAAGCCAGTAATATTAAATTCAATAATATCGTTTACATTATTGTTTTCAATTCTAGTAACTGTATTGTTTGCTATATCGTAAGATGTAGTTAAAGTAGATATTGCAGCAGAAGACCAAAGATTTTGTTTTAAATCCAAAGCATCAGCAATTTCTTGTGAACCGCTCGTTTCAGATGTAGTGTAATAATCACTTAAATCAACTTGAGTATCACCAATTAGTTCATAAGCAGATGTTGCTGTATTTGTGCAAATCCATTCATTATAAGCATCACCTGCAGTTATAGAAGTATCCTTTACAAGATAAATAGTTTTTGTACTTGGGCTTGAAACATCTGGATGATTATCAGCACCAGTACCATTGGCAGTAGTATATGAACCAAAATTGGCGACTACATCAGCCAAATTATTTAATGCAGTAGTAGTAGCAAAATCACCACTATGGGCACGCATTTCACTATCAACTACATTCCATCCACCTATTCCTGTAAAACTATTTGGCATATTGTTTTGCTCCATTATAATTTGTATTTTTCAGTAGGTACAGTAAAACTTTGTAAATTATTTGAAAAATCGCCTATACGAATTGATATAAAATTTACAGCAATATAGGCTGGGTATTTTTCACGATTAAAAACTATATAATCATTACTATCATTTCGTTTTATTGATGCCTTTACATATAACACACCATTTCCAAAAATATAAGCATAATCGTCTTTAATAACAGCAGCAAAATGTAATGGGGTTGAAAGACTAACTGGTAATGTAAAATAGTATGCACCAGAATCCCTACCAAAGTAATTTGCCCCATTATAAAGTATATAATTATTAGAATTTTTATATCCTATCTGAATTCTATATTCATTAGTAAAATGACTTGCTTCAAACCTTAAAGAAGAAATACCAATTTCAGTATATGCATCAGAACTATATCCACCTGAATAATTGCTATAATATGTTTCTAAAGTGTATATTTTATCCGCTAATATAGGTATAGTTTTTACTGATTTACAACCATTTATATTAGAATTATAGTTTGTCATTTTTAAACAATTCTCATTATTAAATACATTAGAATTTTCTATATTACATACTTCATTTTTTAGTTCAATATCTGGTCCTTTTTTACTTATACTTATATTGTCTGATATATTATCAAAATTGTTTAGAACTAAAAAAGGTGATTCATATTCAACTTTTTTATTGTTGAATGTAAGTTTCCTACCTGTTGGTGAAATAATTTTCATTATTGATTAACCTCCAACCAGGTTAATGTTCCATTATCTACACCAAGTATATGACGTCCAGTAGAAGGTTTAGCAGTCAATACACCAGATAATTCAGTAATCATTTGACCAAGTGAAGTTTCCAAGTCAATTGTAAGTAGATTATTCTGTTGATCTTCAGTTACGGTTACGAAATCACCACCAGTAATTGTTAATGCAGGTTCAGCTTCTACAAATCGTCTAGCACTAACAGTACCATCTGCAGATACTATCATAGCATTGGAACGTACACAACCAGTAGATTCATAATCATTATTTTTATGATAACCATTACCAACAATGAACAATGCACCAGATGTATTATCTACACCATTAGCAGATAAACCATTTGTACCATCAAGTTCAGCATTAAATCTACCAACAACCATTTGTGAAGTTTTTGCAATTAGGCCTTCACCAATAGCAGTAGCATTGTAACCGCTTGTATTATTACCAACACCAATATTGATTTGATTAGAACCATCCTTCAATAAGTTATAACTACCCAATACAAAATTATTAGAAACAACATCAGTTTCTAAGAAATTACTTCCTTTAGTTTCAAATACAGAATTATAAATTAAGTTATTAGAACCAACAATAACAGAATCATTTATTGCATCAGATATAACGGAATGTTGACCTACAATAATATTTCTATTTGTAAATTCAAGTGGTTTTCCTATATATCTATCACCGGCAGGCAAATCATCATAGTATGAACCTATATTATTGTTTGTATAGCCATAGAAATTAACAAGATTAGTAAAATTACCAAATGATGTAGTTCTAACAGAATGATATGAGTTTTCAGAACCAAGTATTATATTTCTAACAGTAGAAGAATCATAATTACCGCCAGAAGTAGTAGCATTTATATTGTTATTGCTACCAATGATAGTATTATATCCAATGGTATTCTGTGTTACCCCAGATACAATTATTGTATTTGATTGACCGTATATATTAAGGAAATCAGATGCATCTGAATCATAATCCGATACAATAAAGTTATAATTACCATTTATGTTTGCAACCTTTATTCCTTGTACGAAGTTTGCTTCACCAGCACAATCAATATTTGCAGCATTTATTATAGAGTTATCACCAAAGTTATATACTCGGCTACAATTCATTAGATATGGTTCTTCCGTTGGTAAACTATATGGATTTTTATTTAATCCATATCTATCAGAGAAACTAAATACACTATGTAAATTTATACCCATAGTTCCGAACAAGAAATTTTGGCCTTCACCTTCCTTGACAGTATATCCTACAACAGAATTACTAGGTAATTGATAATTAGAGGTATTAGTTATATAATGTGAATAGAATAGAACATCTGAATTATTTGCACCCCAAGCACTATTATTAAAGTTAGCAGTAGAATCAAATATTAAACAGTCACTAAGACCATTAAATACACCAGTTACAGTAGAATTCTGTAAGAAGTTATTACTAAATCCTCTATATTCACCACTATCTGCCGATACATTTACATTTGAATTGAATAATAAGTTATTATGAGATTGTTGTGCAAGAACATTACCCTGTATATGACTAAATATATTATGAGAAAATTCATCTACTTCGGCAGATAGATCTGTTGTATGATAGAATAAGTTTTCTTCAATACCATCGGAAGTATATCTAGTCTTAAGTATAAGATTTTTATTGTGTATAAGGTCATTGTGTGTTAATGAACCACTAAAGATACCATCTTGTAAATCAATGATATTATTGTGAACAAAGAATGAATTGACGGTCGCAGTTAAATTAGCATTATCAATGATATTTTTACTTACATTCCAATGATCTTCAGAATTAGAATTAGTATTAAATTCTAGTATTGAATTGTAATACTTGTTATTATCATTTATTTTTTGTCTATAACTACTATTATCAAATACCCCAACAATATTACCAGTAAGTTTAGTATCAATAGAGATATTACCAATACCAGTTATATTAGAACGAATAGCAATATTCTTATAACCTTGTGCCTGTGTATAATATGATAAATAACCATACTTGTCTGTTTGTTTAGAACCTATAGCAATATTCTCACCACCACTAGCCGTTACAGCATAACCAATAGCCATATCATAGTTTCTAGCAGCTCTGTTATTTAAACCAAATGCTAATGTAAATCCATCATCATTATATGCTGGTGAATCGTCACCAGGATAATGTATAGCATATTCTTCTATACCAGCAGAATTATTTGTACCAAATATAAAATTATTCCAACCAGATATTGAATTATTTGTACCTATGATAGCATTTCTTGTAAATGCGGATTGACTAAATTGTCCTTCTTTTACACCGGGAACATAAAGGTAGCCACGATAATTTATTACTCTGTTATAATCACCAAATATAGTAGCCTGTGTAAATTGTGTCCAAGCGCTTTGTCTTCCATATAAATCACAAGCAGTATTATTAGAACCGATTGCAAATACACCGCCATCAGCTATATTATTATAACCAAGAACAATAGAAGCATGATCCGCCTTTGCAGAACCTTCTTTTACATTTGCAGATAAAGCACTATAAACATCATTAAAATGGAATTGACAAAATGAAGGACCACCAATCATTATTGATTTATTTCTTACTTCAACTTCTCCAAGTACTTGATGGTCTAATAATAATGACTGATATTCTACAGTAGATTTACCTGTTAATCCATCATATAAACCATAAGATGCAATAGAAACACTATCTTGTAAAGTTCTACTAGATAATCCATTACCAACAGCCAACATTATAGAATTATAGTCAGCACTATAAGGTAAATTCATATTTGATATACCATAATTATTATGAATGCCTAATACAAAAGAACCATTATGGGCTACATTTCTGCCAAGACCAATAGCAAATGAATTTGACCAAGTTCCATAATCCCAATTACCTGTAAGATTAGAATATGGCTCAGTAGTATTTGCACCAGTTATGCCTATATTAAATGAATTATCATGAGCAAAAATATTTTTATTACCTAATACGAAAGACTCATTTGTTGCAAAAAGATGTTTTCTTCCAATTGAAAATGAATTATTTACGGCAGATATACCGCTTTGTCCTATAGCAAATGATTCATTCGTTGCGGATATATGTGCACTTAAATAATTACTTCCACCATATCCGCCATAACCAATTGACCATGAAGTATTATCTGCAGTAATTCCTTTAATACCGATAGCAAATGAACCCCATCCTCTGGCACCAACATCATATTTACCGATAGCAATAGCACGGTCAGTTGAATATACACTTTCATTACCAATAGATAAACCAGCTGATGTTGCCGTTACACCAAATTGACCAAGCACAATAGATTTGAAATTTGAGTAAATATCATTACTACCAAGTGCTACTGCTGTAGCATCTGAAGTTGCGCCATTATGACCTAATGTAATACTTCCGCCATTTGAATAAGTACCACAATAGCCAAATGAAGCGCCTTGTCCGCCAGCAGTTACGCCATCAAAACCCACAGCAATACCTGCATATTGGCCAGTTACTTGATTACCAAAAGCATAACCATGACCAGTTGAATATACGGTTAAACCAATAGCAACAGCATTACTTCCAGCAGTTACAAATTCACCTAAAGCATATCCATCATCGGCGACATATACACCATTTTTACCAATACCAATTGAACCTCTATATGATGTTACACTATTACCAAAAGCAAAACTACCGGAAGAAGCATATAGTCCACCACAACCAATGGCTAATGAACCACTATATGCAGTTGCATCCTTTCCAATAGCAATACTGCCACATTCAGTATATAGAGAACCTAATCCAATAGACATTGAACCACTATATGATTGTATTCCCCCGCCACCAAATGCATAAGATCCTTGTTGTGCTTTAATTTCCTTTCCAATAGCAACGGATGCTCCATTAGCTGAATTGGATTGTCCAAGAATCCAAGAATAAGCATTACTTTTATTATAAGTGGATGAAGTACTAGTCATTGTATCATAAGTAACGTTGTCTTGACCTATTATGATACCCATTCTATTAATATTACCTTTACCAATATTAATAGAAGCACCGGATTCATCGCCAATTAAAATAGTATTTTTATAACCAATGTTTATACCAGTATCAAATGCACTATTATTAGTACCTATATTAAAAGTACCAATATAACTACCACCATTCTGATAAGTTCTTGCTGTATCTATATCATAATCGCTAGTCCAAGTAATTTCATCTTGAACTATATTATTAAAGCCAAACTGAAATGGCATACCATGACTTCGTCCGCCATTCTTTTTGTATTGTGTATAATTATAAAGACCAAATACATTCTGTGACCAGAAATTATCTATTTCAGTTGTTTCATAATTAATTGAACTTGTAGAAGGATCTGTTGGATTTATTATTTCATATTTTCGTGATATATTATTATCACCTATTATATAACCACCTTTACCTGCTATATTTGAATTACCAAAGGCACCGCCACCTTGAGAACCTTTATTAGCCTCACCAATGGATTTAAAACCTAATTTACCATAAGAACTTTTGCCTATTACAGTAGCACCAGTATCACCTGTTGATTGTTGACCAAATACAAAAGAACCTTTATCAGATGAATTGTTTGTACCAATATAAACACCATCATTAGTACCAGTGCTTCCATGTACTTCAGACCATGTTTTCCAAGAATCTACTTTATCCTTACCAATATTGAACCATTGTGCTGGTTCACCACCCCAAGCAATTTCATCACCTTTAATAACATCAATATTACCTGCGGTAATTGTGCCACTTGTTCCTGTTATAGTATAAACTGTACCTATCTTAATCGTTTCTAATTCATTGATTTCGGTAACGGATTTTGAACCTGAATAAGTTAATGGTTTACCAATAGCATCTATTTGTTCTTGAAGATTAGAAAATGCAGTTGAAGGAACCTCTTTCTTTACTCCATTCTCGTCAAAATAATAAACCTTTCCATCATTTTCCTTAAAATAGGTATTGTTCTTCTTTATAGACATTCAAACCTCGGTAAAAATAATTTCTAATGTATTTATGACTTTTGTAGATATTGAAAAACCGCCCTTTTTAGGGGCGGTTTCGTCAAAAATTAAGTATTGTTTATGTTGAATCTTTAACCAAGCGTATTGAAAATCTACAAGCAACTTCCCATTCTTTCCAAGAATGTGTTTCTCTACCTGTATGATAAAATCCAGTTCTCCAAGCTTGATTAGTATTAGAAGTAGATTTTGTAGAAGTCCAAAAATAACATTCTGTTCCTACATCTTTAAATGTTCCATTATAATCACATAATCCAGCAGGTAATCCGCAAAAACCAAATGTATCATAACAAATTTCTCTTTCATCTGTTGGTTCGGGCCAATCTGTTTTTGCTTTTAATTGAGCACCAGCATAATATTCAGGATGAGATGGATTACCATCTTCTTGTGCAGGAATAGCACCAGCAAAACTAAATAATGATGTAAATTCAGCTTTACTTGGAACATGCCATCCTGGTATAAGAGTTTGACGGTTTGTTTGAAAATAATTTACGGCAGGCCAATTATATAGCAATCCATAATGAGGTTTATATGGTTCGTTACCATCATTATAATATTTATTATTTAAAATAAAATTAACTAAATATCTCTTATAAGTCTAACAGAATATCCTGTCTTTTTTTGTGTTTGTGTTCGTGAAATATATTTGCGTTTTGATAAAAAATAATATGAAAAATTTGATGGAGTTGCTATTCCAGCATCAGTAGATGTCCAAAATTGTGCACGTTCATTTATAAGGTTAAATATATTCTTATCGGCAGAATATAAACCTGCTGGGAGAACATTAAAACCATAATTATTTGTACCATTCCAACCTGTAGGCCAATTATCATTAATAGAATTATTAACCGCTCTAAGCACAGTACCAGCAGGACCATTATTTCTATCATTACCAATAGTATTGGCTAAAACAGTCCAATCATCATCAGTAGGAACTCTCCATCCTTCGGGTAATAATATATCTTTATTTGTATTTAAATAATCAACAGCATAAGCATTATATAACAAACCGCATTTATAAATACCGTCAATTCCATATGTTTCTTTGTCTTTATCATAATACCATGCTGCTGGTGTAGTCAATATATCAGACGGATTTATACTTAAACCATCAAAATTATAATCTAAATTTTCTGCAAGCCATTCTTTTCCATCTGGCATTATTACAGTTTTATATTCTCTACCACCAATTACATTATATGGTGTTGGTTCAGGACCAGGACCGACTGGTATAGACTTAATACAATTTGCAAGATCTTCTATTGGAGGTATACCTTCAACAGTTCCGCCTTTAGCAACGATAACTTCAATGATGGCGGCTTTTGCTTGTTGTATTCTTGCTAATTCACTTTCAATACTCATATAAACTCCTTATTTCCAATCCGAAGGTATTTGCTCCAATTCAGCAGCACCAGCAGTTGTATTCATTCCGCAATCTGAATCATTTACTTTTGTCCAAGTAGCCGTAATATATTCAGTCTTTCCTTGACCCTTTATATCGGTATCGGAATTATAGTTGGGGTCACTAAATATAAATCTTAATGTATTAGCAGGCAAAACAGTCGGGGTATCGCCTCCAATTTGGGCAATTAAAGTAGCCAAACCATCAATCTTTGTTCCTTCAGGGACAGCAACCCCCTTAGCGGAGATTGCTTGTATCATAGCATCTCTAGCATCAATTATTCTTGATAATTCATCCGCTATACTCATAACTATACCTTAAATAGATTGTAAAATTGTTTCTATATTGCCAATCGTTGTTTCAATATTCGTAATTTTTGTTTCCACATCCTGTATTCCACGAGTGGCAAGTTTCGTGGCGGAAGCAACACCATTCCAGTCCACAATGAAGGCATCGTGATTATTATTATATTCACCATTACCAACTACAAATGCAGCATTACTATCTGTGTAATTATATTTACCAATTACAGTCATATAATTATCATTTGCATTTGTATAAAATCCTCCAGCATGTGACGCTTCTCCATTTGCTAATGTTGAAAAGCCTTCTGAATGTGAGTATGCATTTATAGCAGAAGTATAACGACCTTCAGCATGTGAACCATCGTTTAATGTAATATTATCCAATCCTTCAGCATGCGAAAAATTACCTGAAGCAGTAGTATTAAATCCTTCGGAATGTGCCCCCATTACTGCGGAGGTAGATTGTCCTTCAGCATGAGCAAAAGTACCATAAGTTCTTGTATTACCACCTTCTGCATGTGAAGCATATCCATTAGCTTGTGTATTTTGTCCTTCCACAAATGCATAAGTACCATACGCGGTTCCATTCGTATTGACACTAATAACACCATTATTGATTACAAGATCAGTGCCCGCCTCAATGCTCGTTCCTCCACCAACGGCACTTGTATTAATGGCTGTAATTGTATTATTTTCGCCAGCAAATGTTAATTTGTCTTGTTTGGTATTGAAAGCATCGTCTAATTGTTGAGAACCAGATGTTTCTGTTTTATTATAAAAACTATTATTGCTATAAGTCCAATGTGTATCGTCATTATAATATCCACAGCTAACATAGATATTAGAGTTATCATTTGTTAGGGCATCAAAATAAAAACAATTTCCCATTGGTAAATATTGACTCAGTCTTAATAATCTAACAAACTCAGGCCAGCGTTCTTTATCTTCATAATATTTACAAACAATCTGTTTTCCAGCATCATAAGCAGTTTTAATATCGGCATAAGTAGTCACGTTATATTCAGCAACGAATACTTTGTCTTCTTTTAATGATAAAGCATCTTGTATTTGTTGTGAACCACTGGTAGCGGTTGTATCATAAAAATGACTAAATACTGGTTCTGCCCATACAGTTTGTTCTTCTTGTTTTTTACATTCAATTTGAATAGTTTGTGTAGATAATGTATTAATAAAAACAAATGTATTGGCAACAGCAATAAATTGTGATAATTGTGCATATGCAAGTTGAGCAAGATTAACTTGATATTTACAAATAATCTTTTTACCAGCATCATATGCGGTTTTAATATCATCATAAGTAGTAACATTGTATTCCGCAACAAATATCTTATCTTCTTTCAAACTCAATTCATCATTCACGTCGGCAGAAAGAGCATAGTCACTCAAGTTCATCGTTGTATCGCCAATACAGGTCCATACCTTTTCTTCCTGTTCGTTTTCGGTAACAATCCATTCTTTATACTGATCACTGCCGGTAACACTATCATTATATAACAAATAAATGCTTTTTGTTTGAGCAGAAGTGGGGTCTAAATCAGGTTTTCCTTGTGCATCAGCACCTGTAACAATAAAATTACCTACAACACTGAGTTCTTCCTTTGTGGCATATTCAGTACTAACAGTACCACTCAATTCATTTATCTCACCAGTCACAAAAGTTTCAGACGCATAACCTTTATCATCAATCTTTCCATCAATTAATTGACCAAGTGTCTTATCACTTTTACAGACTTGGTTATCAGCATAAAGTAATGTATTACCATCACTAGTAGCACTCAAACCGCTAAAATCTACTGCATTATAATTTTCAGCCATATTCTATACCCTCAAAATTGTATTTCCACCAAATGTTAAAATAGCACCATTAGTACCAAGTACACCAACATCAATATTATTTGCTTCACCAATAAAACCAATACAAGTTATATTCATATTGCTTATATCCAAACCATTGTCTTTTTCAATTAAAAATTCATAAGTATGATTAGCAGCATCATTCAAAATGTTCTGACTAATGTAATGATTTTCAAAAGGCTTCGCACCTTCTATATACTGTGTATCTACATCTGTACCATTAATCTTTATTTTAGATTCATAATAATTGTCTACATTGGTGTCAGTTGTACTAACCTTATAACCAATGGAAAGATTAAAATATCCTATCTTATCGCTGGCACTTAAAGTATGACCATCAAATGTGAAGTATTCACTAGATGAATGTCTATTCATTTGTGCTGTAAAGAATGTAGAAGGATTTATACCTGTTATGTTGATAGTATCATAATCATCATTTTCTACAAGTTCAACATATTGACCAGCAGACAGTTGTTTTTGTTTAGTGTCAATAGCAGCACTTAAATAATTATCGTTTTCTTCTCTATAATAGATTTCGTCATCCAAATCGGCGGATAACTTATTTATGTCTTTTTCTATTGCTAATACATCTTCTATTCTAGCCGATGTTTCTTCATCCAAACCAGCACTAACAGTTATTACATCACTAGATATAGTTTCAATCTTACTTGCATGTTCATCTATTATTGAACTTAAACTAGAAACATTGTCTATTCTTTCTTGTATTTCTATATCTAGTTTACCACTTATTTCTGTTAAATCACCACTAATTGAATTGACATTAGAACTAACAGTATTCAAGTCACTGCTAATAGTGTCTACATTTGATGAAATTTCTGAAATATTTGAAGTTATGGGGTCAATCGTGGCAGTAGTATTTAAACCCAATTCAGTCCAAATTCCGTTACCACTAATAGTAGCCGAATTAGTCTTTATTTCGTCAATAGCAATTACTTTTCCACCACTAATTAGCATATAAAAAATCCTCTCTATATACTATTTATGACTTTTGTGGTTTTCTAATTGCTCCTTCTTAAACTGTTCCCAGAATTCATTAAATTCTTCTAGTTTCTTCTTCATAGTTTCTTTATCTTCTACTGATTTATTGTATTTGGCTGTAATGCTAGCTGATAGAAATTCTTGCCATTTGTTTCTTAATGTGTCAATATCCATATTCTATGTATCACTCAAAATCTTTAGCAAAGTCTGCTTTTCTTTCGTCAATCATTTGGTTTTTAATGCCAGGTAAACTTAAATTTACAATAATATCTTTCAATTTATCAAATGAATTGTAGATATATCCAGAATCCCTATATAATTTTCCATCTTTATACCAAGATATTCGCCAAATTGGGTTCTTACCAAATTCAATTTCTCCAAATATATGACTTGCATTATATCCAATGTCATAAACATTATGGTATTGGTTTTGTCCAGAATATCTCTGACATTTCAATTCGTACCAAATTGAATTTTTATGAAGTTCATCTAGAATATTTTGTTCTTGGACTTCATCCATACAATATTTATGGAAAAGGAGCCCAGCACTTAGCCAGGCTCCCATTCTTTTTACTTGGTTATGTGGTTATACCACTCAGACAGTTAACGTCTTACTTAACAATTACTGTGGATTTTGTCTTACCAAACATAATGTATAGGCCAGGTCTTAGTTTCATATATGTAGCAGCATCTTGTTCAGAATATCCACTAACAAATCCTAGATATTTACCAATGCTATCAAATACCTTAAAGTGTTGAAGTTCTGTGTATTTAAAATCTAGATTTATATGGTCAGTTCCACCACATTCAGGAGAACCTGGAACACATACATCTTTAGTTATTTCAAACCAGTCAATGTCAATGTATTCTTTAGAAATTTCAAGGGTCAAAATCTGTTCACCAGCATCTAGATGGATTTTGCCATTAACAGTTTCAAACTTATCCCAGTTTTCACCAGTATAAGTCAATGTATCAGAAACAACCTTATCACCAACCTTAAATACGATAGAACCAGTGCCTTCAGCAGCAACACTTACAGCGACATTGAAATCACCAGATTCCTTAGCATTGATTGTGTATTGGTAATAGTTGCCAGTCTGATTATATCCAATTACAACACCACCATTCTTATCATATAGATTTACTCTCTCATTTTCACGATATTTGGAGTCACCATTTCCACTAGAACCAACAGAATAAGAATTATTACCAGCACCTTTACCAGGATTGTCAAAGTCTTCAGCTTGAATTTTGTCAGATAAATCAAATGGAGTTCCTTTAAATGGTGTTTGTGGTTCAGGTTCAACTGGTGTGCTATTCAATAGTCCAGTTGTATTTTTTGATTTATCCTTATTGTTTGCGAAATATTCTTTTAGCCATGTCATAGCAGGACGATCTTGACCATTTCTAATTATACCAGAATTACCACCGGAAGTCCAAGTAGAACCATAGATATAACCCCATAATGTTATACCAGCAATATGTTCATTTTCCATAAAATAAGAAATTTGCTGTTCATAACAGTTTTTCTGGTCATTGTCATCATTTGAAGCAATATCATATTCACTAATGAACATTGGCATTTGAGTCTTGTTCCAGATTTCTTCAATAGCACTCTTTAATGTATTGATGTTTAGACAAGAACCACCACCACCTTGACCACCTTGCTGACCACCAGATACCTGCATATCGTGAGCTTGAAGACCATAGGCATCAACCGGAGCACCAGCTTTCTTGATTTTGTTAATCAAGTCAATGCCTTCATTTTTCTGCCATTGTACAGTATTATAGTCATTATAGATTAGAACAGCTTCCGGCCATCTTTCACGAGCCATTTTAAATGCAGTCACAACGAACTCATAATTACCATTATCACCACCAAGTGCAGGAATTATATTGTTGTTATTACCATATCCAGAATGATAACTACCACCTGACTTAATTGCTTCATTTACAACATCAATCATTTCAAGATCTGTATAATGGTTCTTTACAGCATCAAACCATTCTGTAATTGCTTTCTTCGTTTCGTCAGCACTTAAACCATTTAACCAGTTTGGATATTGTGAACCCCATACAAGAGCATGGAATTTGAAATGACCATTATTCTGTTTTGCCCAGTTATATGCAGCATCGCAACCACCCCAGTTATAACTACCACGATTACCTTGAATTGATGCCCATTTACATTCATTTTCTGCAGTAATCTGATTCCAGTAAGTACCAAAGTCAGAACGAACTTGACCATTAGTAGTAATATTACCAAGGAATTTTGCTGCTCCTTCGGCCAATGGTGCAGCATTTAGTCCTACCATCAAAGTGAATAATAGAATTAAGATTTTCTTCATTTATTATTCTCCATTGTTAAGGGTGTATATAATTATATATTGTTTCTTTATTTAATATGCGTTGGTTTGTACTACCTCTAAACTGTAATGACAAATCTCTCTGTTCTAGAATGAAAGGACCGTCAACCAATACATCTACATTGGATAAAATCTTATTGGTAATATTTTCAATGTATTTCTTACCACCAGGAATTAAGTCTTTATCCAATACATATCCAGTATACATCCATAGATTTTTATTAGGACATTCTTTCTTAAATTTTTCTATAAATGGTAGAAGTGCAGTTTGGTTTTCTTCTTCAAATGGTTCACCGCCTAGAATAGTCAAGCCTGAAATATAAGATTTCTTACAACCTTCAATTATTTCATTTTCTTGGATTGGTGTAAATTCATCGCCAAAATTAAAATTCCAAGTCTGTTCATTGAAACAACCTTTACAATGATTTCTACAGCCTGAAACGAATAAAGTGACTCTACAACCTTCACCATCAACAATACTCATAAAATCTATATTACTATAATGCATTTTATTTACCTTTATGGAAAATTAAAGGTGGTATTTAACCACCTTTTGTTTAATTAAATATTGTGTCTATCACGAAGTTCATTTAGTTTGCCATCATTCCAAGATTTAGTGATTGATTTACGAGGACTTCCCGTCAGGTAGCCAGTAATTCTTCGGACACGAACAATATGTTCTTCGTCTTCAATTCCACATTCAGGACATTTGTTGTCAATTATGCCGTGATATTTACAATTTAGACAAGTATCTGAATCAAATGTGACTGTGAAATAACCAAGATTTCCTTCATACATTTCATCAATGCAAGCCTTAACAGCAGGAATATTCTTGCTTAAATCACCATTCATCTTATAGTAGAAAATATGACCAGCATTTGTAATTGCATGGAATGGTGCTTCAGTCTTAATCTTATTGTCAAGTGATGTATCAAGTGAATAGTCTATCATATGGCTATTTGTGTAATAACCTTTACCAAATAATCTATTCAAGTCAACACCAGCAAGTTTCTTTTCTTTTTCATATCTATTCTTGTCAATATTTGCAAATCTACCAGCAACGGCTTCAGCAGGTGTAGCAAAACAAGACCAGTTCAAATGAGTTTCTTTTTGACATTTATCAGTAAATTCACGAATATGCTTTACAATGGAGAATGCATACTCGTCAATATCATGGTCAATGCCATAAGTCTTACCAGTCAATAACATCATTGTTTCTGCCAAACCAACATAACCAATAGACAATGTAGATTGTTTCAATACATCAGCAATCTTATCAGTAACTTTATGTGGTTTATCATCAGATGTTAGATAAAGTCCTTGCTGCATTGTAAATGGGAAATTTTCATAAGTCTTATTACAAATCAATGTAAATCTATCAAGCAAAGAACCCTTAACATCTTCAAGGATTGCGTCAAGTTTTTCAAAGAAAATCTTTTTCTTTTCTTCAACATCCTTGGATTGCATATATGTTTCTATTGCTAGACGAGGTAGATTGATTGTATGGAAAGCAAAATTACCTCTACCAGTAGTCTGTTCAGCACCATTGATATTACCAATTACTCTTGTTCTACAACCCATAGTAGAAATTGTTGTTGAAGGAATAATTTGTTTAGCAATTACCTTATTGTCCTTAATTTCTACAACATCCCAATAATCACCTGGAATTTCAGGATTTTCAATTTGATAAATTGGTTCTGG
>Ga0247608_10001817_pt1 | contig 28310 bp, 35 predicted proteins | sample 176DNAGHGlowgp2_FD_193490 | JGI IMG/M metagenome (GOLD analysis project Ga0247608, IMG submission 193490) | Sheep rumen microbial communities from Palmerston North, Manawatu-Wanganui, New Zealand - 1766 DNA GHGlow gp2 | ecosystem: Host-associated > Mammals > Digestive system > Stomach > Rumen ... | reverse complement strand
TCTTAGTTTAACAGACACTATAGGTGGATTTACTATTTTACCTGTTTCTTTATAATCAGGTAAAACACATGCTTCTAACTCGTTTATTAATTTGTCAACAACATCTGTTTCATTTGGGTTAAATTCATTCATAAGGTCTCTGTGTAATGAAAATGACAATTGTACTGTTCTTGGGCCAGAACTTTGATATGAATAAATAGGAGCACTTCTGCTTAACGGTGTGCTTTGAGCCCAATTTGCAGACATACTATCTGTTATTGAATCAGGGTCTACTGGAATATATATGCCATGTTTTAAATGATGAAAATATATCCAATTAGTTTTTGGGGTTTTTAATTTTTCTTTTACACTTGAAGGAGGATTTTTAAAATTAAATCTTATTGCCATATTCTATCCTTATAAATTTGTTTTTCAATGTCCTTTGTAACATACCCAATATTATCCTGAATAACATTCTTATTATTATTGTTTATAAAATCTGAAATTATTTGTCTATATCTTGATACCCAATAGTTAGGATAATTATCAGTCATGTCGTTTGTATATGGGACATATTTTTTAAACATTTCTATAGACAGTCTATCAAAATCATTATTTATCGTATCTAATACTGATATTGCGTTCCATAATAAGAATTCAATTAGGGCAGGAGAAAATGGCCTTGGTTCAACAGAGGTAATAGTCATTAAATTTAAATCATGTGTGTAAAAATCATCATATAAAAAATCTGGTAAATTGTTTATTCTTGTATAATCTACTATTTTTTGAGCTTCTAATGCTGTGTAATCTCCTTCTAAAACTACTATGTTTTGATTAAATACTTTTGGCACTTGAATCAGTAGATATAAATGATCTTCTACCTCATCAAATCTAGAACACATTTCATCAGTTATTTCATATGATGCATTTATAGGGGTAGGCAACTTTTCACTTTCGACTTTTTCATAATAATCATTACCCTCAATAAACTGGTCAGAAACATCTGCTTTTATAAATTTACCATATTCATTTTTTGTATAGTAAATTTTATTTTCTACAGTGGTTTCATCTTCAGTTATAAAATAACCATCTTTGTTATTTGGAAAATTATATATAGTATATTTTTTTACTTCAGGTTTATTATCAAATCTTAATTTAATAGGTTTACCAAAGGATAGGTTAGAATAAGATTTTATTTTATCATTTGCATGTAAAGAAATATATTGATTTGTTACATCAACGCCATTTCCATAGGGAGTATTATTCTGTTTCAATAAATTATTGTATCTTAAAAAAGCTGGTGCAAATGTAGTTATACCTAAATTTTCAATACAAATTGTATAGTCCTGATTAAATCTTATTGGTATTTTATAAATTTTAGTATTGTTATCAAATGAAGTTTTTATTATATTATTATTTTTTATTAAATGATTTTCTAAAAATTGATTACTAAAACAATTATATAAAGGCATTAAATTAAGACCATACATATCCCTTAAATTTCTAAGATATTGCCCAAGTCTTTCATGAGTTTTATAATCATAACCTTCAGCATTAGGTACATAACAAGTAGATAATTTACCATCTTTTTCCCCAAAATGGTATTCATCTAATACATCCCAAAGGGCAATAGGTGAATTTTTTAAATAATCACCACCACCTACATAGCCACTTTTTTTACACTTTATGATATTACACCTTAAAATATATATTCTATCTTTACAAATGTAATCACCTTCTCTAACAGATCTCATAAGTGGTAAATATGTAGTAGAAAGTAGATTTTTTATAAAATTTGAATATGTAGTAATTTTGTTAAATTGTTGAGACATAATTTATCCTATTTACATTAACCTTTAGAAGCTGTCATACCCTTTAGAATGCCTTTAGCATCAGTAGCTACATTAGATCCAACTTTTCCATTTTTTCCAGTACTGCTTGGTTCTTTATCTACATCATAATCAAATAATTTATTTTTAGCTTTTTTACTCTTGAATACATCAGTCATTGATTCTTCATCAGCAAATATTGAAGCAAATGATCTAAGAACTTCATTAGACATACCTTGTAAAGAAACAGCAATTGCTAAATGTTCTTTATTACTAGCATTTTGCATAAAAGTTTTTTCTAATTCTTTTAGTATTGATAATATTGGATCTTCTTTATCAAACTCCTCTTCAACCATTTCATCTTTTATTTCTTTATCTTCTGCAAATTTCGTGTATTTATTACTTTCTCTATCAAATGACTTAAAGGTTTTAAAAGAAGTTTCTTTCTCTTCTTCAGATGACCCATTATAAGTTTTAGTATCATAATCTGATGATTTTATTTTCACTGTATTATATAATTTTTCAACAGTGTTTTTGTCTTTCTTTTCATTGTTAGCAATAGAATCTCCAACCGTGGAAGCAAGATCTTTAACAACACTTATCATAGGTAGTATAGTGCTACCAAACATTGATACTGCACCTGCACCTTTTATTAATTTTCCAGCAGCACCAACTACTGGCATTTGTTCTACTGCTTCTCCTATTTTATAAGCTACTTGCCCACCTTTAAATGCTATATAATTTGCAGTATCATCAGCAATTCTAGTACCAAAATCAAACTGAATATTAGATATTAAATTATCAATTTTTTCAGAAATGGTCGTATATGCATTATCTCCTAAATTAGAAAGTCTGGTATTAACTTCTTTATTTATTGTAGATAATCCAAAATCATTTATAGCATTAATATTTTCTGCATTTATATTTCTAAAAGCATACATGTCTGTCATGGATAAACCAAACAAATTTGCGTATGCAGATTCTAACACATTATTAGAATTTGTTGTATCAGCTATTTTGTGTAGGTATGTAACCATACTCTTCATTAATTGATTAGTATTGTTAACAGTTAATCCCTCTTGCATTATAGATGCATAATCTAAACCAGCAGCATCCATAGCTAACAATGCAAGTTTTTGCATACCTGCATCTGAAGACATTGCAGCTATATTACCAGAACCCAAAGCATTTAACACATTAGATATTCTAGTAATGGTTTGTGAATCAACACCTTGTTCATACAGAGAGCCAAGCCAATTTTGAGCAGTGTATAAAAACTCATAATTTTTTGATTTACTAAGGTTATCAGTAATATTTGCTAATGCATCTTGTAAATTAGCATTTACAGAATCAAATAATTGATTTAAATATGAAGATTCACCAAATTGTTCATTTAAAGATTTTTGAATAATTGATTCTAAACCAAAGAATCTTTGAGTTGCTGCTTTTTCACCTAATAATACTAATCTTCTTAATGAAGCATTCTGTGCATCAAATTTAGGGACAGTTTTTCCAGCCACTGTGGATAATAATGCAGAAACTTCTACTCCCTGCCCTATACCTGATGTAGCGAGAGTTCTTATTTGTGATAAATAATCCTCTAATTTAAATAAAGTAGTTCCTACTCGTTTATTTGCTTTATTAAAGTATTCACCAAATAAATCAACTGATTTATCAGCAGCTTTCATGCCATACAAAGCAGCATTTATTGTCCCTTTATTGGCAGCTAAAAAGCTAGCACCTTCATTTACATAGCCATCAAGAACAGAGGTCATTTGATAAACAGCACTCATTATGCCATCTAACTTATTTGCTAAAATATCGGTTGCTAGTCCAGCCGCTCCAGCTTTAAAACGATCTAATTTACCAGCTGCACCTGCTGCTCCAGCTCCTGCAACATCATCAACATCCTCTGCACCAGACTTTTTAAAGAACCCAGAGAATTTTCCTAAAAAGTCTCCGAATGTGCCACCTTTTTCCTTAGTTTGTTTGGCTTCATCTTTTTCAGTATCTTCTATATCTTCTACATTTTTACTGATTTTCTTGAGTTCTTTAGCAAAATTAAGAAGTTGTTTATCACCCTTTTCTTTATTTTCTTTTGCCTTATCCTCACTAGGGATTAATAAATCTATAAAAGCACCTGTTGCTCCAAGAAAACCATTACCAAATACAGCTTTAGTAGCAGTTGAAAAATAGTCCTTACCAGCAAAGTCATATATTGATGGTTTATTAAAACTATTTAATTGACCTTTAGCTGCATTTATAGCATCAACATTTTCTTTATACTTAGCACTATTTTTATCTAAGGTTTCATTTTCTTTTTCTAGAGCTTTTATATGGTCTTCAACAAATTTTTTAGAATCTTCTAATTCTTTATTTCTTTTTGATTCATTGAGAATAATAACAGCTTGAGCTCTTTGTTCTTTCCCATAGGTACTTAAAAGTTCATTACGAGTTTCTAGATGAGATTTTTCTAAATCATCTAACTCATAAACGAGCTCCATGCCTTTTTTATATTCTTCATATGTGATTTTGCCAATTTTTAGTTCTTCATCCATCTGAAACAAGAGAGCATCTCTTTGCTCTCTTATGTTTTAAATGTATCCTGTTGTTTCTTTAAAGCTTCTGATGATTCATCTAAAGAACTTTTTCTTATATTCTTTATTTGAGTTTCAAGGCTAAGTTGCTCTTTTAAAGCTTTTATTTCTTTAGCTAACTCAGAATTTTCTTCCTTTAAATTTTTTATATGTTCTTTTATAAGTTTAGATTGTTTTTCAGGAATACTTTTTAATGATTCATCAATACTTTTTTCAACAGCTCTAGTATTAGTACTTCTTGGCATTACATTTCCTTAATAGATTTAATAGCAGATTCATGTGCTTTGTTTTTAGCTTCAATGTCTTTTGATATTAATTTAATGAGGACTTTCTTTTCAAATGGAGTTATGTCATCTATATCTTTATATGATGTATGAGTATATTTAGAAATATAATATCCTTCTTCAATCATGTTTTCCATGAGTTTAATTTTTAGATCATTGTCATCACTAGAAAACTGGAGGTCTAAAAAATGTTTCGTTGACGCGAAAGGGTACGATTATTTCCTCACCACAATTTTCACAAGTATGATATACAGATAAATCTAAACCAAATGAAGAATTTAATCTATCAATTGCTTTAATAATCACATTAGCGTCAGATAATGGTAAATCCCTTAACCACATTTCTCCAGTTATAGAATCAAAATCTTTACCGTCTTTTTTCACTATAGAAGTAAGCATAACATAAAGAATATCAGGGTTTTCTCTGTTATTCATTCTTCTTTTAGCCTGTTTTACACGTTTAGTTACAGTGTCTAACAATCTAGGTGTTTGCATAGTTAAATCTAATTCAACATCACTTTTTGGTAAATGAATATGAGTATATTCAGCAATATCATCAGTAAATTCTTTTACTTTTAATTCATCTAAATCTACTTGTATATTGTTTCTTGAACCACAAAATGGGCAAATACCAGTCATTTCATAGTCATTACCAAAAGTAACTTCTCTTAATCTATACATTAAAAATTGATAATCTGGTAAGCACATATCATAAGCAGAAATACCTACATCTGATTGAATACAATCATCAATAATATCAGCCATTAATTTTTGACTATCCTCATTAGCAGATAATCTTAGCATCTCATGCTTAGTTGTCATGCTTGATAAAATAACTTCTGGATTTACATCCTCTTCATAAATTTTTCCATGTGATGGTAAAATAAAAGTTTCAGCAATTTTTGATTCTGTCATTAATATCACCTCTTATTTAGTTATATCTAATTAATAAAAAAACAGGTAAGATTCACTTACCTGTTATTACTCATTTATAGTATAAGTGAATCTCAAATATAGTATTACATTAGTATTTACAATATATTATTTTATAAATAGTTATCTTTTAATACAATCAATTATTAGTTATCTGTTTGAGATTCAATAATTATTTTTTATTTTTACCATTAACTTTCTAAATCAGATATTCTTTTTTCCAAATCATCCATTGAAGATAACAAAATGTCAAATGTGTCTACCACACTTTTAGCCATTTCTTCTGCTTCTTGTTCTGTTCTGTTATGCCAAAATATATTTTTAAAAGTATTGTGTAAAGAGTCTCTAAATTGATTAATGTCAATTAATTCTTCATTTAAATTTTCATTTTTCTGATGTTTTGCTTTTGCTCTGGCTATAATATCATCAATTTCTTTTTGATTTTTATCAGCTTTTCCTTGAATTCTGTCTTTTACTCTTTGGTCACTTTGTTGGCTTTGTTTTAATTTTTTTCTATATTCATCAATTTCTTTTTCAATTTCATCATCTGACATTACAGTATATTCATCTGCCCTTCCTTGATTATAATCTCTATATTCTTTAGCGGTTTTATAGTCATCAGAATATGGACGATTGGCTTTACCCATTGCAGGTGTTTCATAAGGCTCGTTATTTACAGCTCTTCCTCTATAGGGTTGTGAATAATTGAAATCTGTTGGTTCTTTAGTTAAATAATTAGCAAAATCAACTTCATCATAAGAATCTCTATGTCGTGAATTTTTTGGATAACCATTCCGATTTCCTAGTTCCCAAGTCCTACTTTTATGATATTTACCTGGAGCAGTTGGGCCATACACTGTTTTTTCAGACCCCTTATACATTCTTTTGCCATTAGGTCCTATCCAATCACCGTCTTCATCTCTTGTAATGCCATATTTATCAAGAATTTCTTGTTCTTTTTTTGTAAGTCTTGCTTTACCTATTTTATTTTTTAGGATGGCATTTACTTCATCATTTTCTGGGTTGCGTGCTTCATTTAAAGAATCATTTACTTCATCTAATTCTTCAAATAATTCTGGATAAAATTCTTCAGCATCTTCTTTACTACCATACTGTTTAATTAATTCATCACATATAACAGATTTTTTTCCTTGAATATCTATATCAAATTCAAACCAGTCTTCATCAGGTTGATCTATATTTAGAACTTTAATGCCATTTTGTTCAAGTTTTTTAATACCAGCTTCTAATTCATCTTTGTCTACTGACCATTCTAAAGTAGTTTTTATTATATCATCATTGCCACTATTAACTTTTTCATTTAGCCCATATTTTCCATATAAACTTTCAACAATTCTACTCATATTATAATCCTTATAATTATAGCCATTTCTTGCCATAAAATTCTTTATCTAAAAAATTTCTCATGCCATTATACATTTCATCATATGCAAATTTTGCAGCATCTTTTAATTGAATAAAATCTTTATCACTTGGATCTATATCACATTCTGATTCACATTCATCATAAAATTTTTTAAATTCAATAACATATTTATTGTAATGGTTTATAATTTCTTTTGCCTCAGAATCAGTTAATCCTTCTCTCATAGACCACTCATCTATATCATTTTCAAAATCAGACAATAATATACTAGCTATGCTTTTTATTGTTCTACTGAATCTTTCATGAGGATAATTATCATTGTACACTTTTTTAAAAGCTAAACTAGTTAAATTTTGTATATCTTGTATAGAATACTTATTATTATATGAAATGTGTTTTTCTATAGCTTTTGCTGGGCTTTGTAATGACATTTCTCCTAAGGCCATTTCATTTAGATTATATTTTCCATATAAACTTTCAACAATTCTACTCATATATTTACCCCGATTATATTTACTATTAGCCCACTAAGTTGAAATAAGCATAATATTCACCAAAAAACCCATCATCTATGTCATCTATAATATCATAACTATAGTCAACTCCTCTACTGTCACACCAATTTACCCATGAGTTTAATTCATCTTCATCATGTGCAACATATTCACTATCATAATCACCATCAGGAGAAAATTCATCCTCAAAATCATAGATTACATCTTCTTCTATATCTTCTTTTAAATTATATTTTCCATATAAACTTTCTACTATTCTACTCATACCATTTAAGACCTTGTTCTACATTATACTTTAACTCATCAGGATTTTCTTTAAAATAAGCATCTATTTCATCAGGTTCCATTCCCATATCAACTGGGCCACATTGTCCATTCATTTCCCACCATAAATCTAATAATTCATCAAATGACATATCATCAACATTTTTATTATTAGCTTCAAGTGATTCATTGTAACCAGGCTGAACTACTAATAACCTACTTTTGATTTAGGAACCCTTAATTTTTCAATAGCTTTTAGTTTTGCATCATATAAACTATTTGCTTCATTTTTAGGGATTTCTATCCTTTTTCCTTGATAAATAGCTACCCAACCAGCAAAATCACCTTCTGGTTTTTCCCAGTTTTCATCAACATCTTTTGGTGATTTTTCTTTTATTTCATATTTATTAAGAGCATAAGTAGATAATATTTTATCTTTTATTAAAAAATATTCACCATTATCTTTTTCAATTATTTCTTCAATATCTATACCTTTTGGTACAGAACCAGGACCTATGCCATGTTTTGTAAAGTACCAAAATTCACCTGGCTTATCAAAAACTTCTTTTTGAGACTCCTCATTCAATGATTCATTTATATCTGGGTTTATTTCATTACACTTCTGTATATATTCATCACATACTGCAATAAGATTATAATAATCACCAGACATAGCACGTTCACGCATTTCATTTATTTCATCACGTAAACCACATTCTTTCATGCATCTAGCAGTATAACCAATTAATGAAAAAGCATTTCCATCTTTACCTACAAGTGAATACTCTTCATTTAATATATTGTTAAATTCAAATAATGCACTATTTGTTATTCCCATTTTTTATTCTTTCTTTTAAATGATTAATATTTTATTTCAATCATTCTTCATTTTCCAAACTATCTAAATCAAAACTTTGTTGTTCACCATCATCATTTAATTCTTTTTGAAAACGATATTCATTTCCAGGTTTAAATTGCCCACGTTTTCTGGCTTCAGTATTTGATTTATCAATAGTATCACTATCTGTTTCTAATTCATCTGTATCATCAATATCTGTAATATCAAGCTGTGTTTCTTCTTCCCAAGGCTTTTGATATATTGCAGGATAAATATATTTTTGATACATTCTTTCTTCATGTTCTTGCATATAATTTATATAATTATAAATAACAGAAGCAACTTTTATTAACCAAGAACTGTCTGTTAATGCAAGAGTTATATGTTTACAAGCAGGACCCATATCATTATTTTTATTAGTCCAATCAAATCTATTAGGTCTGTCTTCTGTTTTACCTACTATCAAATTATTTCTTGTAGCCCAATATCTATGTCTATAATGAAAATCTGCACAAGTGCAATTCATATAAACATCATCTCTATTAAAAGCTCTTGTTAATGCTTTTAATATCGCTTTTCTATCAAAAGTATTATCTACATTTAAAAAATTATGTAATTCATCTAATGTACCATAAAAAGATAGCCTAACTACATAATTGCTTGTTTCACCTTGAACATCAATGCTAACATCTAAAATATCATCTTTAAAAAATTTATTCATATCAATATTATTCATATGACTTACAGATGCTTTTATTTTAGATTTTAATCTTCTTTGGTATCTATTTTTGCCTTTGGCTTGATTATACCAAACGTAATTTCTACCTCGTTTTTGGTCAGATAATAATTTTGCTCTTTTGTCCTCTAATATTATATTCATTATTATTTATTATAATCTGTAAGTAAACCTTCATCACAAGACTAAGTCATTATTTTTACAAGTGACAATATTTTCTCTTAATCAAAAATACCATCTTTACCAATTTATTTTCCATTCACATTTTTCACTGCGAGGGCTGTACACAGATGCCCAATATCTATCACTATAATAATCGCTAACTAAATATAACATTCTCCCTTTATCAGGTTTAATCCTATCATAATATGAGACTTCAAATCCATTATTCTTTGAATACTGAAGGTATCTTATTAAATTATCTATAGTGCCATAAAGTTTTAACTCATAATCATTAGGATATCCAGTTTCTCTAAAATCTTTAATTTCAAGATCAAATTTTTTTGGCACCTCTTTATAGTCCTCAAGTTTCTTATGCTTTGTCCGCCAATCTACCATACAGGTTACTTTTGTATCACCAGGAGGTTGGTATTTTGGACCTTCATTTAATGATTCAGTTAATGATTCAGTCATTCTTTTTACAAGTGACATTGTTTTCTCCTTTTTAATATAATTACTAGTAGGGTATATTTCAACCCTACTAGTAAATTTATTATTCAATTAATCATAAATTGGATAAGCTCTATCAAATTGAATTGTTACAGAAATTTGTTTAGCGCTACCGCCACTATCAACTGAATAACCATCATCAGACATATCTGAAATCCAGCACCCTTCTATAATCCAAGTACGTACTATTTCTGTATAATCAGGTGTGTATTCAATTAAATTACAATTTCTTTTATAAGCTTTTTGTTGTCCAACTTTTTGTGTTAATGGGTCACCAGCAAGAGCTTGCCAAGCCATTAAAATATCTTTTGTTTGAGCACCTATGAAGTCATAACATTTAATGCTCCCTGAACCATAAGAAATAGGGCCAGCATATTTAACAGCAGTATTACCCCTTCTTACTTCAATTGCCTGTTGGCTATAATAAGGAATAGAAGCACTAGAAACAGATAATCTAATCATATCATTTGCGTCATTAAGCTTTTTACCTGTTTTATTTGCCCCGTAAGGAGTTAAAGTTTTAAAGTCAGCATCAGGGAGTACAAATTCGAAGTTATTACCTCTTTGTATTTCAAATAGATCTTTTTTAGCCGCAAAATGCATTGCGCCTTTATCTACTTCTTGTTCTCTTTGATTTCTTCTTGCCATTATCTATTACTCCTCATTTTCTGTCACAGATGTAGTGACTATATTAAATTCATCATTGTTTTCTAACATTACAGTTAATTCAAATACTTCAACAGAATTTATTGGTTGAATTCTTATAACAGCCATTACTTCATAAGCTGGAACAGCTCTACCGGTTTTTGGGTCAGTATATAATCTAGTAATAGTGTAGTCTGATAATATATAATCAGCTTGCATTGTATCAAGCAGTGGTGTTACTATTGCTCTGAAGTTTAACCATAATATATCAGTATTTTGTTCAAATAATAGTCTTTGAGAAGCTTCAAATAATCTTTTCTTAATATCACAAACAACACTTCTAATATTGAGGAATGAAGAAGCTTGAGTACCATCACTATTATTCTTTAAAGTTCTATTTCCCCAAATACAATAACCATAATTTCTTATATATGTTATTGGATTTATACTTATTTTAATTCCAGATATATTATCCCCTGGTAATACCTGATAACTATCAGCTATGTTATTTGTTAATGGTTTTGTTGTGTGCAATTTTGTGCAATATGGAACTCTTCCACGAGTTACACCAGATACTGCTAACCATGGATTATAACTCTGGATTTGGCTAGCAAGTGCTGAAAGATATGCAAATGATGCTGGCATCATATTATTTAGTTTTGTATTTGAAGTATCATAAGCAATGATTGGGTCATCACATTCAAACCAAGGAGTAAACATAGCTCCAAAAGTTTCAATTTTTTTCTCATATGCAGTAGATCTAACAGAATTAATTACAGAAGTTTCATCATGAACAGTTAATGGTCTATCAGGATTATCTGTATGGTCAATAAGAGCAATTGAATCTTTTCTGTTACTAGCCATCATCATCATTGCTTCTGCTAAATTTGCTTTTTTGTATTCAAATACTGGATAACCACCACTAGTAATAAATTTAACAGCATAATCTCCCATACTATCAAAAGATGTCTCATCACTATATTCTGCATTTTCACCAACAGGGATTCCGCCAAATCTAGCAATTAAACCTGAATACATTGATTCAATTGTTATATCTTCTGTTGTTCTATTCATTTGTTCATAATATACAGGCATACCTCTTGAAAGTAATGCTAATGCATATCTATAACCTGGATCTGCATCTCCTGCAGCAAACATTGGAGATAAACCTTCTTCTTTTACAAAATATACAGTAGGATTACCCGCAGTATTTTTTATATAGGTATCAGTTGTTTTTATGTATTGGCTATCAGCTCCTAATACATACCAATTGTTAGTAGAAGGATTATAACTGCTTGAATAAGCATATGTATAGACATTATTATCTCCTGAGAAAATATCATTAACAAGTTCAACAACTTCAGCAGGTGTTTCTAGTTCAATTGTTTCCATCACTAGAGTGTTTTCAGCAGATCTTAACCCATAATATTTTATTCCATCATATACATCTTCTTCATCTATTTGATCTTCTACTAATTGAAAATAACTAGTTACACTGGCTACATCCGGGAAAGTATTAGTATCAGTTAACTGTGTAAATGTAAAATTACTGAAATTTGGAATAGCTTCAGCAGGGAAAAGAAGATTATCTTCCTTAGGAAGACCATCTACAATAGGTCCATCATAATAAAGCTGATCTTCTGCAAATTTAGGAACACTGTCACCAAAAACATTTACAAAATCATATTTATTAGTAACTAATACTGGAATTCTGTAATTTTCTGCAGTTGGTGAAGCAGAAAATCCTGGAACGTAAACAACGTCGTAAGAAGATAAACTTTCAACATTACTAGTATTGTCTTGTTCATTTATAATTATTCTATCCATTTAATTATATTCTCCATTAAAATTTTATATTTCATCCAAATTTTTATAATCTGGGAAATAAACATCATACTCTTGTTCATAAGTATCATCTAACACGATTTCAATTTCCGCGTTACGGAGTTTTCTTGTATCCCAAAGTCTAGCATTATCAACAGTTACATTAGCTGTTAACCTTGTAAAGTTACCCTCAACAAATCTTTCTGGTACATTTGAATTATCTTCAATGGAATCATCTAAAACAATTCTTGCAGTATGAACTAAATTTGCTTTAGGTATGGATATAGTAAACCCAGGATAGTTTATTATATTAAAAACTAGGTTACGCATAAGTAAATCAGCTTCTTTAGCATATCTTGCGTATACATCTAGTTGATAAGAAATTGAAATAGGAATTGCCCTTATAGCTTCAGTGTATTTAGGATGTATGTCATTTGTTTTTATATAATATTTTTCCCAAGTTGCAGTATGTATACTTTCTAATTTTATTTTATTTTCTATACAATACTCGCTCGCTTCATTATAGGTATTAAATTTTTTACCATCAGCCCAATAGCTTTTTGGTAATATAACATCCTCATTTAAGCCATTTTGTTCACAGAAATCTAATGCGTCTACATATGAATCGAAATCCTGGTCAGTAATAGAAAAACCATCATATGATAATGGTCTTTTTGAAGTTCCACCATCAGTTAGTGTATAACCTCTATCTCTTCTTATTGATATAATAGGAAGTTCTATTGGTTTATCTCCAGACTCATCTGCTATTACTTCAAATAAATTTCTAGTTTCATCAGTACCATACACATGAACATTTGAAGCCTGTGTCCAATATTTTATTTTTTTCAATAATGCTTCATCATAAATATATGTTGCCATAAACTAATATGCAACTCCTTTTAGTTTATATATTTCATATAAAAGATATAAATCTTTATTCAATTTCTTAATTTCATCAATAAGTATAGAATTCCCATGCACAGAAGAATTTCCAAAACTTATGAATCTTACTAAGGTTATCAACTTAATTGTTGTTTTAGGATAATTGATTATTGAATTTATTTCTATAGAATAATAATTAGATCTTTTAACAATAATCAAATTATCCAGTGCATATAAAATAACTTCTTTTGATAAAACTATGTCTTGGAATTGAAATAAATTATTCATTTCAATATCTAGTTTTGTAAAGTCATTACCCGGAAGTAGTAATAAAACCTCTCTTATTAATTTTTTTCTTATACTTTCAACAAATTCATATGAAAATCTTACATCAATCAATAAATTCATCTTCTTGTAACAACTCTACATCATAATCATCAATTATATATGCAGGACCATATTTCTCATCACTTAAAACAACTTCATCTTGACTATCATGACCAGAAATGGTTTTTTCAGAAAAACTATCAATATATTCAGGTATAATTTCACAAGCAATTGAAGCAGGATAGACAATGCTATTGGTTATCCTAATTACTCTAAATATTCTAGCTTTACCATTATCAAGGCCACTTGGGATAATAAATAAGGCCCCATTTTGTAATTTTGGTAAATCATAATCAACATGAATAATTGAAGAATTTTCTTGTAATTCAGATACCCAACCCATCTTCTTTAATGTTTGCTGAGTAGGATGTTCATCAAAAATACAACCAATCTTTATAGGTGGTTCATAATTAACATCTACTTCTGCCCATGAATTATATTTCTTTTCATTACCTTTAGGAGCTCTATATAATACATATATACCTAAAAGTTTAACCATTTCACGGAAGTATTGACGATTAATTTTTATTTCTTCATGTAATAATTTACCATATTTTTCATTCATTATTTATTCACTTTTACAGTTCCATTAACACGAACTGATTCATTTAATTCATTTTTAGTTACATAGTTATAAGCCATTTTTTCTGGTTTAATGCAACCTTCAACTAAAGAACAATTTAATTTAAATGTTTTCTTACCACGGCTTATTTGTCTGTTGTAACCTTCAAAAAGAACATTATTATTTTCTTTTCCTGTAGCTTCAAATATGAATGTTGTTCCCTTTGAAGCACCACTTTCAAATCTAATAACACCTTCAACAATTAATGAATCTTCAAATATTTTAGCATTAACTGTTTTGAAACCAACTACATTATCATAATGTTCTCTTAAATAAGACTCACCTAATTCATCGAAAGAATCTTCATCAAAATCAGTAACATCTATTTCTTCTGGTTCTTCTAAAGCTTCTACATCTTCATCATCTAATGCATCAACTTCTGAATTAAGTTCAATTTCCTGTTCCTCTGAATCATCAATAGGAGCAACAAATTCATCACCAGGTTCTAAATTTGTTTCCTCAGGAATTTCTTCCTCAGCATGTTCAATTTCAACTTCTTCTTCAACTGGAGATGTTTCAATGACAACACCACCATCTTCTTTTGTGGTCATTGTCATAGTTTCATCACCAGTTGTTACAGAAACATCTTGAATATCTTCTTTAAGAGGTGCTTCTCCGCACTCATCTAATTCTTTTTTATCATCACAATTTTCACAAGATTCATGTAAATCATCTGTTCCAGATAATTCAGTATTATCTTTACCACGGATTTCTTCTACACCTTCTTTGTCATCTCTATGGCGAAGTTCTGTAACACCTCTTAATTCTGGTTCACCATCAAGTTCAAATTCTTCCTGTACTTTTTCTGGTTCCCCACATTCATCTAGTTGTCTATCAAGCATATCAACAGATTTTTGGAATTCAGTATCTGATAAACTACCTTTATCAGCTTCTCTACCAAGCTCCTTTACTTGGTCAGCCCATTCAGAATCAGTAATAAGACCCTCATCTACAGGGACTTCAGTTTCAGCCATTTCCTCTTCAGATGGTATTTCTTCCATTTCATTATCATCTTCAGATTCAATCTCTTCTTCTTCAGTTTCCTCTGTATAAGGTTCTACTTGACCAATAATTGTATAACCTTCATTAGACATGCAATAAGGACACTCTAATTCGATATTAGCGTTTCCATCTTCATCTACAACAATTTCATCTTTATCAATGAATATATTGCTGTGGCAAACATTACAATCTAAAATTACCTTACCTACATAAGATTGTTTTAAATCTTCCTCTGCTTCTGCTTCTAAATCAATTATTGATAAATCAGAATCATCACCAACGACATCTAAAAAATCATGCATTTTTTCAGAACCAACATCATATATTGGCATTTCCTCACTAGTGATGAGTTCATCCTCTTCAACTAAAGCATTAAATTGTTTAAAAGCTTCAGTTATATAAGCATTTCTACTCATTAATTTAAACTCCTTATATTAGTCAATCGGATAAGTCAATTCTGAATTATCCAACAACATTTGTCTAATACTTTCTAATTCTTCTTTTCCTTCTTGAAGAATTGTATCACCATCCTGACTCCAAAGAGCATTAGATTGAACATACCTAGTTCTTATTCTACCTAATGTGACCTTTGTTTGAGCCAAAGACAATCTCATTAATATATCTATCCAATAATCAGATGTAACTTCACTTACATCTTTAAATACTGGTATATATTCTATTGTTATATAATGTGGAGTACCTTCTGATATATTTATATACAACTTATTAGTTGATTTATCAAATCTAAATAGTAAATCAGTAGAAGTAGTATTTCTTATTTGTTGGAGAGTTGTCCATGCTGTGTAGTTTTGAACTGCATCTTGAAAATAATTTAAATTACCCATACCACTAAGTAATTGCCATTGTGCAACTTGCATTGGGTCACTCATAGAAGAACCAGCATTAGTAGAATTACCACTTAAATCATCTGTTCTATAAACCATAATAACAGAATTAACATCTAACTGTTCACCATTTGTTTGTTCTGGGTCTGATAAATCAATACATGATTTATAGGGTATAGTAATAAGCTTACTACTTGTAATATATCTTTGTAATTCTCTTAGTGAACTTTTTATTACCCTATCAATAGTATTATCATCTAATTCTGTTTCAAGAAGGTCTCCTGTTAATTTTAATTTTATTTCATCTCTATAATCTGATAATACCATTTAAATTACAACCTTTATTTACCACTATTGTCATTTGAATCTGCATCAGGTTTTCTTGTGTCAGCCTCTTGTGCTGTTAAGAAAGCACTAATCATTTCAGTTTTAGACATACCCATTTCAACACTTGAATATTCTAATAGTGAAGCCATTTCAAAAATAGTAGATTTTGTCATAGCTTTTAATTCATCTTCAGTGAAAACTTTAATGAGTTCATCATCAGTTGTGTCTGAAGTACCTTTATCATCAACTAGTTCATCAATTTCATCATAAGCTGCATTTGGTGCAGGGATAATTGATTCACCATGAAGTGTAACTGTAACCTCTTCACCATTTTTTGTCATAATGCCACCAGGAGGCATATAAAAATATTTATCTTTTTCAAAATCAAATGAAGCACCATTAACTAATACTTCACTATCATTTGCTGATGGATTGGCATCTTTTGTACCAAATAATTTTCTTGTTTCACCATCTTTCTTTTCATAAATTAACATAGAATAATTCTCCTATATTTTATATTTACAATTAAAAATCTAAATAAACTTTTTTATATTTTCTTAATTTTTCTTCTAAATCTATTAAATTACTTTTAAGATTATCTTTATACCAACCATATTCCTCATATGATGTGCTGGTTAAATGAGAAATAAATTCATCACTATCTTCACCATATTGTGATTTATAAATCACTATTTTTCTTAACATATTTTTATAACATTCTAATGCACTGTTATATGTAACCAATGTACCATTTATATCTCTTCTAGTAGAATAATTGTTATCATCCCAACTTAATTCACTTAACATATCTTGTTGAATTGTTACAAAAGCTTTTTTAAGTCTCAATTCAAAATTTTCTAGTTCATTAGCATAATTTTTAGCATGTATTCTTTTTAATTCTTTGGCGTATTTTTCAGAAGAAGGCACAGGTTTAAATCCTGATTTATCATAGTTATCAGAATCATACCGTGGCATGTAAACACCCTTTTGTTTTTTATCTTTTATATTAGCATATGTATTCCCACTTTTACCTAACCAATCTCCCCATTCATCTCTTGAATCTTTTAGAGCTTTATAATCTTTCTTTTCAGGTTGATTAACATTAAAATAACAAAATGCATCAGCTTCAGTTTTAAGCATTTTAAATGGCATTGCACCAAAATTCTTTCCATAATAATCTGATTTAAATTCATTATATTTTTCAAGTACATTCACATCTTGAATATATACTTGACCATTAGGGAAATGCCATACACCAACATTTGGTAATTTCAATCTTTCATCTGTTTTTGAACTTGGTACTTCACCCTCTATAAATTCAATTGTTTCAAAATCAAAATCTTTTGATCTTAATATGCTATAAAGGTCTTTATAAGAATGCCTGTCACTATCTCTTGGGATTTTATAGTCATAAATATCTCCTTTTGGTTTTCCTTTATAATTAAAACCATCAAAGCTCTTAGCTAATCTATTTAATCTAGGTTTTAACCAATCAGGAGTTGAAGGAGACCAAGCTTCTTTTAATTTATATTTTTCATAAAGGTAATCTGTATTTATCTTTAAATGTTGTTTATACCATTCAATGTCTTCTTCAGAACATCTTAATTGTTTATCAATTGGTAAATCTTTCCTTGAATTGGTATATACAACTATATCATCAGGTGTTCCTTCAAATAAATTATGTGATAATTTAGTTACTGTTTCTGGTAACACCACTTGTTTGAGAGATGCACAATTTTGGAAAGCACCATTTCCAATTGAATTAACTGTTTTTGGTATTTTTATGCTTTTTATTCCAGTTTCAGCGAAAGCTTCCTTGCCAATACTTTCAACACCATCTTCAAAAGATACAGCTAATAAATTGGTTCTATTTTTAAAAGCACCATCTGCTATATGTCTAATATGAGAAGGAATTTTTATTCTTTCTAACCCTTTATATAATATAGTATTTGGTTCAATAGTATCTGTGTCAGAAAATAAATCTATATCATTTTCTAATATAAAAGCAAAAATTCTACTGCCAGAAAGTTCACCATCATCTCTTAATGCAGTCAATTTTTCTCTTATTCCTCTAGTATCATCTTTTATTAAAAGTGATTTTAATTCACGCCTAATATAATTTTTTTCTTCTGTTGTTAATGCTGTCATGTAACAAATTCCTATTTAAAATTTATATATCTTTGTTAATTTTTTACCCTTAAATACTCTAACTACTTGTTTTGAAACTGCACCACCTCTAAATAATAAAAACATTCCGCCATTAACTGTAACAGGGTTCATTGAATATATACCAGTATAACTGTCATAATAATCACCATCACTGTCAGTCATAATTACTACATTATCTGGTTTATAAGTTTTTATATGTTCTGCTACTTTATCAAAACATTCCCAACCATAACCATTAGCAGCATGACCAGGAGTAGTAGTTAACTTTTCTGCAAAGTAAAACAAATTAATGATAAGTTTTTTGCTTTTAACAAAAGTATTTAAAGTTGCTATTGCTTGTTCACCAATTTCAATATCATTAGCAGTCCAAGAACCAGATTGGTCAAAATATACATACAATTTAGGAATTGATGGATTTTTCTTTTGTGATTTTCCTGGTCGTATCAATCCTGTACCATCTGCTTTTTTATTGTATTTGGCCCAGTCTGATTTTTTAATCTTTTTGATTTCATTTTTAATTAATTTATTCAAATCTAAAATGAAATTATCAATACCTTGTTTCGCTTCATATTTTTCAGCTTCTTTTCTAGATGCTTTTTCAATTTCTCTTTTTTGTTTCCTACTAGCTCTTACTTTACGATCTGTTTCATCAAAAATTGCATCAGCTACAGATTTATCATTTAATAAATCACCAATTTCTTCTAATTTTGATTCTGCATCTGAACTATATGGATCTACATCTTCAAGTTCATCTAATTCTTTTTCAATTTCTGATTCACGTTCAGCATCTTGCTTTTCTAATTCTTTTTCATCATAATCATCAAACCAAGCTCTTCTTGGTGATTTATCATTTAATTCATCACCTGATCCATAATCATCTGAATCATCATCGGAATTGCTGGAATCTGACCTTTTATGAGGTCCTTCACTACCAGAATCAGATGAATTACCATCACCATGTTCAGAATTTGAAGAATCAGCTGAATTACCATCACCATGGTCAGAACTTGATTCTGAAGAATTTTCACCATTGTCAGAAGTATCACTTCCTCCTTCATCTGATGTACCCTCTGAATCATCATTTGAAGAGCTTTCTTTTGAACCACTTGAAGAACCAGGATTTTCTTCTGAATTTTCGTCAGGTGAAGTAGAAGATTTAGATGAAGAACCAGAACCATCACTTTCTGTGCCATCACCTTCTATGTCATCACCTTCTGTGCCATCACCAGGGTCATCATCACCAGTGTTATCACCTTCACTTGAAGAACCAGAATCATCATCACCACCATCATCTTCAGTTGATGATGTTTCTTTTTTTCGTTCTTTATCAGAATCAGGTGGTAAAAATTTATCTAAATTTAATTTTTTAAATAAATCTTTAAGTTGGTCTTGTTCTTTCATGAGTAAATCATACATATCTTCAATAGGTAAATCTACCCAATCAGGATGGTCATCTTCCGTAACAAGTCCTCTTATTTCATCAGTAGAATCTAAAAGTGGTCCAAGATTTCTTATTATTTCTTTATCTTCTTCCGTGTATCCTCTATTAGATATTTCATAATCACCAGCTATATTAAATATTTCATGAGTATTATTTAATTTTTTCTTTAATTCTTTTAATGAATTATCATCTAGTTCATCATAATTAAGATCAGAATTTTCAGCTAAATGTTTTAAAGCTCTATCAAAATGTTTCATGTACTCATGTAAAATTTCATGACGAATAAATAATGATAAAGCTTCTTTATCTTTTATAACTGGATTAATTAAAATCCTATATTGACCAGGAAGCATAGCAGCAGTAAAAATTTCACCAGGCCTTGGTCTATAAAAGTTTAAATCAAATTTTAAAAGTAAGCCAGCGTAAGTAACATATCCTTGAGAACGCATGAAATTTGCTATTACAGACCTAGTAGCTTTTTCTGTTTTAGTCATACTCATATTGTATCACCTTAGAGTTTTGAAGATAATTTATCCCACTTTGTTTCTTTTCCAAATATTGAATTTTCAGCATCATCATCAGATAAGAAACCATCTTTGTATCTTAAAGCATTGTTTGCTTTATCATCAATATCCGTGTAATGAGTTAATATTTGTTCAACCATATCTTTTTTATTGACATTACAAAAATCATTCCACTTATCTAAGAAATCTTTTTTTGTTCCATCACAAGCTCTTATTAATGCTGAAAAACCACGAGGTGACAATATTTTATTTTGTAAAATTTTATCTTCTCTTTCTGTTTCTCTTGCTTCTCTTTCATCATCAATGCTATCAAATTCAAATTCAGGTGATGATAAAATTGTATTAGCAAGTTTTATTTTACCTTGTGTGGCTATTAATTTTCTATGACTTCTATCATCTTTTCTTTTATTAAAACGAGCTTCATCAACTTTTAAATTATCTTCTAATTCTGCAATTAAATGTTTCTTATATTTTTGAACATCCGCATATACAGGAATCTGCCTAAATCTGTCTAATAAAGCATTATCAAATTGAGTTGTTCCTTCATATGTATCCTCATCAGCAGGATTAACAGCAGCTATAGTGAATAAAAATCCATCTAAAAATTTCATACCACCATCACTATAATTGTCAGGAACTTTATGATCTAAAATCAAAGTCAATAATGAACCAACAATTTCACTATCTGCTCTATTCAATTCATCTAAAAATAAAACTGAACCAGGTGTTTGTAAACTATCAAATTCTGTGTTAGTAAGCCTGGTCATTGAATTTTTGCGTTTACCTGTTTCATCAACTTCAGGGGCTACACCACCACCCATGTCTGTTTTATCAAATGATGAAGCATTTTTTGCAACCAAATTAACATTTCGTTGTTTAGCCCATTGATTAACAATAGAAGATTTACCAGTACCAGCACCACCAACTAAAAGGACATTAGCAGCAGCTCCAGCTGTTTTCCTACCATATTCAAGTGCATCAATAGCAACTTCTAAAGCTAAATCTAATGCTTTTGTAATATCATTTGGATTATCTACTGGGTCAAAATTTACTCTTTCAAGAATTTTTTCAACAATATCTTCTTCATTATCAGGAAGTTTTTCTAAAGTATCTTGAACTTCAGGGTCTTTTAATGCATCACTTTCTACTATTCTGATTTTCATTTATAATATCCTTTTAATAATTGTTGTTTTACTTCTTCTGGTGTACCACCTTTTTTCAAACATAATGTTTTTAATTCATGGTCATGTTTATTTATATGTTCTTCTGTTATATCAACATCTTCATCTAAATTACATAATTTCTTATATGTATCAATTCTTTCATTTACTTTGTTTTTATATGATTGTGAATATTCTGATTGAGAATCACATTCATTTATTTCTTCTGCATTTTCATTCAAATCAAAAGATTCAATGTATGACTGTTCTGGTAAATAATCTTCTATATTTACCCATTTTTCTTCTGTGATAATTTCTTTATTAATTTTTTTATTTTTATTTTTTGAAACACCAAAATCTTCATCACTCTCTAGAATCCTGTAGGCTTCCTTGAGTGATGAAGAAATATCAAAAATTTTTCTCATCTACATTCCTTTAATTAATTTAATGATTTATGTCCTCATAATTTTTTAATATAATAAGAATTATGTTCACCGTTTTCTTCATCAATTTTTTTGAATTCTTTGATTGTTAACTTAGCATCTCTTCTAAGCACAGTTTTGCAGATAAGTTTATCTGTCTTATCATCATATACACCATATGCAACTTTATCAGTATATACATAATATGGGTCTTCGTTCCTGCTTATTTTTTCTTCATTCAGACTTTCATAATCAAACAGAGCAAATTCATTGACATTTCTCATTTTGACCACACTTTCTTATATATATACTACATAGGTATAATTAATTTAGCATATTATATTACAATTATATTACAATTAAATACTTGCAATATACATGAAGAAATAGATTGACAGTAAAGATCCAAAAAACAATAATCCTTCTCCAAACATCCTGATATAATCAGCAATGCTACCAGGTCTAATTCTATACTTCTTCATTGCGAATACCTCCTTTTCACATTTATATTATAACATATGTGATTTGGTATTCAATACGCTTTTAATAAATTTTTTGTCAAAGGGATTTTTCCCTTACTCGCCACCCGCCGCAAGAGCGGAGCTTTCGTGCAGTGCGTCGACTCACTCTTTCCCTTTGACAATTGAATTGTCAAGAGTTTTTCAAAAGTTATTTCGCCCTTTTGAAAGTTGGTCTATTATCATTTTCTACTTAACCTTGGTATTTTGCCCGCGGTGCCGTTATTCTCGGCTCTCCCTCTTGACAATTATAGTATAAACAATTGATTGGATTTTGTCAATCACTTTTTGAAACTTTTTTAAATTTCTATATTTAAAGTATCTTTTAAATCCTTTAAGTTTTCTTCTGTTATTGTCTTATCATTTATAACAACTTCTTTTTGAGTATTTGTTATTTTATTTAAATAATCTTTTAATTCTTCTACAGTCATTTATTTCATACCTCTATGGTTCAATACTACTGGCTTTGATTCTATCACATGTAAATCTTTAATATAATATTTACATCTAGGATATTCATACACAGCATTTTTACAAGCTGGGTCAATATTATCTGAAGAATAACACTCTGGATTTATTTCATTATCAAAATCTGCAGTACAATTATCACATTTTTCAACTTTAGTTCTTCTATTAGCTTCTATTTCTTCTAGATCTTTAATATAATTTTGTGCATCATCAAAATTTGAATATGTTTTAATTATTTCTATGTTCGGTGGGTCATATTCATTTTTTAATGTTTCTCTAATCAATGCATATACAATCATTTATTTTCTTCACTTTCTATAAACCATTCTAAATATACTTTGGCTTTTTTAAAATCTTCCAACCCATTCTTTTTATTTGCTCTTAACAAATACTTAAGAATATTTCCATAACAATAATCTTTAAACCCATTACCAAGAATTGCTTTTATGATATCAATAGCTTCAACGTCAGGCAATACTTGATAATGATTAGGATGATTTACGTTATCAGACTTCATAATTTTATTTCCTCTTAACTTCTTTAATACTAATAAAATGATTAATGATTATAAGTAAAGTACAACTAATTATTATTTCTCCAAAAGTCATTTTATGAGTAAATGTACCATAGAGTATTCCAAATGCTATACCTATAGCCCAAATAAAATATAATAGTTCATCAATAAATTTCAAAATATATCCCCCTTCATTTACTTATTTTATCTGCAACTGAACTAGCTGCATAACTGTCTGGTTTAATAATGCAATTAAATCCAGTTGATGTTACCCAACCTGTTACGAATTTAATAAAATCTTTTGTTTTACCTCTTTGAGAATTACCAGCATCTACATGAATTGAAATAGGACAACTAGAATATAATTCTAGATATTTATTATCTTTCTCTAAAATTTCAATCAGTGATGTAGCAGCAATCAAAGATCTACTTGTTTCTTGTTCTAGTTTTTCTCTTATAGAATGTATATATGGTAGTTTCTCAACATAATTAAATGAAATTCCTCCTTTACCCTCTGCATAAATTACAATAACAGTAACCATTTTAGTTTCATGTGTATTGTGTGAATCACTACCAATGGCTATCTCTATTATATCACTTTCTTCTTTATGTTCATCATAAAACTTAACAAGTTTATCACAAACATCTTCAAAATGAAGTTCACCATAAGTTTCACTTCTAAAAATACTTTCTTTACTAATCATATATAAACCTCTTTATATTAGTATTCATATAATATTACAAACAAATTTCCTCATTTCCGTACCTGTTATAAAGAGTTGAATCAATAACACAAACGATAGCAGACATTTTATCCATAAGTGTTAACTTCAATTTATAATCATTTTCATCATTATTGATTTTAGCAGAATACCACATAACAAGAATATCTCTAAGATTAAACATTTGAAGTTTATTCATTTTATTTAAACAGAGATGTTTACTGATAAAATCAATTTCTTTTACAGAAACAATATGTTTTCTTTCCGGTGTGTAGATTTCATCCAATTCTCTAATCATTTCCAGGTTAGTTTTCATATTACCTATACCTCCTTAAACCATTCATTATATTCATTTACTGAACAATAACCTGCCATCGAAGAAAACAATTTACTTAGTTTATTCAACTTAATTATATCATCATTTACACAAAGAACTGCAGAATATGGATAAATTTCTACTTTAGTTTCTAACACATCACTAAACATTTTATATCCAGCTTCAGTTAAATCAATTGGTCCACAAAAGGCAATATAAATTCTTTCATCAAAATCATCACAAACATCTATGTCTATTTCTTTTGTCATAAGTTCTTTTACAGTTAAAGTTTCCATGTTATTCCCTCCTTATACAGTAACAGGTTTAACAAACCATTCCTTATATTCAGGGTCATAATATTCTTCTGCATAACCTCTAAAAATAACTCTCCCAGTTGGTTTATAACCATTATATCTTACTGTGTCAAAATAATCATAGAAAAGATTGTTGATATATTCTTCTGGAGTTGTGTGAATATATGTAGCACTCATATATTCAATATTACCAGATTCATCAGCAACTTCAAAGTTAAAACCTCCGACCAGACCATGAATAGGTCCTTTATAAATTTCATCAGGAATTTCCCAGCCACTTTTGGATTCACTGTTTTTAATGATTTCAAAAGTAATCATTTAACTACACCTCCTTTATTAGTCAGGATACCCAACATATTCACCAGTAACCATGTTAGTGTGCCACCTAACAAGTTCATAACTGCCAGTGTAAGCTCCACACATACCACCACCAGAACCAGAAACAAATTTTGTCCACACAGGAACTTTAATCATTTCAGTATGCCAACCTGTTTTCTTGAGCAAAGCTTTAATGGAACTAGCAAACACACCTCTACCAACAAAAGCTCCACCATATCTTGTGTGAACCCATTTAACCCAAATTTCTTCCCCATTCTTATCGAAAACACCTTCAAAATCCATTAACCCATCTGTGTTGAGAATTTCTAATTTCATATCACAGTTGTGCAGAGACTGTTGATCTGAACGAATAGACACAAAACAATCATCCTCATCAGTTTCCCAATTGGAAATTCTCTTATTTCTTTCTTCCATGTTCTTGATGATTCTTTCACGTTCATCCTTGATGGATTTAACCAGATCTTCACCATACAATTTCATAATGTCCTCCTTTCATTGGGGAACTATCCCCCACATCCACACTTATATTATAACATATTTTTATGTTAAGTAAATATAATAGATAAAATAAAGTAATATTTTTATAAAAAAAATAGGTACGGAAATTAATCCGTACCTATTTAATAATTTTAATTTTTTATATTTTACTAAGCAGCAATTGCACCCTTGATTAAGAGTTCATCATTAAGAATCTTAGCATCATATAAAGTTGACCAACCCTGACTCATGCCACCATCAGCAAATCCAAGAAGTTGTGTTGGAACTACAGGCATGTAAGGTGCATAAACACCAGCAGCAGCCTGCATAGCACCTTGGTTAACACCAAGGAAGAATTCACCTGGGTCAATATTAGGTGTTACGAATACCTTGATTCCATTGAGTGTACCAGCAAGGTATGGTCCATTAACCTCACCAACTGAAGCAGCTTGGAAACCAGGAACAAACTGGATTACAGGCATAACATCTGGAGCGCAAACCATGAAGTTTGGAGTAAATTTCTTTGTCTTTTGATAAACTTCCATTTTGTACTCTTCTAACTTAGCAGCAAATGCAGCATAATGGTCAGCAAGAGATACACCTACTGGCTGTGTTTTTGAGAATGGAACTACTGTTGTAGCTGGAGCAGCTTCATGAAGCATATTAACAATCTCTGTATCAATCTCATAAGCTAACTGACCAACTGCTTGTTCAGCAAGACCATCTGCAAGGTCAAAACCATAATCAGTCTTAGCCTGGAATGCAGCCATTTGGCTATAGAATACAGCAATTCTACGAGCATGAGCTTCTAGGCCAATGTTCTGTAATTCTGCTTTTAATGTTGGAAGTGTTTCTTGAGGAATAACAATGTTGTCATATGTGTAAGCAATCTTTTTAACAGTGCCAGTAACTGTAGCTGTAACAGTACCATCTGCAGCAACAGTAACATCACCAGTAACTGTTAATGCATTTCCATCTGCATCTAAGAAACGAACATTGTCTGCACCCTGTGGGAAAGCAATCTTAGTTGTTCCAGATGTGAAAGAATCAACTGATTCAACAACAGCATTACCAGTGTAATTAGCATCAACATCACCTAACGCCCATACACTGTTTGTCATTTCACCCTGAGTGCTTTCACCCTTAGTTGTTCCCTTAACATATTTAATGTATGCAACATTACCATACATTGAGCTCATTGGAGAAACAGCAACGAGGTCAAATGCAATTAACTGAGGAACACCAACATTTGTAAGAGCAAGGCAGAATTTCTTATAATCTCCCATTGCAGCACGTTGTGTGCCCATTGAAGAATCAAATGCTTCATTTAAGAATGTGTTTACATTATCTAAGCATTTAGCAACAGTGATTTTACGGATTTGGTCCATTCTTTCACCATTGTGTGTAGCAGAATAAACTGATTCTGCAAGTTTAATTTTCTTTGAATATTTTTCAAGTAAGCGATTAGCCATAATTTAACTTTCCTTTATTATACTATTTTATAAACCTTTCTGCTAATTTTAAATCTGCATCTGAGATTTCATCATCAATATTTCTTACTAAAGTGTTATTATTTATATTTTTAACAGTAAGATTTATATTTTCATTTAATTTAGTAGTATTAAACGGTAATGAATTTATATTTACTTTGTATTCTCTTAAACTTTCGCAAACATTATCTATATCGGTGAATGAATAGCTTTCTGGTAATCTATTCTTTATTTCATTAGAACTAACACCTAATATAGTAGCTTGTTTATTAATATACTTATCAACAGCACTTCTGGCTATTTTTTTATATTTTTCTATTAATTTATTATTATTATCAAGTTTAACAGAATATTTTTCTTTTATTTGTCTATTATCCTTATGAGCAGTTTCTAACTTCTCATTTAGATCATTGACATTATTTGTGAGTTTGGAATTTTCCTTTGAAACTTTTTTGAGTTTCTCATTCAATTCTTTTATCTCATTATCTTTTCTTTCAATTGATTCTTGTAATGATTTTCTTTCTTTAGCATCTCTTTGCATAGTTTCATGAAGCATTGATTTTTTATCATTTGTTTCATTCTTACTATTTTTCAAATCAATTTCAAGTTTAGATAATTTTTCAGTTAAAGCTTTGTTCTCTTTAGATTTATTAGATAATTTTGCAATTTTAATTTTATAATTATCAATTGCTTCTTCTAATTCCATCTCCTTAGCATAGCAGGCTGATAATTTTTCTTGAAGATTAATTATCTTTTCATCTAATTTTTTATTAAGCTTTAATGCTTCTTGAAGCTCATTTGCTATAGCCATGTCATTGTCATCTGCTTGAACTTCATCTATATTATCCTCTTCATTTTGAGTGTTTTGTTA
>Ga0247608_10001816_pt1 | contig 28324 bp, 12 predicted proteins | sample 176DNAGHGlowgp2_FD_193490 | JGI IMG/M metagenome (GOLD analysis project Ga0247608, IMG submission 193490) | Sheep rumen microbial communities from Palmerston North, Manawatu-Wanganui, New Zealand - 1766 DNA GHGlow gp2 | ecosystem: Host-associated > Mammals > Digestive system > Stomach > Rumen ... | reverse complement strand
CCTTCATGATGTCTTCCAGTGTAGGCAGTCCCACGGTGTCGGTGACGTAATCCTGCAGCACAATCTGCTGGCGCAACTCCTTCTTGGCCATCAAATCGGCAACGGAACAGCCGTGGTCGGCAGCCATCTTCTCCACCACCTTGTAGCTCTCGGGATGCACCGCACTACCATCAAGCGGATTGGCGGCCTCGCGGATGCGGAGGAATCCGGCAGACTGTTGGAACGCCTTCGCCCCGAACCTCGGCACCCTCTTCAGTTCCTCGCGGGAAGCAAACGCACCGTGCTCATTGCGGTAATCGACGATGTTCTGCGCCAACGAGGGACCGACGCCCGACACATACGACAGTAACTGTTTGCTCGCCGTGTTCAGTTCCACCCCCACATAGTTGACGCAGCTCTCCACCGTGGTCTGCAAACTCTCCTGCAACATCTTCTGGTTCACGTCATGCTGGTACTGCCCCACCCCGATGGACTTGGGATCGATCTTCACCAACTCGGCCAACGGATCCATGAGTCGGCGGCCAATGGAGACAGCACCGCGCACGGTCACGTCATAGTCAGGGAACTCCTCCCGGGCGACGGGCGACGCCGAATAGACCGACGCACCGCTCTCGTTCACCATAAAAGCCTTGACATCACGCTCAAAAGGAATGTGACGGACGAAATTCTCGGTTTCGCGCCCACCAGTGCCGTTCCCAATGGCGATGGCATCCACTTGATACTGAAGGACCAAGCGTTTAAGTTTGTCGGACGCCAATTTGTACTGCGCTACCGGCGGGTGCGGGTAGATGGTCTCGTTGTAGAGCAACTTTCCTTGCGGATTGAGAATCACGACCTTGCAGCCAGTGCGGAAGCCAGGGTCGATGGCCAACGTGGTGACCTGTCCGAGGGGAGCGGCCAACAGCAGCTGCCGAGCATTCTTGGTAAACACCTGGATGGCCTCCTTGTCGGCTTTCTCCTTGTAGTAATGCCTCATCTCAGTCTCCATCTGCGGCTGCAACAACCGTTTGTAGGAGTCGGTGGCAGCCAACCATACCTGCTGCGCACTGTTGCTGTTGTTCTTCACAATGCGGTGCTTCAGGTCGGCCAAGGTGCGCTGCTCGTCGGGGGCGATATGGACACGCAGAATGCCTTCCTCCTCGCCGCGCAGCATCGCCAGGATACGATGCGACGGAGCCTTGGCAAGCAACTCCTCAGCCTTGTAGTAGATACGATACTTCTCGTCCTCGTCAACCTTATCGGGAATCAGACGGGTGGAAATGCGGCTGTATCTCAGGAACGTGCCACGCAGACGAGCGCGGATGCCGGCATTCTCGCTGATAAGCTCCGCGATAATGTCACGCGCACCGGCCAAAGCTTCCTCGGCATTCGCGACACCTTTTTCCTCGCTGATGTATTTGGAGGCCTCGCGCTCTAAATCGACAGGACGTTGGGTCAACAACAGCTTGGCCAACGGCTGCAACCCCTTCTCCACAGCCACCGAAGCGCGAGTCTTGCGCTTGGGACGATACGGCAAGTAGAGATCCTCCAAAACGCCCATCGTATCGGCCTGTTCAATCTTTTCACGCAGCTCAGGCGTGAGTTTGCCTTGCTCACTGATAGAATCCAAAATGGCAGCGCGACGTTTGTCCAACTCCAACCATTTGTTGTACAGATCTTTGATATTCCCTATCTGTACTTCGTCCAACGATCCGGTGGCCTCCTTACGGTAACGCGAGATGAACGGAATCGTGGCTCCTGTCTCCAACAGGTCCAACGTGTTCCGCACCTGCTCTTCCGTAAGATTCAGTTCCTGCGCAATCCGTAATGCGTACATTTTTATAGAATTTCGATAATAACTCCGACTATCATCAGCATTTGACTATTCTATGAAAAGACTTGAGACGTAAGATTTTTAATGTCTCACGTCCCAAGTCCCATATCTCAAATCTCAAACTACTCATTCACAATCTCCAACAGCTCGATGTCGAACACCAGCGGGGAATACGGGGGAATACCCTGACGGCCCTCGCCGTAAGCCAGGTCTGAGGGGATGAGGACGGTCACCTTGTCGCCGACCTTCATATCCGAGACGGTAGCATCCCATCCGGGAATCACTTGGCCGGCACCCACCGTGAAGGTGAACGGCTCGCCACGCTCCACAGAGCTGTCGAACACAGTACCGTCCACAAAGCGACCAGTGTAGTGGACTTTGACAGTCTGCATAGGCTCCACCTTCGGGCCCGTGCCCTTCTTCACGCTCTTCACATACACACCCGTGGCAGCCTGTTTCAGACCGGCATTCTCTTGCAGATACTTTTCAATTTCGGCTTTTTCTTGGTCTTTTCTTTCGGACAGCTGGGACTCATATTCGGCTTTGGCCTTCTCGAACTCGGCTTTCTTCATCAGACCGTAGAGTTTCACATCGAGATAAAGCGGCTCCTCGCCGAACTCATATTCCTGGCCGGGGTTCATCATATTCTCGAAGAACTTGGGACCGTCGAAGATAAACGTCGCGCTATCGCCCACGTGCATCGTGCGAAGTGCGGCGAACATGTCACCCTCATAAAGGGAGTCCATCAGCATCTCCTGAGGTATCATGGGAATCAACAGCGAGTCGCCGGCGCGCAGCGACATAAGGATACCCACCAAGTCACCGGTCGCAGGCTGGTCGGCCGTATCGTGGATATCGCCGTGGAACTGATAGTAGAATCCGGATTTATCCTTCTTGAAACCTTTGTATTTGCTACATGCACCCAAGGCAAAAACGGTGGCCACTGCCAACCCAATCAACATTAATTTCGTTACGTTTTTTCTCATTTTTTTCTTTTTTGGTATTATTATTGATTATTCTTTATCGTGATTGAACTCGCAACAGCTCGACTTCGTAGACCACGGGGGTAAAGGGCTGGATGCCGAAGTCGGTACTGCCCTTGTCGCCGAAAGCGAGCGAAGAGGGAAATATAGCGGTGATCTGGTCCCCCTCGTTCATCTCCTGCACCATAATATCGATGCCACGCGCGACCTGATCCTTTCCGATTACGAAAGAACAGGGATGCGCTGGGTCAGTCATACTGTCGAATTCGGTGTTGTCGACGCGACGAGCCTTATACAGAATCTGGGCGGTCTGATTTTTCCTCGCTTTCGCACCGCCACCCTTCCGGTTGATGGTGTAGTATATCCCCTTGTGGACATTGTCGAGATGGTTCTCGTTGGCGTAAGCCTTCACCAAGGAATCCTCACGCTCCCGCAGTTCCTTGCGCTTAATCCGGTATTCTTCCTCCGACTCGGCAATGCTCCGTTTCGAGAGTATCTTCAACAGCTTGACATCGGCATGGATAGGTGTTTTCCCATACGGATACTCACCCATGCCGAGGAACTCTTCGTAGAACTTCTTCCCCTCGAAAATAAACGTCGCGCTGTCACCGATGTGCATCTGTCGCAAAGCACTGTAGATGTCGCCACGGTAGAGCTCGTCCATCAGCATGTTGTTGCGCGTCATCGGCGAGAGAACCTCGTCGCCGGCGCGCAGGGCCATGTTCACCTCCACAAAATCACCGGTTTGGGGACGTTCGCCGTTGCTGTTCCTTTGGTGGTATTGGTAATAATAGCCGGCACCGTGCTTGAAGCCGCTATATTTCCGACAGGAGGTTGCCGACAAACACAGCACAACGGCTAAAAAAATCCAGGTCAAACTTCTCATCTTCATTGCTCAGTTCGTATAAGATTGTGGGATAATGGTCTGTGGAAGCTGCTCGTCCTCTTTCAGCACATCGACTTCCATCATAAACGGTTGGAGTCCGGAGATACGGTCGCCATCACCGGCAACGCCATAACCGAGGTGCGACGGGATGACCAACCGCGCCTTCGCACCCGGACGCAAGAGCTGTGCAGCTTCGTGCAGAGCGTCGATCTCCTCCGAGCGGTTCACCACGAAAACCTTCACACCGTTGCTGTCGGAATTGTAAATCTGCTCACCGGAGAGCAGAAACGTGCTGTAGCGCATCGCCACTCGGTCTCCCTCCACGAACAGCTCTCCGCTGCCGGGATCCAACACTTCGACATACAAACCCGTGGGGGTGCGTTGCATCTGCCAGCCATACCGTTTAATGAACATCTGCATCTCCTCGTTCTCCCGGCGCATGATGTTCCGGTTGCCCTCCATGTAAGGCGACTCCTTTTCCCCTTCTGCATTTTTGGTGGAAAGGACAACCTGCCCCGTGCCCCTGCGGTCGTGACACGACACAAAGGCACTGACAAGTATCGCTAAGAGTATGAGGGACAGAATCTTGCGCATAGACTATTGTTGTAGCTCGGCGGTCTCACGAACGGCGTTCAGGAAATGGGCGATGGCATCCTCCATCGTGCCGTGGTAAAAGGCACCGGCGGCATTGGCGTGCCCGCCTCCCTCGAAATACTTGCGGGCGAACAGGTTCACATCCACGATACCCTTGGAACGGAACGACACGCGTATGCGGTTGTCGCGCTCCGTGAAGAAAGCTGTGTAATGCACAGACTTCATCGACAGTCCGTAATTCACAAAGCCCTCGGTATCACCAATTTGGAAGCCATTCTCCGTCAAGTCCTTCTTGGTCAGATACATATAAGATGCCCCATATTCGGGCAGCACAGTCATACGCTGCGAAAGGGCCAACCCGAGCAGCTTCATACGGCTCTCGGTATAGTTGTCGTACACCCTGCGGTGAATCTCCTCTCCGTTCACGCCGGCTTCGATGAGACGGCGCAACACCGTGTAGGATTCGGGAAAATCGCAAGTGTAGGACATGGAGCCAGTGTCAGTGATGATACCCACATATAGACAATCGGCAATCTCGCGGGTAACCGGTTTTCCGGGAGCAAGATACAGATACAGAAAGTTATAGACGAGCTCAGAAGCGGATGTCGTCAGATGCGTGGAGTACATCACATCGCAGTTGATTTCAGGCTGCACATGATGGTCGATGAGCACCTTGAAAGCCGTTGACTTGAGAAGGGAGTTCTGGAGATCCTGACCCGCGCGATGCGGGGCGTTCATATCGACCACGAAGAGCATGTCAGCCGCCTTGATGCGTTTCCGTGCCTCCGTGAGGTTCTCCTGCGCCACGATGATACTCTCCGCGCCCGGCATCCATTGCAGAAAATCGGGGAACGGATTCGGGGATATCACCGAAACGTCATAGCCTTCGTCTTTGAAATAGTGGTAAAGCGCCAGCGCACTGCCCACAGCGTCACCGTCAGGGTTGAAGTGGAAAACGATGGTGATGGCCTTCGTCTCCTTTAGCGCGGCCTGAATCTTACGTATGTCCTGTTCTTCCAACGTATCAGTTTTTGAAAGCGCAAAAATACAATTTTTTAGGGAATGAGCGGCATGCAATAAGAACTGTATTCGCGCATAGAGTCATAAAATTCCCAACCGGACATAGTGTATCGTCTTCCCCTCCGCAAGCCACATCTTCTCATAGAAAGTCTGCACCTCGGTCAGCAGAGGCTCGGCGACACCCGCATAGACGTCAGGAATGTTGCACAGCAGTTTCCATTGCTGCTCCTGCGCCGTCTCCAGCAGATACTCATACAGGAAATCGCTGTCACTTTTGAGATGCAAGATGCCGCCAGTCGCGGGGAAGATCGGCCGGTAGTAATCGTTCACGAAGTGCGGACCGACGAGACGCTTGCGCTCCTTCTTGATCTGCGGATCCGGAAACGTCACCCAAATCTCGTCCACCTCGCCCGGAGCGAAATAGTACCCGATATGATCGATGGTGATGCGCAGGAAAGCCACATTCGCGAGTTCCTGTTCCAAGGCATCCTTGCAGCCGCGCCACAGACGCGCTCCCTTCCGGTCGATGCCGATGTAGTTGCGTTCCGGCGACCGTTTCGCCATCGCCACAGTATATTCTCCCTTTCCGCAGCCCAACTCCAACACGATAGGCCGGTCGTTGTGGAAATAGTCCTCCCGCCAACGCCCGCGCAGAGAGAACGCCTCCCCCACCCTGTCGTACTCCGTATGCTGGAAAAGATTCTCAAAAGTCGCGTTCTCCGCGAACCGCTCTAACTTATGCTTTGACATAATTCAATTTTTCAATACACAAATCACAATTCACAATTCACAATTCACAATTCACAAATCACAATTCACAAATCTTAATTCACACGTTCTACCGAGCTCTTACCCCTTACGGGGTTGCTCAAGGAAATGTGCTAACAGCTAACTACTAATTACTAATTGATAATACGCTCCCTTTCGAGCCATCAACTCCTCATGCGTGCCCTGTTCCACCACGCGCCCGCTGTCGAGGACGCAGATACAGTCGGCGTATTGGACAGTGGAAAGGCGATGCGCAATCATCACAACCGTATGCTGCTTCGACAACGCTTCCACCGACTGCCTCACCAACATTTCCGATTCCGTGTCCATGGCGGAAGTGGCCTCGTCGAGCACCAACACAGGAGCCTTGCGCAGCACCGCTCGTGCGATACTCACGCGCTGCCGCTGCCCGCCGGACAACGCAACACCGCGATCGCCCACCACATGATGAAAACCATCGGGCAGCGACATCACGAAATCGTAGATGTTAGCGGCTTTGGCAGCCTCCTCCACCTCGGCCATCGTAGCAGGGCAACCCAACGTAATATTGTTGTATATCGTGTCATGGAAGAGCATCACATCCTGCGACACCAACGCAAACAGACGGCGGTAGTCCGCCACCCGATATCGGCTCACGGGAACGCCATCCAACAGAATCTCACCACCCGAAACATCGTAGAAACGCATCAGCAGGTCGGCGAGAGTGGACTTGCCCGCACCAGAAGGACCCACCAACGCCACCGTCTTCCCTTTCGGCACCGTCAGATCCACATGGGAGAGGACATTGGCATCCGAATAGGCAAAGGAGACATCGTGAAAGTGAATATCCCGAGTAAAACCCTCGACAGGCAAGGCATCAGCAGAATCCTCCACATTGTCCTCTATGGCGAGAAATTCGCGGATACGATCCATTGCCGCCTCGCCACGACGAAAATCAGCAAACGCAGACGAGATATTCGAGACAGGCGTGATGATTTGAGTGAACAAGGCGATATAGGTAATAAAGAGTTCTGCCGTCAGACCAGAACGTTCGGAGAGGACCAATGTTCCGCCAATGATCAAAACCACCATCACAGAAGTGACGCCAAGGAACTCACTCAACGGATTCGCCAAGTAACTCTGCCGATAGACTTTCTTCTGGTTCTGGTGAAACTCTTGGTTAAGACGAGCGAACTTGCGGTAAGCACGCTCTTGAGAGTTGAAACCGTAGATAACACGCAAACCCGCCAAGGTCTCCTCCACATGAGCGAGCAAGACTCCGAGTCGTTCTCGGTAGGTCTTCGACGAGCGCTTCAGAAGATGCGCCAGGAAACCGATAATCAGGAACGCCACCGGCATCAACAGCACCGCCCAAAGGGAAAGCTGATAATCGATATAGAAGAGAAAGGCGAGGTAGCAAATCAGCGCGACAGGGTCTGTAAGGAACTTTTGTATTGAAGTCAGTACCGTGTATTCCACCTCCTGGGTATCATTCACCGCACGGGTCACCGCGTCTCCGCGACTCTGCTTGGTGAAATAACCCAACGGTAGTGAAATCATCTTGTCATAGAGACGGTTGCGCAATCGATAGAGGAAGTCGCTGCGCACATGAGCCATCACCCACTGCGAACCGTATGCGGCTAGATTCCTCAGAAAGAACAGCAACACCGCACAAACGATAATCACCACCATCGATCGAGAGAGATTATCCAAGGGCACGAGCACTGCTATCTTATCCATCACAAAAGCCGACACCGGACTCAACCCCTCCAACGTTCCCCTGAACAGCAGCTTCACAAACGGCTCTATCATCACAAAGGTGAAAACCGTCAAGAGGACATAGAGAACATTCAACAAGAAGACCCCAAGCAAACGGAAAAAATAACGAGAAACAAAAGCGCGTACCATTAATAGACCTTAACTATAAACATTAAACCTTAAACCCTAAACCTTAAACCTTAAACCCTAAACATCAAACCTTAAACAAAAAAGGAGTTGCACGCTCTGTGCGTACAACTCCTTCGTATCATAGATAGCTAAGCTTATCTCGCCATACGAGCGACAATAACTTTCTTCGTCACAACGTCAGCGTCGGTGCGGACTGTCATGATGTAGGAGCCGACAGACAAGCCGTTGACACCAAATTCGAAGTAGTAGTTGTCGTTGTCGATGTAAGTTTCGCCGCTATAGACAACCTTACCAGTCAAGCTCGTGAGGGTCACGATGGCGTTGCCGTTCATGTTGTGGACGCGAGCCTTGAGGGTCGTGGTCACAGCAGGAGCCGGGTTCGGCCAGACTTCCATATCAGGAGTGACTGCAGTTTCGTCAACACTCAGGACAGGAGCAACCTCAGGAGTCACAGGAGTCTCGTCAGCAACATCGGAAGGAGTAGAGTTCGGGCCAGTGACGTTGACAATGATAGAATCCGTGACAAGGAGCTTGAGGATAGGATTGCTGGTCAAAGCATTCTGACCACCGAGGTGAGCGGTGTCTTGGTAATTGATACCACCCATGTGGTAGTTATCCTCATAGTAGAGGTGGTTGAAGTCATCCTCGTGAGAAGTGGAGTAGAGTCTGTACACAACCTTGTACTCACCACTCAATCTGAACGGAACGTGCGTGGCATTCACCTTACGATCACCGATGAAGTGCAACCAGAGATCGTCGTAAACGTTAACGTTGGTCAAACCGAGATTGGTGTTCGGGAAGTGGTTACCGGCAGTAGAGACTGACGGATTGGCAACGGCGTAGTTGTACAGAGAAGTGTTGGAATTCGGAGAAGGAGTTCCGTAGATGGACTGACCATTCAACCAATTGAAGGATTGAGTAGAGACATACGGGAAGGTCGCACCATACTGATTGGTGAAAGTCTGAGTAGCGAAATACTCACCAACATGATCGTTAGAAATAATCTCGCCATTGTAGTAGAGGTCGAACTCCACATACACAAGCTTGTCAACCATATCGCAATTGGTGTTGATCATCCAACCGTAGTCAAGGCCAACGGAAGCAGTGGAATCAGTGGCATAAGTAACAGCATCATAAGTGTGAGTAGCATTGACAGAACCATCAGCATTGTAGAAGATGAACTCAGGTCTGTCGGTGACTCTCACAGAAGCACCCGTCAGGGAAGAACCGACACAACCGTTACCGTCAACAACCGTGACATTGGCAGTGGTGAACTCGACACCGTCAGCATAGACATCGACAGAAACCGTGTTGCTGTTGGTCGGCATGGTGGCAGGAACCATGTTGTCGTAGTTACCCGTCACAGTGAAGTTGTAGCTGACATAACCAGGAGTTGCAACATACTCGATAGTCTCACCGCTACAAGCCTTGGCAGGACCCGTAATCGTAGGAACGGGCAGCGTATCGATGACAAGCGTCAGCGTATCATGAGCAACACCGCAAGCCTCGTTGTTGTCATTGAGCGTGACAACCAACTTCTTGCCATTGTACTCTGCAGAAGTAAGAACCGTGTTGAAGTCGAAAGCAACGTCATTGACGGTCCAGACAGTGTCATACTTGTCAGCATTGCCGTGGTAGTTGACACTCAAGCCAGTTTGGGCAAGCGTAACCTTGTTGCCTTCGCAAACTCTGATCTGATCGTTCATGGTAATTTCAGGAACGTTATTGACCGTCAGTTTCGTCCAGGCGGTGTTGAAGGTCTGGTCACACTCGGTCGTCCAGGTGTAGCTGACATAGACATCAGCAGCATCGGTGATAACCGTAGCCAAGGTAGCGTCAGTGGCTGCAGCGCCGTCGGCATTGTTAGCAATCTTCCAGCCTTGAGCCGTGACATTTGCAGTACCCGTCCAAGTGGGTTGCGTGGCAACGAACGCGCTCAGTGCATCGCCGCTACAAGCCTCTTGATAAACAGGAGCCGTACGGTCGTTGGTCTTCACAGTAACCTGAGCGAATGCCGTGTCAGCACCGCAGTTCGGGGTAATGTTCGGAGTAGCAATCACTCTGATCTGGTCGCCCGTCTGGAACGGAACAGCAGCGTTCATGGCCAGGATAGTAGTTCCACGAACCACTTCGTAGGTCGTGGTGACCTCGGAAGGAAGATAGTTGGCGTAGTCATTGATCACAGCGTTGACAGTAGTAACCATCGCATCAACGGTGACGTTCGGACAAACCGTGACATTGGAAGCAGTGACATCCAAATTGTTGAGAATACGGATGTTACCAACGTATTGAGTGTCGGCACCGCAGTCATTCTTCACATAGTAGTAAACATCCGTGTTAGGTGTGTTCTTGATGGCCTCAACCAAAGCAGCAGCAGTGGTGTACTTCTGAGTAGTCGTAAGGGTAATATCGTCAAGATTTAAGAAGAACTGATCGTAATCGTGATGACGGAAAGCAACATAAACCGTTTGACCAACATAAGGAGTAAGATCAATTGTATGCTCAGTCCAACCGAGAGAAGAAACTTGACTGTCGATAACAGGCACAGCAGACAGATCAACTTGGTTATTGTTCAACACATACACACTATAAGTATCAGGATAACCAAAATCTTGAGCAGTTTCAAAGAATGAGAGTGAAGAAGCAGACACAACATTGATAGCAGGAGTAAACAACCAGTTGTCTGCCTGGTAAGGTTCTCCATAATAAGACGGGGCAGTCGTAGCATAATTACCGGAATGAGTAGTTTGCGGGTATTCAGAATCATAAGTGCGGATAAACCAACCAGGACCTTCACCATTGGTAATTACAGTCCAATCAGCAGGAATCACACCACCTTCGAATCCCTCAGACCACATAGTAGTGGGAGCTAGCCAGCCTTGTTCATCAGCAAACTGAACAGTCTCGATAGCAGCGGTAATTTCTTGTGCAGCCGTCTCGTAGCAGAGGTCAGACTCAAGGTCACCAATCTCAAGCACCGGCAGAGGATTCACCGTAATCGCAACCGTATCAGAGGTAACAATATTATCGCAATGATCGAGCATGGTGAAATAGATCTGCGTACCATTCTGAGAGTAAGCCAACTCAGAACCGTCAGCAATAGAACCAGCATCAGCAGTCAAAGTATGAAGCGCGATTTGATTGAAGTTACCCGTGACAAAGTCACTGTAATGCAACTTTTCACCCTCACAATAGGTCTTGGGCTGGATGTGGTAGATGGTAGTGTCAACCAAGATGGTAGCGGTAGCCGTGACATCCGGGCAAAGACCATTTGCGTTCACAACATTCAGGCTCATGACCTTATTGTGGTGCAGATAGTATCTCGGAGTGAAGGTGTAGGAAAGCTCAGCTTCCTCGTCATTCACCGTGTAAGTTTGAACGGTATTACCGTCAATCTTCAAAGTAACAGTGGCCGGATGACCAAAGGAGGAAACCTTGAAGTTAACAGTGGCAGGCATGTTGTTACAGTAAGAGTCTTCCAAACCGAAGGAATCGATAACCGGAGCCTTGCTCACGTCGAAATGCACATTAGCCTCATCCTCACCGCAAGCGTTGGTAACTACATACTTCACATTGTGCGTGGAAGCGAACTCATAGTCAACAACCGTAGTGGCGGGAACCTCTACAAAGGTATTACCAGACTTGTACAAAGCCAGCCAAGCTGTGTTATTGGTGTTGAAATCGTAAGAAGCAAAACGCGGAGATTGGGTATTGTACTTCAAATAACGATCCGTGTGTTGGGCATTTCTGACCTGAATGTTGGAGCCGTTCATCGAAATGTTCCACTTGGCGTTGGGCGCATTCTGGTCGTCAGTCAGCTGGATGCCGTTAGAGGTTAAACCAGCGGCATACTTGCCAACTTCTGCATTGTAGATAGAATAAGTATTGTCCTCATTCTTAGTGATCGTCCAAACACAGAAAGGAGCAACGTAATCAAAGCTGTTAACAGGTGCATAACCCAAAGCAGCACTCAAAGCAGTGTTTGTCATAGCTCTTAAAGAAGTAGGATTGGTAGTAGCATTGGTAATCATATAATCACCATCGGTAAGCTCAGACATAGAAGTAACTTTAGTGTAACCAGAGTTTTCAGTATCTAAGGCCATCCACTTAGCAGTACCAGTCAGACCATTCCAATTAACATCGAAAGAATCGACAAAGTCAGCCAACGTGTAGTTCTCGGTCTCGCAGAACGGATCCACGAACAATCTGGCAGGATCAATCTCAGGAGCAGCATACAACGTGATATTGTAGGTCACGATGCTGTCACAACCCTTCAGCACGCTCGTGTAGGTTCTCTCCACAGAGACAGTGTAAGGATAGGTTTCACCAGCAGGTTTCGTGATGACATCGTTAGGATTGATGGCGTAAGAAACGCAAGCAGTGGCCGTAACCGTCTCGTGGTCAAGGCGCTTGATAACGATAGGCAGGGAAGCGATGTTGGAGACACATCCTTGATCGCTGGTGGACCAGGCACAGAAGGTGTTCGTGTCAGCCATCGTAGTACCGACAGTGTCAATCTGGAAGCGTTGACCCACATAACCGAGCGTCCAGTTCGTATCAACAAGCGTCTTGCCGTTGACAGCATAGACCTGGATGGAAATAGGATCATTCTCACAGAATGTAAGCGGCTCTTCGAGATCAGCCTGCGTGTAATGAACGTCATTGACCACGAAACCGAGGACCGGCTTGGCATTGACAATCACGCGAACAGTGGTATCGTAGCTGCAGCCCGTCAGCTCATTGTGAACCGTGAGGACATACAAACAACCAGCAGGCATGACGTGATCAACGATAACGTCAATCGTGTTCGTGTTGGAGTAGCTAGGATCGGAGCAAGGAGCATTCCACTCATAGGTGAACGTGCCGGCACAATCGCTGCCATCCTCATAGTAAGCGTTACCAATGAGTTGTCTGGGTTCGTCACCAATACAATAGGTGAACGGAGCGGTGTTACCGTCATTGTCAACAATCGTGATCGTAGGAATACAATCGCTGTAGGAGATAGTAGCAGAACCTTCAACCTCGCAGAGAGCAACGACATCCTTCACATAGAAACTGTAGCTCTTATTAGCGAGGTCCGTGAAGACATTGCTGACTTGCCAGTTTTCACCATCAAGGCTGTAGTTCAGAACAGCGGCAGGATTCGTGCTGTGAGCATAAATCGTAAGGGTACCGTCACCATCAACCTCGCTACAGTAAGTAGTCGGAGTGGTCACAGTGCTGTCGACAATAACCTCGTAGAGATCGTCTTCCACAGAGATGTAACCATCAACAGTACAACCCGTCACAGTATCGACAGCCAAGACGTGGTAACGACCAGCAGCGAGCCAATACTTAGTATGAGTCAACGGAAGTTCATAAGGCACCTCCATATTGATATTGTCGACATTGGCATCAGAGAAATAGTACATGAAGAAGTGGGCACCAGGAACGGTCTCCGTAGTCGGGACTTCAACCTTCACAGTACCGTCACCGGGCTTCTCAAACGTAGGAGCACACATGTGGTTCGGTGTGGAAACGAGCTGCATAGCCGGGAGTTGGTATTGCTTAACCGTAATGGTGTCCGTCTTTTCACAACCGAAGTTCGTGGTAGCCGTATAAGTGTAGGTACCGCTGGCAAGATTGTTGAACGTAACCTGAGTAGCCGTAGAGGCGATCTCATTCTCGTAGTCACCCATCACAATCTTGTAAGAAGCCATCTTGGCATAACCATAGTTGTTCACATTCATCGCGGAAGCGTTGGTGTTCTTCAGCGTGATGGTACCCTTACTCTCAACACAAGAAGTATTGATCGTAGAAGTAGCGGTAATGGCAGGATCGATCGTGCGTTTGCCAACCTCAACTTGTTTGGTCACGCGGCAATAGTTGTTACCAATAGCCTCAATCTGGTAAGTAGTATCATACAGGGAATTCCAAGAATAAGTCAGCGATCTCGGAGCAATCGTATCGTAGGAGAAGAGACCATGCTTCTCAAGCAAAGCGAACTGACGGAAATTGGAGTGGTTGCTCACAGTAATGGTACCGTCGGCAGTGTCAGCCACACAGAAATGGTTGGGAGTGATGTTGGTATTGATCGTCGGAGTAACGATAGTGGAACCAACAGTGACTCTTGCAGCGTTAAGCGATTGACAACCAGTAGCAGGATTGTAAGCAACGATGAAATAGCTGATAGGAGCAAGGTCCTTAATGGGGTTGTTCGTAGAATTTAGCGTAACATTGTTCAAGAGAGTGTCACCAGCAGCGGTATAAACCGTGTATTGCCAATTAGCATTGGAGGTAATACGAATTTGACCGTTGTAAACATTCTCAGGATTATTGTTATAATTGGTGTTATCGCAATTCGTGTTAGCAGTGACAGTCGTGGTAACCTCAGGTCTCGGAGCAGCATCTTCAAGAACGAATGTGGTATCATTCGTACAATGCGTGGAGAGCTGGATGGTATGGATGAGGTAACGACCCACAGAAAGGTTATTGTAAGAAGTAGCCGTGCCGACGAGTTCGCCAAGGGCAACATCATCGAAACGATAGAGTTCATACGTGTAACCATTCTGAGCATTGATGTTCAAAACACCATTGTCATTAGTACAAACAGTAACATCATTAGTAGTGAACTGAGGATTGATAGGAGCATTGCTATTGTCGAGAATCTCAACTTGATAAGAACGCTCACAATCGTTAACAGTGTAAACCGTGAGGGTGTACATACCGGGTCTCAGGGAATCGAACGTAATCGTGTTCCACTCCGTGGGTTGATGGTCAGGATTGTCGGAAATCTTGAAGAAGTGGAAGAAATCGAAATCGTTATGCTGCAGGTTGTAAGCATAGCCCGTAGGAGCATGATTGACAACCAAAGCACCATTGAAGCGCTCACACAAGGTGTTGGGCCACTTGGTCAGCTCAGGATCAGCACCTTGGAAATAGACCGTCAGGTTAGCGGTAGCAGAAGCGGTGCAACCGAGGGCATCCTCGATATTCACTTGATAGGTGTAAACACCAGGCTCCATAGCACCCTGGACATGATAGTTAGCACCGTCATTGTTCAGGAGATCGTCATCGCTGCCAACGAGCACCCACTCGTATTCGACATCGCCAATGGCGTTCGTAACAACGCTGGAGAAGTCAACACCAACAGCTTCGATTTCGCTCTGGCAGTCAGCAGCAGTAGCAGGATCGATAGTGACAGTGAGAACCTCAGCGGGTTTCAAGACATTCACCGCGAGGGAGCTGGTCTTGCCGCAAGGATTCTTGACGGTGATGGTCACAACACCAGTAGCAGTGGTCAGCTCAGTGCCGGCAGCAGGGCTTTGGGTGTACCAATCGTCGCGTTCAATCGTAGCGAAAGCATCAGTGTATTTAATCTGATAGAAATCATAGCAATCGTCGGAAACGAGATCGCTGGTAACGAGATCCTTGAAATCAGGAATAATGAAGATACAACCTTCTTGTTTCACCAGCGTGGTGTCCGGAATAGCGTCGATGAATTGCGGACCTTTGGCCTTAGCTTCGATAGTGTCGGTAACAGTACCCACACAACCGCGGTCGTCAACAACCGTCACAGTGGGATAGTACATCGTGTCACACCACTCAGGAACGATCGTCACCCAAGTCGTGTTGATATGCGGAATGTCGTTGACACTCTCGCCGCTCCAAGTGTAAGCATTTTCAGCAACAGTCTGGCCTTCCACAGGATTGACGATAACAGCTTGGATCGTGAGGTTGCCATAGGTCGGGCAGTAAGGCTCAACTTGGCCGTTCTCCACAATGTGGTTGATCTGCACCTGCGGCAGAGCGCGGACGTTGATCGTGACAGGCTCAGTCTCAGCAGTACAACCGTTACGGTCGGTGACAACCATCTTGAAGACGTAGTCGCCGACGCCCGGGAACGTGATGTCAGTCGTCGTGTCGGTAGCAGCGGTGAAGTTGACAGTTCTGCCGTTCACTTCAACCCACTCGTAGGTATAAGGAACGAACGGTCCGAGGATGGTGTCGTCCTTAATGTAAGTAACGTCGAAATGCAAAGTGGCGGTGTCGCCAAAGCAGTTGTTACCGGTGCTGGTGATAGAACCGGGTTCGATAGAGATCTTCTGCGGACGATCGAGGAAGATAATATCCTGAGCATAGACATTACCGCATCTGTCGGTGATTTGAGCCACCACAGAGAGGTGATTCTTAGATCTGAAGATATTGGTACCGCCAATCGGGGATTCGTTCGTGTTCTCCCAGAAGAACTTCACCGTGCTCATCAGGTAAGCGCTGTCGGTGCAGTTGTCTGCCACATGCGGGGCAACAGCATTGATGAACGTCATGCTGTCGGGAGAGTTGAAGGTGCAGTTGCCACCCTCAACCGGGAAGAGACGCACATACGGGAACTCGCCCTCTTCGAAACGGAAGAAAGGCTTCGTAGTGTCGCGGGTCACATAAACGTGAGCGAACGTGACGGCATTGCCGCAATGATCCTTAACCGTGTAGGTTCTGGTCACGGACTCCACACAAGTGGTGTCAGAAATGCTGTTCACAGTAGTAGCGACATTGGCGATGTAAAGGAGATCCTTAGCGCAGTTGTCGCTGAACTCGATATCAGCAGCATTCTCAAGAGCGGCGATGGTCGTGTAAACAGGAGCGTTAACGCTGTCGAGATGACAAGCGAAAACTTCCGTCGTCACCGTATTGTGATCAACCGTAGGAGCGATCGTATCATTGGAGATGTAGTTGAAGGTCACAGGAGCGGACTTACAGCCGTTGCCATCGACGACATACACAGAAGCGGTGTAAGCGGTGTGGCAAGTATCCGTGGCATCGGTCTGGTTGTAAGCAACCTGATTCTTAGCTGCGGTGGTGTAACCCTCGCCGCTGACCAAGAGACGGATGTTAGGACGATAGCTGTTCACCTGTTTGCTGCTGGTAGCAGGGACAAACGGATTAGCACCGTAGTATCTCATCACAGCATTAGTAGAGCTCGTATAGTTGAAGTACGAGGCAGCACCAGCGATACCGGATTGGTCGTCAACCGTGATAACAATGTTCTGGGTGCCATCGTAAACGAAACCGTTCTGGAGTTCAATCTCTTTCCAGCCGGCAGGGCCGTTGAAGCTGAGGTTACCGCTGTAAACAAGGGTACCGGGCTCAAGCCACTGCTTGTTGGAATTGTTAAAGGAAACCGTATTCGTAGTGCCGATGTAAATCCTCACGTTCTCTCTCGAGACAGGGTTCGTGCCGGCATATTGGAAAGCGATCTTGGTGATCTCACCAGCGGCAAGGCTGGAGGCGGGATAAATCTGTTGCGTGTAGTTGTACTTGGCCTCGTTGCTGAAAGGATAAGCAGCAGACGTGGAAGTACCGGTACCAACAACGATGGTCTGAGCTTCGACGAAACCAACTTCGGAGCCGTTAAGCATCACGGAGGTCACATCGCCGTCCCACTTGTAGGTGTATTGCGGGTCAGTATCGTTGGTGATGACATTGACACCCATCTGGACTTTGGTGCCGGGGCAGAATATGCTGTCCATAGCCACCGTCTCGAGAACCGGCGTCTGGTGCAGGTTCACAGAGAAATAGGTGAACAACGGAGACGGGCATTCGTCATCCTTGTAAGACACCGCGAAGAAGAAGAGGACGGTGTCCTTGTTGGTGGACGGCATATAGTCGGCCAAGTTGATGGTCAGGTCATTGCTGCCAATGTAGGAAGCGGTATCCAAACGATTTGAGAAGAGGTTGTCAAGGTACCTCGGACCGGTGACAGCATCGAACTCAAAAGCGTAAGCCTGTTTGTAGCTGGTGAACCACTTCACAGTGTTGGCACACTCCTCGTCAATCTCAGCAGAGAGATTGAGGGTAGCGCCTTCGAGAGCCTCAAGGCAGAAGTCGCGCAACTCGGGGACATTGATCTCCGGAGGAGTCATCTCCTTGAAGTAAACATCGAAAGTAATCTCAGGTCCGATACAATCGAGGGTATCGTTATAGGTGTTCACCTGACGAATGGTGAAAGAGTTGTGGCCGGGAACATTGAGATGTGCCAAGCTCGGGGGAGTGTCATGCCAAGTACCGTTATATTTCCACTGGAAGTGGGGCGTGCACTGGGTGTCGTCGAGACCGTTCTCGTCCATGGTCACCAGGTCGAGGAGATCGTCAACCGTGAACTCGGCGCACTTGCAAAGGACCGCACCTTCAGATTGGACGACGGGAGTATGACGCACGAAGAAGTGCACTCTGTAAATGCTGTCGGATTGGAAAATCTCACAATCGCCAGAACCGGCGTTGATCGTACGACCGAAGACAACATTGGTGTCAGGAGTGGTAACAGTGAAAGTATAAGGGGGTTGACCGAAGGTCCAGGTTTCGTTTTCGCAAACCTCTTTAGAGTATTCGCCGAAGACAGGATAAGAAAGGGTGTCAGACATCAGGATCTCACCGCAGCAGGACTGGTGTCCGCCGATGAAGTCGGTAGTCTCATTTTCATTCCAAGTGAGGTTATTCCATGCAGTACCACCAACGCGCTCACGCACGTTCATGATCAGTCTGTATGTACCGGCCTGTTTCCATTTGAGTTGGAGCAGGGTGCGGGTCTGGGAGAAGAAGTCATAGTAGAAATAGTCAAGAGCTTCCGTGTAGATAGGAGTCATGCCCATGGCGGGGATCAGTTCGCCAAGGCTGTTCATGACGCTGTAGGGTGTGCCTTGTCCGACGGGCACGGCACCGGGATAGTTGGTCGGAGTGTGACAGGTGACGCCGTGGAACATGTCCGGAGCGACAGCCTGCTCGCACCAACCGAAGCCATTGGGCACTCTGCCGCCCAGCCAGGTGATGCGGTTGCAAACGCCCGTGGTGTCGTTAATCTCTCTGTAGAGTGTGTAGATGTCAAAATCTACATAATCGGAGAGATTCCCATTCACCACTTCCCATTCGCCGGCGTCGTTCTTCCGTTGAAGAATCCAGTCGAGCGAAATCTTGGTTTTGGGGGCCAGACCGCACGTGTTGCAAAGGAACAACTCGTACAATTCCGTCCGTCCGACATTGGCGTTGCCGTAGAAATCATACGGATCGTCGGGGTTGATGAAAACCCCGCTACCCAGCGTATGGTCCAACGGCAGCAAGCCATCAGGCGACATTTGCACGACACCTTCAATGGTATCGGGCTGCAGGTTCTTGATCAAAAAACCGCAATTTTGCGCCTGCGCGCTGAAGCTCAGTAGCCCCAGCAGAATGCTCAGAAAGCAAATTGATAATAGTTTTTTCATACCGTTTTTGTTTAATTTGTAACTTATATTATTTATTTTTCTCTCTTTCAATTCCTTTTTTTGCCTTTAAGTCAACACTATACATTACTTTACATTATACATAATTTTTAACCTGCAAAAATACATTTTTTTTTCATTGTTTGTCTTTTCGCGGTATTTTTTTTCGTTTTTTTTGAAATATCGTCTAATCTTCTTATATTCAATATCTTACATACATCATTATACTTTCCGTTTTTTTTCAACAGGGTGTCAATAACTTCCAACAGCCTCCAAACCCGTCCCAAATCACCTCTTCGCCTTCTTTCTACCCTTACTTCTTTATACGGTATCCCGATGGATTGGTTACACAATACAACACCCGACCTCCCCATCACCTCCCCAACCGTATACATAATTATAGATAGTATATATATATAATAAGAGACGCAAAAGCTTGCGTCTCTACCTCATTCGTACCTCGTACCCGGTTCCAAGTCCCTCTTCCTACTTGACAATCTTGAACTCCGTCCTTCGGTTGGCAGCCCGACCCTCCTCGGTGGCGTTGTCGGCCACGGGAACCCGACTGCCGTAACCCTTGTACTGCAGACGATCGGCAGGAATACCTTTGCTGACCAAATAGTCATAGACCGACTTGGCACGGTTCTCCGACAAGCGGTCGTTGTACTCGTCCGTGCCCTGGTTATCCGTATGACCGCCAATCTCAATGCGAATGCTGTTCGTCTTCAAGTAATCGGCCAGCTTGTCGAGCTCTACAAAGGACTCGGGCTTCAGGTCCGCCTTGTCAAAGTCGAAGAAGACATTCTTGAGTGTGACCACCGTCCCCACATCGGTAGGCTGCAGAGCGATGTCCTTGAGATAGGGCGACAGCTCTGTGTAGGACTTCTCCACCTGGAAGTTCTCGGAATAGAAGGGGTAGTCGGGATGGGAGACATTGAGAAGCACGTTGCCGCCAGTATGTATGCAAGCCAAATAGCCACCAGTTTGCGGATCGGAGGTGGTGGCGGTGAGCAGCTGCTTTGTTCCAAGGTCAATCATCTCAATACGAGCCGACAGCGGTTCGCTGGTGAAAGCGTCGCGGACATGTCCCTTAATGTACGTCACCGGATTCGGGCGCAACCCGTCATCGAGAACAAAGCTGTAGAGGTCGAGGCCACCATAACCACCATCCTTGTCGGAAGAGATGTAGGCCATCGTGCCAGTGGCGTTGATAAAGATGTTGATCTCGTCGGCGGGCGAGTTGATGGGATAACCCATGTTCCGCGGCTCACTCCAGCTGCCGTCAGACTGCAGGGTCGTGTAGTAGAGGTCGTAACCGCCCATGCCGGTACGACCGTTGGAGGCGAAGTATAGGGTGCGACCGTCACTGTGGATGAACGGAGCCGCGTCTTCGCCGGGGGTGTTGACCGCCGGACCAAGGTTCTCGGGAATGGAGAACTCGCCTTCAGCTGTCATAGTGGTCTTCCAAATGTCCATTCCTCCGTAACCGCCGGGACGGCTAGAGGCAAAATAGACGGTCATGCCGTCGGCGGCCATCGTCGGCTGGCTCTCCCAAGCTTGGGTGTTCACGGGCATACCGAAGTTACGGGGCCGCGACCACTTATCACCGATACGCTTGGCCCAGTAGAGGTCGCAGCTGCCCATACCGTAATCCGCATCGCACATCGTATAAAGCAGATACTTGCCGTCGGGGGAGAGACACTGCGCTCCCTCGTTATAACCGGTCTTGACGGGTGAGCCGAGCGGTTCGCGCAACTGCCACTCGCCGTCGCCGGTCCTGCGACTGGCATAGAGATCCTCCTCGTTGAGACAGAAGGCACAGACGGTACCCTTGTCGCGGGGACGCTTCACGGTGAAGACAATCTGCTCGTCATCGGCAGTGATGGCGGCTAAGTACTCGTCCCACTCGGAGTTGATGCCACTCCCGAGGTTCACGAGCTCGAAACTGTGCGGACTCTTCATCGCCTCAATGGCAAAGCGGCAGTTCGCGATAGTCTTCTGCGCAGCAGGGTGCACATCGGAGTACTGGATTCCCTTCTGGAGGAATGTCTCCAACGTGCGGAGCGCATACTCGTAGGCACCACACTTCGCACCCTCGTTGCCAGCGATGTAGTAGAGCATCGGGTCGGGGTCGCCGATCAGGTCGATGGCGCGCTGGTAGCAGAGCATCGCCGAATCGGACTGGAGTCGGAAGTTGTAGATGTCACCCTTCATGATGTAAACATCCGGATAGTTGGGATCCTTGGCCTGTGCTTGGTTGAGGTAGCCCATGGCCTTGTCAAAGTCCTGCGCACCCATCGCCTGCCCCGCCTTCTCGCATAAAGCGGCAGCCTTCGACGGCTTCTGCGCCCACACAGCCCTCGGTATTCCCACTACGAAAATACCCAATAATATAATATATACTATTTTTAATTTATTCATCTTCCAGCAAAATACATCGTGACTTGTGACTTGTGACTTGTGACTTGTGACTTATGACTTGGGACTTGGGACTTATGACTTGTGACTTATGACTTATGACTTGTGACCTTAATCGCTCACACTTACGATTCGCCGCAACCACTAACTACTAACTGCTAACTACTAACTGCTAACTACTAACTGCTAACTGCTAACTACTAACTAACCGGCTCTCGCTTCGCACGTTCCCAATACTCGTCCATCTCGGCGAGCGACATATCGGGAAGGGAGCGTCCATCGGCTTTGACCATCTGCTCGAGCAGCTGGAAGCGGTGCATGAACTTGCGGTTCGTCTTCTCGAGGGCGTCCTCGGGATGAACATCGAGGAAACGGGCGTAGTTGATGAGAGAGAAGAGCACGTCGCCGAACTCCTCCTCCACCCTATCGTGGTTTCCGGCATCCACCTCGGCCTTTAGCTCGCCAACCTCTTCCTGCACCTTGGCCCATACGTCCTCCTTGTTGTCCCAGTCGAAGCCCACTCCGCTAACCTTGTCCTGGATGCGGTAGGCCTTGGTGAGTGCGGGCATTCCCGAGGGAATACCGCCCAACACGGAGCGGTTACCCTCGGTCTGCAGCTTGATCTTCTCCCAGTTCTCGTGCACCTCGTTGGCCGAGTCGGCTTTCATCTCCCCGTAGATATGCGGGTGACGACGTATCAACTTGTCACACAGCTTATTGAGCACATCGGTAACATTGAAGAGTCCCATCTCAGAGGCCACCTTGGCGTAGAAGACTATGTGCAGTTGCAGGTCTCCGAGCTCCTTGCACATATCGGGATAGTCCTTGTCCATAATGGCGTCGGCTAACTCGAAGGTCTCCTCGACCGTGAGGTTGCGCAACGTCTCGAAGGTCTGCGCCCGATCCCACGGACACTTCTCTCGAAGCTCATCCATGATCTCCAACAGATGCCGGAACGCGGCGAGAGCCTCAGTATATTTATCGGTTTGTTCCATTTGGAATAACTAAATGCTTACTGTTAATACGCGCGCGCGAAAAGAACACGCTCGTGTGACGGTTTGCCGGTGAGGATGCACTTGCCCTCTTCCTTCGGATTGTTGAAGGGGATGCAACGGATGGTCGCCTTGCAGAGATCCTTGATCTTCTCCTCGGTCTCGGGCGTACCGTCCCAGTGGGCATAGACAAAACCGGGCTTGTTGTCCAACAGATCGACGAACTCGTCCCAAGTGTCGGCCTTGTAGGTATGTTCCTCCCTGAACTTCAGGGCTTTGTTATACAGATTCTGCTGAATCTCTTCGAGGAGCTTCTGGATGTGCTCCACGAGCGCGTCGAAGGAGACATTGTATTTCTCCATCGTGTCTCTGCGAGCGACCTCAGCCTCATTGTTCTCCAAATCCTTGGGTCCGATGGCCACGCGCACCGGCACACCCTTGAGCTCATACTCGTTGAACTTCCAACCAGAACGCTTGGTGTCGTCATTGTCGAACTTCACGGAAATGCCGAGGGCTTTCAACTTCTGGACCAGCGTATCTACCTTGTCAGCAATCTGTTGACGTTGTTCGTCGCTCTTGTAGATGGGAACGATGACCACTTGGATGGGGGCGAGCACGGGCGGCAGCACCAGACCGTTGTCGTCGGAGTGGGTCATGATGAGGGCGCCGATCAGACGGGTGGAGACACCCCAGGAGGTGGCCCACACGTATTCCTGCTCGTTCTGCTGGTTGAGGAACTTCACGTCGAAAGCTTTGGCGAAGTTCTGACCGAGGAAATGGGAGGTACCGGCCTGCAACGCCTTGCCGTCCTGCATAAGCGCCTCGATGCAGTAGGTGTCGATGGCGCCGCCGAAACGCTCGTTCGGGGACTTCACACCCATGATGACGGGAATGGCCATGTGCTTCTCCGCGAAATCAGCATAGACGTGGATCATCTTGTCAGTCTCTTCGAGAGCCTCCTCGCGGGTGGCGTGGGCGGTGTGCCCCTCCTGCCAGAGGAACTCGGCGGTGCGGAGGAAGAGACGGGTGCGCATCTCCCAACGAACCACATTGGCCCACTGGTTGCAGAGGATCGGCAGATCGCGGTACGACTGAATCCAATTCTTATAAGTATCCCAGATAATCGTCTCGGAAGTGGGGCGCACGATGAGCTCCTCCTCGAGTTTGGCATCGGGATCGACCACCACGCCGCCACCGTTGGGATCGTTCTTCAGACGGTAGTGGGTGACCACCGCGCACTCCTTGGCGAATCCTTCCACATGGCTGGCCTCACGGCTAAAGAAGGATTTCGGAATAAAAATCGGGAAATAGGCGTTGGAATGGCCTGTATCTTTAAACATTTGGTCCAACTGACGCTGCATTTTCTCCCAAATCGCATATCCGTAGGGCTTAATCACCATACAACCGCGCACGGAGGAGTTCTCCGCCAGGTCCGCTTTCTTCACAATGTCGTTATACCACTGCGAATAATTCTCTGCTCTTGTACAAAAATTTTTTGCCATAAACTCTTATATAAATTAACTTTTTAGTACTTTTGCCGTCTATTTGAAAATTAAGGTGCAAAAATAAAAAAATAAGAGATAAGGAGGACATTATGAAGAAACAAATTTTAATCGTTTTAAGCGTAGTAACTGGCTTGTTAGCAGCCTGTTCGACAGCAAATTTCGCCTATTACGATGATATATACACGTCTTCGGGCGAAAAAGCGGCGCCCCGTGCCGCGCAATCTTCCGCCGCGACTGCCCAAAACGCCCCCGCGGTGGAGGCCGACTCCATCATTTATGAGACGGACGAAAACGGTAACCTGCTGCGCACGCTGACCTACTACCCGGGCAGCACGGAGCCGGTCATCACCAACTACACGGAAACGGGTGAAGTCATTGAATCCGCTCCCGTGGCAGGCTCCTCCGTCACCTATGATCCAGACGATTACTATGACTACGCCTACGCCTCGCGTATCCGCCGGTTCCATACGGACGTGTACGTCGGCTGGGGTTACTACGACCCCTTCTTCACCAACATGTACTGGTACGATTACTCTCCAGCAAGCTTTGGCTTAAGCATTTACATGGGTTACAACTGGTGGTGGCCGGGCTACTACTACCGCCCCTACTACTACTCTCCCTACTGGTATGACTACGGCTGGCGCTACGGATGGGGTTGGTACGGTCCCTACTATGGATGCTGTGATCCCCATTATCACCACCATCATCCCGGCTGCGAGCCCATCGACTACTACCACAACCACCACGACCCGAACCACAGCTATTACTATGGCCATCGCAACAACGTCGGACCCTCGGTGGGCAACGGCGACCGCGGTAACCTGCCCGAAGGCCGGGGCAACGGAGTCGGCCACGGCAACGGTGAGACCAACAACCACTACTCGGTAACCTCCTCGCCGGTAGCCTTCAACCAACGCTACGAAACCATCGCCGGCGGTGCCGCAGGCGTCACGAGCTCCCACGGCGGCGGGAACAGCGGCGGCAATGTCAACCCCACCAACAACGGTGACAGCAGAAAGAACGTGACCAGCGCACCCAAGGAAGTCACTTCCCCCAGCAATCTGAGACCCGCCGAGGTCAACCCGCAACCCACCAACAACGGTGGAACCGTCAAGCCCGCCAGCAGTCAGGCTGCCAGCAAGCCGGCCACGTCCACGGTGACTTCCCCCAGAACAGACATCACCCCCTCTACGCCGGCCACTGGCAAAACGCCCACGACCCCGGCGACCACCCGTCCGACCACCACTCCCACCACCATCACCCGACCGGCAACCTCTGCAACGGCCACGCCTCAATCTCCCAGAACGGTGACGCGCACCGTGGTGACCCCCTCCAACGTGACAACACGCCCGGCCGGCACTTCCGGAAGCCGTCCGACCACCACTCGTCCCTCTTCTTCAACAACGTATCCGTCAAGAACTTACAGCAACCCCTCCAGCTCATCGAGCACCAGCCGTCCGAGCACCAGCCGTCCGAGCAGCAACGGCTCCACCTATAGCCGTCCATCATCCTCCAGCCCGTCGAGCAGCCGCCCGAGCAGCAACGGCTCCAGCTATAGCCGCCCGTCATCTTCCAGCTCTCCGAGCAGCAGCCGGTCCAGCTACAGCAGTCCGTCATCCAGCCGTTCCTCCTCGCCGAGCAGCAGCCGTCCCAGTTCCTCCTCCAGCAGCCGCTCCAGCTTTAGCAGCGGTTCCCACAGCAGCGGTGGTTCCTTCGGCGGTGGCCGCAGCGGCGGCGGTTCCTTCGGTGGCGGTCGCAGCGGCGGCGGTTCCTCCCACAGCAGCGGCAGACGATAACCCATAACCAACATCCATAATCCATAACCCATAACCAATAAACATTAGAAACTAATGAAAAGAATAGCAACATTCATCATCGTGATCATGGGTCTTTTCGGACTCGCCAGCGCACAAGGTGACTACGAAGCACTCACCTTCTCGCAGTTCGACTACTGGGGCACGGCGCGCTTCATGGGTGCCGGCGGCGCTTTCGGTGCCACGGGCGGCGACTTCTCCGCGCTGAGCACCAACCCCGCGTCCATCGGCCTCTTCAAACGCTATGAGACGACGTTCACCCCCATGCAACTCAACTTCGGCTACACCGACACCTGGTATAACGGCGACAAGAGCTCCGCACAGAAGTTCAAATACGTCGTCCCGCAAGCCGGCATCGTGATGGCCCGTGACATCAACCGCGACAACGGGTGGAAGAAGTGGCAGTTCGGATTCGGCTACAACCGCATCACGGACTTCAACCAGACGTTCCGCGCCAACACGCAGATCAACAGCACGATAGGGGATGCCATGGCGGAACACGCCAACGGCACATACTTCGGGAACCTCTCCGGCGATGCCTCTCTCGCCTGGTACGGCTTCCTCATCGACACGCTGCCCGGCGACCAAAGTCACTACCGCGGATTCTACAGCGGTTATGACATCGACCAGTCGGCTCTCGTGGTGCGCAGCGGCGCCATCGACGAGATGCAACTCTCCATCGGCGGCAACTATAGCGACAAACTCTACATCGGCGCCACCCTCGCTTTCCCGTTCCTCAACTTCAGGGAAAACACCACCTACAAGGAGAGCCCCGCCGAGGCGGATGACATCGCCAACATCAACAGCTACACGCTCTACTCCTCGCAGCGGAACTCCGGCACCGGTGTCAACCTGAAAATCGGTGTCATCTACCAACCCGCTGACTTCGTACGGCTTGGCGTTGCATTCCACACGCCTACCTACTACTGGAGAATCAGGGACTACTTCTCCCGAGAGTTAGTCACAAAGTTCACCCGCCCGCTCGACAACGGCGCCAGCCAACTGGACTACAACTACGAGAACTCGAACACTTTCACGCTGACCACCCCGCTGAAGTTCAACGTGGACGCCTCGTTCCTCATTGCCAAACGTGCCTTCATCGCCGCCGAATACGAATTCCAGAACTACGGAATGGCCACGCTTTATGCCGACAACTACGACTATATTGCGGAAAACGAAGCAGTAAAGACCAAATACGGCATTTCCCATAACCTCCGCGTGGGTGCGGAAGTCAACATCACCCAAGGGTTCGCCCTCCGCGCAGGCTACCGCCTGAGAACCTCCCCCTACAAACTCTCCGACAGCCCCTACAACAACACCGCCCACTTCATCACCGCCGGTCTGGGCTTCCGCGGCAAAGTCATGTTCTTCGACCTCGCCTACGTGCTGCGTATGTGCAAAGACTCCTATTGGCTGTACGACACCTACGGCACCCCCTGCAACTACGCGGCCAAAAGCCACAACGTGGTGGCCACCGTCGGCTGCAAGTTCTAACCCATAACCCTTAACCCTTAAACCTTAAACCTTAAACCTTAAACCTTAACCCTTAAACCTTAACCCTTAACCCTTAACCCTTAAACCTTAACCCTTAACCCTTAACCCTTAACCCTTAAACCTTAAACCTTAACCCATAACCCTTAAACCAACCTTGAAACACACCCTCATCATCATAACTTTTATCGTCGCCCTGGGCTGTGCCAACGCCCAGGAGCGACTTTTTTATGACACCCCCTGCGACGGCGTCACCACCGATATCCAAGGGAATCTCTTCCTTTTCCATGACGACAACCTGGAACGGATAGCGGCCGACGGCACGAAACAGCTCAGCTACGGGGAGCCCACCTTCGGCAACATCGCGCAAGTGGATGCAAACATCGCCTCCAAACTCCTCGTCTATTACCGGGAAAACGGCACCATCATCCTGCTCAACAACGAGTTAGCACCCATCGGAAACCCGCTGAACCTGTTCGACAAATCGCTGATGACCGTCACCTTGGCGGCTATGGGTAACCCCAACACCATCGTTCTGTATGACGAAGCCAACCAGGAACTGATCCTCACCGACCTCAACCTCAACGTCTCTTCCCGTACACATGTCGCCTTCCCCGGCGAGTTTCGCCCCACAGACATGCAAGTCCTGACCGAACACCGCATCGCCTTGTTAGACAACCAACACGGCATCTGCCTCTTCGACTTCTACGGCACCTTCGAACGGGAGATTCCGATTCCCGGAATAACAGCCATGCAACTGATGAAAGACCAGATTATTTTCCTGAAAGACAAAACATTATACCAATACACCCTACCCTCTGAAACCACAACCTTGGAAATCAAACCGCTGGATATGGAAATGCCGGACATGAAAACATTCCATATCCGGCATCACTTCCTATATTATATCGACAACCAGGAC